>Ga0058702_10000010_pt1 | contig 306243 bp, 274 predicted proteins | sample AgamicOrSfe_FD_83781 | JGI IMG/M metagenome (GOLD analysis project Ga0058702, IMG submission 83781) | Agave microbial communities from Guanajuato, Mexico - Or.Sf.e | ecosystem: Host-associated > Plants > Phyllosphere > Phylloplane/Leaf | place: Guanajuato, Mexico | collected 2012-05-30
AACGTACAGCACCCGGGATTCGCTGCTGGTCACCCACGCAACTACTAATCGAGCGTTTGCTTGCTTAACGTGTGGAGAGCGGACGGGATCCAGTGTTCTCAAGCAACTATGGCCGTACGTACCGGGGGTGCTTATTTAGATAAAAAATAACCTATAGCAATTATTGGTACGCAGCTCCGGTGCGCATGCTGAAAGCTCTCACGGGTGTATGAATCTATGGAGTTGGCTTGTATCTGGTTACTGTTCCGCGTTCCACGACTTCGCGACTTCTGTTTGCTACACTCGAATGATGTTTAATGTACGATTCCATATAACCAATGGCTACGAAGATGCATTCCAGTTGCCTTGAAGCACAGATTTGACCGCTTGGACTCGGATGCAGCACTCCATATCGTTCGCCTAGCATCACGCAATGGAAGGCACCTCAAGCTCTAAGGTCACTGTGGAATACCATGACCCCGCCGGCATCTTTCCCTTAATTCAGGATGATCTCGCTTCTCGGCTACCGCTCAGGAACCTGAACTGGAAGAGTCGAACGCGGCCCCTGCGCAGAATCGAGGCGCTTCACCTCGACTTTGTACCCGATTCCTACGCTCCAAGTATCCTTAGCGCAGCGCGATCTGGTGAGCCGTCGGGGTTATGGCCATCGAAGGACACGAGATCTCAGAGTACACTCGCAGTGGGTGCAGACTCGGTAGCGAAAGAGCGGAGACATCAGATCCCGGGTTTGCGACAGACTCCATACTTGAAACTCTTCATTTTGAGGTGCGATGACAAGGACACATACAAAGCGACTGCTCGACAGCAAGTTCGGGAATGGATGCGCGCCAGTGGAGCTGCGTCGCAGAGCTCCACCGCTGTAAATAAGTTACACGATGCCTTTGAGTGGATGATCATCCATGTTGTGATTCCTGACACGGGCGCTGCCAGTGAGCCACGGTGGAGACCAGACAAGAAGGATCCAGACGAGCTACTAGAAAGGTCTCAGAGCAAGACAAAATGGGCAACGAAAAGCACGAGTACTGTGTATGACAAGTTACGAGCGGACTTCAATCCTTCGACCAAAGTCTCTCTGGAAAGAGTCGCGCAGATCAGACTCCAGAAGAATGTTGTGCCGCCCCAGCTTCTGCCCAAGACCCCGGTAGCTTCGCCCTACAGCGAGAGTCCTCAGGAACAAGAGAATGCATGGCAGGACCTTATCGGCAAGTTCAAGATTTTAATCCTGCAGTCTTTCGACGCACGTGTGTCACAATATGAGGATGATATCAGAGAAAAGGAGGTTCAGCGGTCATTGCCAGGCTGGAACTTCAGTACTTTCTTTACCCTCAAGGAAAATTTGGGTCGTGCGTTCGAGAGTGTCGGGCTCGTGGAGGATGCTCTGTCCATCTACGAAGAGCTTTCTGCCGGTCTCGAAAGCACCACACGCGACAGCGCCGGCCCTCCTACCTTTCTCGGCGATATGAGCTCATTGAAAAGAGAGCTCGAACACTTGGACGACTCTGATAGCAATTCAGAAGACGCCGAAGGTCGAATCTCGCATCTACTTGACTCACCTCTAGACCTGGCAAAGAAGGACTACCGTGGTCTGATCGTTTCGAGCACGATTTCACTATTCGACTTTCAGACTTACATATTTGCTCGACAAAGGGCATTACTTTATCGGCTCGGCAACTTCGTCCCCGCAGTGCTAACCCAAGGTATTGCAGACACGAAAAACAAATCTGGTCAAACAGATGATGACTTGTTATACGTTGCCGAGGTTTGTAAGAAGACTGCGGCCTTTGTCACGTCCAATAGTCGACTCCTAAAAAATGAACTCAGTACAGGGTAGGCGAAACCAGAAAAGCTCAAGAAGCTTATGTTGATGTCAATGTAGGTCCTCTTCAAATCCTTCTCCTACCTTTTCAGCACATCTCAATCAAGCAGCGTCGTCATGGATGTACTCAATCATTGACAGCATATTGGAGGAGACAGCTGCTCCCGCACTCACCAAAGGTCAAGGGCCCCCCGGATCTCCCACTAAAACCCAAGTCACCAACTTCAACTTCCCACAAGGAGCAAATCAGTATCCAGCGAGAAAGAGCTCACTACAGCCTTCGCCATCACCCTCGCAGCCGAAGAGCAAGGTCATTTACGAAAGTGGTAAATTGGCGCTCGCAGGCGGAGCCACAAAGCAAGAACCAGCAGCACCCGGTAGTGGGCTTGCTGAGCTTGCTGCCGGAAGAGGCGAGCTATATCATATGCAGAGGAAGATTCTTGAAGACCTTGGAAAAAGTCATGGTTGGGTTGCAGGTTGGGCTGCAATTGAGCCTTCTAAGCCAGTCACCCTGGTCAGCTTGGACGATGATGGAGATACCAAACAGTCGCAGGACGCCGAAAAGACTCCAAGTGTTGGAACTGGTCTGCTAGGAGATGTACTTGCATCCGCTCTGGCATCACTCGATGCGTTTCGATCGGAATACGAAATCCTGAACGATCTTGCCGTGCGGCATTTCATAATAGCTGATAGAACGAACGCTGCAGAGCGGCTTCTGGGGGATCACGCACTACTGAGTTTTCAACGCCGAGACTATGCAACTGCAGCTCAGTTTTTCCAAAGAGTGGTTCCGAAATACATGAACCAAACTTGGAGCTATATTCAAGCAGAAATGCTGCGAGTATATGCGCGATGCCTAAAAGAGCTCCACAGAAGGGACGAATTCATGAGAGTCACCTTGAGTCTGCTCACAAAAGTCGTAGCGCGCGATCAAGCGAAGCGATTACCACAATATCGTTCGGAAGGCTATTTTAGCGGGATCGACGAGGACACTGTTGTTGTTCATGGCCTATTAGCTGAAATGATTACATTATCTGGCGAGCTTCCGTATAGCTTCACTGCTCAGATGATCGATTTCTTCGGCGACATATATGTTGGCACTGAGCTGGTTCTCTTTGACGACAAGGATGGCTTCCAGCTGCCGCTGCAGTTCCGTTACCTCCTTGACGAATCCATTGTTCTCGACAAGATCAAACTCAGACTGGTCAATGTCAAGGATGCGTCCCAGGAAGTTTGGCTCGAGAGCAAAGGCAAAGTCAAGCTTGAGCGTGGCTTGATCAAGCTTGACTTGTTCTCTAATGTGTCCTGCTTCGGGTACTTTTTCGTTGACAGGCTGACCCTCGAGGTGGACAAGCTTCAGTTCATCCACGATTTTCAAGAGAAACCGAGAAGAACACCATTAGGATTCTCTGTACCAGAAGGACCTGATGCAAAACAAACTCCTACTGGATCCTCGGTATTGCTATACCCCCGAAACCACGCACTTGGAGCACGCATGACCTTGTGTCCGGATATCCACATAGACAAGCGGAGATCCCTCCATATCACTCTTGACTCGGGCTCGCAAGACTTGAATCGCGTCGATGTTCGAGTGAAAGCGGCTTCTGCTGGTCTTCGCCTCAACACCGCAGACACTACGGTTGTGCAAGGGCATGTGCCAGATCTGGACCTAGCAACAGGAGGCACCATCAAACTCGGAAGCACACCGGCGGATCAGTCCTTGGTCTTTCGCTTGCCTTATACTCTGGAAAACGACCTTCGAGAAATCAGGATCCGTCTCGAAATCACATACGCCAAGGATGAAGAAACGTTCCTCTTCCTTTCAATTGAGACCATTGCCACAGAGCTTCCGCTTGACGTTGATGTCAGTGACATGTTCAGAGGAGACGCACTGTTCTCCAAGTTCAGCATTCGTACAGTCAGCTCTTCACCTCTTCTTATCCGGACGGTCAAACTCTCGCCGTCTCTGGTATACGATGTGGTCTCTATGCCATGTCCTCCAAACATGACAGTCTTCGAAAGGCAACCAGCCTGCCTAACATATAAAATCACGAAAAAGGACAGCGCTGGAACTTCCACAGTATCGAAAGCAGACGCAGCGCTTGCTCTTGATGTCGACTATTGCTGTATCGACGCCATGGTACAGCACAGTCTCGAGAAACAATTGCTCGAGGATCTCAGTCAGAGCGATCATAGAGGACTGACCAGGCTGCTTGTGTCACTATTACACGATAACCAGCGTAATATCTTCCCAAGCTCTGCGCTAGAAAATGCTGTCTTGCTTCAGAAGGTCGTCGTGCCATCATACGAGTCTCTGAACTGGGACGTCGCCATCATGACTCTAGCCGAGCAGCAAAGAGCAAGTCTGCAAGTATGGCTCAAAGATTGGCACGCAACTCATCCATCTCTTCCGCTATCTGTCGACTCCCCACCAGAGTCCTGCAATCGGACCATTACTCTCTCTGTTGACGTACCCCGCATAGATTTGCTTCATACCGTATCATTGAAGCTGCAGGACTGTCCTCGCACGACCACTCGGATGCCACCGCTCCTCAAGGTAGGTCAGCCTATCACCGCAGAGTTGCGAATCGAGAGCACACGCGCTTGGAGTGCTGCACGTTGCCTCGGTCCACCTGCTCCGACTGAGCAAACGACGGATTTTGTCTACACAATCCAGGAGGCGTCAGATGCATGGCTTGTAGGTGGTCAGAAGCGCGCGAAATTCTCCATCACCGATGGCGAAGAGGTCCGCTACTCGCTGTTGCTGATACCAATGACACCGGGCACGCATCTACTGCCATATATCGACATTCAACCCGCAGCGAAGAACGAAGGCTCTGACCGTGCAGCCCAGCCAGGTATTACGTCCGAAGTCGACTACAGAAGCGCGACCGAGACTGTGCTTGTAGTCAGGGACACAAGAGGGGTGACCGCCACGATCCTCGAAAGCGCAAGTGATCGTATGGGCATCGAGCGAGCGAGCTCCGAGAGCAGAGCAAGTAAAATCATAGCTTGATACTATGCAGACTTCCAATTCATGAACGCAGTTCCGCATCCGTCGTTTCTTCTACGCGCCGACCTTGACATCGCTACCGACCTTTTGCAGATCATCCTTCTCCTGAACCTTGCCTCCCTCAACGCCCTGATTCTTGGCCACGAGCTCCTTGAACAACTCCACCGCGTCTTCGTTCTGCTTGCCCAGATCCGCGTTGTTCGTGAACGCTGCGTTCTTGCCGAAGAAACTCCTCATCTTGTCCGGGTCGTCGCCGTATTCGGGTATCGCGAAGCCGTACAACCTTCCAAAGTCTCTTGCGATCTCTACGACTTTCTGTGATCTCGGGCGTCTGATTTGGTCGTAGGCTTGGAAGAGCGCCTCGATCTCGCTCGCCGAGTTGAGGTTATTGAAGAGCTCGTTGATCACGGTTGCGTCTTCGATGGCCTGGGCTGCGCCGTTACCGGCAAACGGCATGGCGGCGTGGGCGGCATCCCCCATCATCGTGACACGCCGACGGCTGTAGAATGGGGCATGGTCATGATCCATTATTGTCCAGGAGGCTGAAGTGTCGCGTGCAATCATCTGATTTGAATGAGTGAATGGTTTTACAAAAGAAAAATGAAGAAAAAAAGGATAAAAGGGGAGGGGGTTATTGCTTACCTTGATGATGTCCTGCGCCTCCTTGGTGTACCCTTCGAAGTCCTCCGGCTTCAACTCCGGCGCCTCTGTCATACCCGGCTTGCGCGCACCACGCATAGCGACGCCTGCGCTGACATCGCGCATGTTGTGCAGTGGCATGCAGTTGACGTGGCCCTTTGGACCGCAGAGAATCGGCACTGTGCGGGTGTATTTCTCGTCGATGTACCTTTTGGCTTCTTCGGCGGGTATGAGGGTACGATAGATTTGCCAGCCATCGTTGTTCTTCGGCGCGCGTGCTGGGTGATCTTCGCCAAGGAGAAAGCCGCGAGTGATGCTGTGCACACCGTCACAGCCAATGACGGCGTCAGCGTGGGCAAACGTGCCGTCTTTGAATGTGAGATCGATAGTCTGGTCGTCGCGCTCCTTGATGCTGTCGAGGCGTTTGCCGAAGGAGAGTTTGTCTTTCGGGATCAGCTCCATGAGACCTGCGAGGAGGTCGGAACGGGCGACTGTCTTGCGGCCCTTTGCTTTGCCGAGCTCTGCGACCAGGGCGCCAGTGTTTGGGCCGTAGGCAATTGTGACCTTTGTGCTCATCTCTTCATCTGCTTCGGCGGCCATGGTCAAGGCTTTGTCGAAGTATGCCTTCTTGACTTGAGGTCCGATCAGGTCCATGCCTTTGATGGCATTCATGTGCAAAGCGAGGCCAGCGCCGATATCCTTGTATTCTGGGACGCTTTCGTACACATGGATGTCTACTCGAGGGTTCGAGACAAGACCAGCAGCCAGACAGAGGCCTCCAATTCCACCACCGACCAAAGCGACCTTAATCTTGGGTTCTGAAGTCATGTTGAAGTTGCTGTGTGTAACGACAAGGAATGAGAAGACAAAGATGACCTACGACGACATTGATTATTTACCTGTACCCATCACGTCAGTTCCGAAGTGCGACATCATTGTTTAGAGTACGGATGTATTCTGGGCCGTTAACAGTCGAAGACCGAGAGCTAGTGCATGTTACTTTGGAGGAGAGCCGAGATATTCTCCGATACCTTATGTGCACGGACCACGCCGGATCGGCTTACTCCTCCGTACTGGAACGCACCTTCCTTCTATCTGCACACTTATTGCTACGAGACTTATACGATACACCCATTGGGTTGGAGACGGCGGTAACGTTGTGATCGGCCGCTGTACCTGAGATACGCAGAACAAGAGATTCAGCGTAGATCGTACTCATTCGGGACTCATCAGCAAGATCTGTCAATCGCGATAGAAGGGGTTTGCTCTCGGTTCAAAGCCTTCAATCGACAGTAAGGTATGCTTGAAGATGTTGTTGATTGAGGATCCTCGTTAGGGAGGCAATTGATCCCAGCATCGACGTTAAGATCTCTAATGAGGGCAGGACGAAATCGGCTCGTAGGTGAAGTGAATTGATGTTCACTTCCTAGGTGAACTTGCTTAGAGACTTGCACGTGCTTCATTCCATACAGGTTCGTGTGACTTCTTTATGATCTTCGCGCACTTTTGAAATTCCGCTGCATGCGTCTGATCGCTACATTCTTCTTCCTCGCCTCCATCAAATACTCGAGTTCATCAACCACTCGACAACAACTTTCATCTGAAGTTGGCTGGTCCTCCTGGTCGTGTTCCCGGTATGCGAGAGGATCCATTACTTTACGAAAGCCTCGATGCATTTAGCCAAAGATTTTTGCAATCTGCCTTGCACACACCGAAAAGCAAGCAGGTAAAACTGGACGATGTTCCAGCAGTGGGAATGGATTCTGTAAGCGACCCTTAAGAAACAAACAGCTCTTCAAACGACAACAATGGAGAAAATCTAACACACAAGAAGCTCAACATGCCGCGGTCCTCCGTCGAGCAGCCACTTCAGCAACCTGCTACACCGTCAGGAATCAACCTGTTGCCTAGAGGACGCTCTACTCAGCGCTACCTGGACTTCATCGAGTAGTACTGGGATTTGGACGCGCCACACATGCCTTCACGTTCCTACCTGGCTCAGTGGCTCAACAGACGTCGACCAAATGGGAAATGGCCGGATATTGCCGAGATGGAAATCGTGATCAACTCGCCTATGCGCACCGGAAAACGACTCAAGGGCCCTTTTGAGTATTTCAGGGAACTGCGCGACGATTCAGAAGATAAGGAAACCTGCGTGTCAAACAGTGATGCGCAGGAGGATCCACCACAACTCGAGAGAATGCCAAGGCATTGTACTGAGTGGATGCGCGTTGACGGCCAGAACTATCGCGCCGAGAGGGAAGACACAAGGAACGGAGTTCTTGTCCGCCGTCTACCACCTGCGCACTTCTTAGCTGCCAACTTTCCGAGGAGTCCAAGATCGCCATCTAAAGGACGAATCCGTTCTGCTGAGTTGTGCATCTTGTTCTGGCAGGCAATTCATAGGAAAGGATGGGTCTGTACCAAGCAGATTGTTGGGAAAGTCGTGGAACTACTGCATGGTATGGGCAAGCTGGTTCCAGACATGCTCGAAGCCAAATTCGGGGAGTTCCTTGCCATGACACCAGACTTCTTTTTCCAGATCGAAGACAATGATGGTATTCTGTGGGTGACATCTGATACCAGCACATGAGGCGTATCGTACCTCCACAGCCACTACTGTCTCAAAGCGCTCATTGGAATGATGAAACGGATGCAGTATCCGCAGCGCATACTACCGGGCGGGTTAAAGCAGCTGTATGGGCATGAACATGAAATGCTCTTCTTTGTGGATGGTTTCACAGAGTTACTGCTCGATAACAAAATGAATGCACGAGTCTACGTCAGTGATAATGACCACGAAGTATGTGCCTCTTAATCGTAATCTGTGAATCATTGCATTGTCGTACGAGTCGTTCTCTTCGCCAATCAATCGTGGGTGTGGGACATGGATTGGGAGAGCGAAGGTGCCAAGGCGCTAAAATTTGAAGATGAACTTCACCTGGTAATGTCGTCGCATACCACGACCAGATCATCGTCTTTCAGCACCACAAATACATCTCAAGATGCGTCCAACCACAGCGAGACTCGCCCAATACGGCACTCAATTCGAGGGTGCGTTCGCCTGTATAAGCAGGACCTATTTCCGGAAGGACTACTGACAACAGTCGCAGGTCACCATGGAATGCAGCCATGGGTACAGCTGCCAGAATACTCTACCTACAAATCGAAGTACGGACCTCAATACAAGTCCTCGACTCACTTCCACGGTATCAACTTGAGCAGAGCCTACCGCTTGTGAGTCTCCCGAAATGATGCGCCACTAAGGGCCGCGAACGAAGCGCCCACGAATTCAAGAGCATGAGACACATGGTACTAACGATCAATCAGCGGCATGATCGGAGGAGGCTTCGCCGGTGTTGCCGGTATCTTCGCCCTGTTCTTCTTCGGCGAAGTTCCAAAGGTGCGCAAGGACATCCTGTCCAAGGTGCCATTTGTCGGCAGTTACTTCATTCGCGAGATCCCAGCCGACGAGAACCCATTTTAAACGATTACTGGCACAATGAGGAGGGTGATGGACATGGAGGGACCCACGGCGAGGTGCGAACATAGACATTGTATTCTACGACGATTGAAAGGACGAGTCACCTGTGTTTCATCACTTTGAGAGGATGACATGATGGGCGAATGTGTTTGATGATATCATTTCCCTTTTGCTTCTTCGATTGGATTATACATGCCCAAAGCGCCTATGCCATGCTCGCATTAGGATATCGCGAAGTCTAGTCAGACTCTAATCTGCTCACGACCTGTGCCATCTCCTCGTCCGCGTATATCCTGAAACCCTTGTCCTTGGTGACGCTCGCCAACTGGACATTCTTAGAATCGAGCTTCTCCTCCATGACCTGCTTCAGCGTCTTGAGAACCATCACCTCGGCCTCGGCCAGCGTGAGCGACTTGTGAAACTCGTTCTGTAGCTCCGCCTGAGCTCCCTCTGAACCGGATCCGATTGCTTTGGCGTCGTATCTGTAGAAAGTGCCTGATGGCTCGGCGTGGTAGCTGTGATACCGTTAGTCCTTCGTCAATATCTCTGCCTGCATGAGTACGTACAGCGAAGGACCGTCCTCGTCGTATCCAGCAATGAGCAAAGCAACACCGAACGGCCTACTCATGACACTCTCCTCACCCTCCGCTCCCTCTCCGAACCTCAGCGCCAGATCGCAGATCGCCTGTGTGCAACTCTCGACCCTCAGGCGCTCTGCATAGTTGAATTCGTGGTTCTGTGATGTGACCCGCGCGTGCTCGACCATACTTCTCGCATCCGCCTGCAGTCCGGACATGGCGCATCCGATGTGTCTGTCAATCTCCACGATCTTTTCTACCGAGCTCGCTTCCAACAATGTCGACGTGACTCTCTTCTCTACACCCAGAATAACTCCTTCGGAAGTGGCAACCTGTTCGTGCTCTGATTAGATGTGATCGCTCATTTCGAATGAGGACTGACGTACACCAATGGCGGTAGATCCTAGTTTGATCGCCTCGAGAGAGTATTCGACCTGGAACAAACGTCCTTCAGGGGAGAAGGTGCTGGCAATGTATGAGTGATGTGGTGAGTGATGCGACAGCTTTCCTTGCACCTACTTGATACCACGATCTGTATTTGTTAGCTGAGTCTTGGTATTGCTACTATGCACTTACCATATTCTGAACGCGCGATAAACATCTTGATTGTAACTTGGTCGAGAAGAAGATGCTGTAATGCGAATGGGACAAATCAGTGAAAAGGCGCGCGTTTGCAGTCTTGATAATTGTGTTAGTACCTATGTAGGCAGTCGCAGCTGGCGTAGGCGGCGGAGCTACACACGAGTCATTGACCTGAGCAATGCGACCAATCTTGACTTTGCGCGTTATACACGCGACAACCTCCACGATATCAACACAGCGAAACCGAACTAATTGACCATATATGCGCCTCTTGTCAGTCATGCTCGAGGATTGCAATGTCAGCAATTCCTCCCCACCGGGCTACAATTGGCGCTGATCGTAGAACGACAGCGTCTTCGCGGCGTACACGCAATGCGCCAATACCTACCTCCGATTCAGACAAATGGGACTCTCGACCACAATCAAATCGATCAGCGGAAAATGGAACACCGTCAGAGATGCGAACGGAGACTCACGCAACCTTTATCCGAAACTTGACAACAACAAGGACGAAGACCTCGGCAAGAACGACAGAATCTAGAACAGATGGAGATTGGGAGCGACCAGGAAAGGGCCGAGAAGACGCAGACAAGGAGGACGTAAAGTCGGCAGTATGGCAGCCTCAAGCTACTCTTATGCCGCACACATCAGCGCCTCTCGCTGCGAGAATATCAGTCGCACCACAGGTTAAGGATGCTCCCCGGAATTTGCAACCTCAGTCTTTCACCGAGCTGTCTCTGGACGCACAGGAACGAGTGGTAGTGGAGGATCTTCTTTTTGTCTTCATGGGCTTCGAAGGACAGTACATCCGGTTTGCCGACTCGTACCAACCTCTTGAGGAGAAGAGCAGATTATCCGGCCCTCAGTTTCGCGTTTTACCTGGTCTGGACCCGAGCTTGCGCGACCTTGTCATATCAATGCTCAAGATGGCGACCCATTATGCGGCGATCGAGACGTTCATTGAGGTTCAGAGTAGGGAGGAGTTTGGAGCAGTAAACCACGCGCTTTGCGCTGCTATGCGGAAGCTTCTGAAGGACTATCTGATTTTGATCGCCCAACTGGAACATCAAATGATGACAAACGATTCTTTTACACTACATGTCATGAATTTGCATACGAAACCAACGAGCCATATGATGTTCCAGCTGTATAGCGTCGGGCATGAGATTCTGAGGGAGAATTCCATGCTCGAAGACGACGAAAAGGACCTGGATGCTTCTGACGATTTTGAGAATATCTTGGAATCTTTGCGCGATGGCAGAGAGATCGGCGGTGTCGGTGCGAAGAAGATTTGCAAAGGCGGTGCGGTACTGAGGCTCATTACCAAGAGACTGGCTACCATGTCGGGAGATCCTGCAGCGCGGGATCTCTTGAGTACACTCCTTCGCGAGGCATCACGGCCGTATATGGCAATGCTGAATGAGTGGCTTCATCACGGAAACGTCCGCGATCCACACCAGGAATTTTTGATCAAGGAACAGAGGAGTATCAAGCGTGAAGGTCTCGAGCAAGACTATACCGACGAGTACTGGGAGAAACGATATACAATACGAAATGAAGTCGTACCGTCACAACTCGAGGCAGTCAAGGACAAGGTTTTACTTGCGGGCAAGTATCTCAACGTCGTCCGAGAGTGTGGCGGAGTCAATATTGCTCAGGACATGGACAAGGACGTCAGTGTCCCTCACACCTTTGACGATCCACGATTTCTTGAAAACGTCAATTCTGCTTATGCTTTCGCAAATTCGTCGCTACTGCAACTGCTTCTCACCACTCACGGTCTGCCCGCTCGCCTTCGTAGTCTCAAGCACTACTTCTTTCTCGATCGATCAGACTTCTTCTCATACTTTTTGGAGCTTTCAAATTCCGAGCTTAAGAAGCCTGCAAAAGCCGTCAATGTCGGCAAGCTCCAATCCCTGCTGGAAATCGTCCTGAGACAGCCTGGATCAGTCGCAGCCGAGGACCCTTTCAAGGAGGACGTCAAAGTCGTCATGAATGAGATAGGACTCACCGGATGGCTTATGCAGGTCGTCAATGTCAAGGGTCTCGACGCCGATGGAGGAAGTATCAACAGCTATACGCCTGCTGCAGCAAGTGTCACAGGCGACGAGAAGGAGATCATCGGTTTCGATGCTTTGACGCTCGACTATGCTGTGCCGTTTCCCCTGTCACTTGTGGTCTCGAGAGTCACATTGACGCGATATCAGCTGCTGTTCAGATACCTACTGTCCCTTCGTCATCTCGAAACTCTTCTCGTTAGCTCATGGAATGAACACATGAAGGTAGAAAGCTGGCGACACAAGAGCAGCGACAGACGCATCGAGGACTGGAAACGTCGTGCCTGGACCTTGCGAAGCAGGATGCTTTGCTTCGTCCAGCAGCTGCTTTACTTTTGCACGAGTGAGGTCATTGAGCCGAACTGGACGTCGTTTATGTCTCGACTCAATGAAGTAGAAGATGAACAGGGTCAGAAGCAAGCTGGCAAGATCAAGCGCACTGTCGACGAATTGATGCAAGACCACGTCGACTTTTTGGCGACCTGCCTAAAGGAATGTATGCTCACGAATTCGAAGCTCCTACGAATCAACTCCAAGGTCATGGCGACATGCACACTATTTGCGAATTACACAGCCTCTCTATCCCGCAACCTGGCCGCTGCCGATCCTTCTCTCGCTGCGAATCGTGGTGGCACCGGAGCGGATGACTCAACTATGCATGATCCGGCGAAACTGGACAAGCTGAACGACAACCTGCATCGCTTCGAGGAGAACTTTAGCAAACACCTCAAAATCCTTCTGGACGCTCTCAACTACCTCGCAGCCACGGAAACCGTCGTCTTCCTCGGGCTTTGTGCACGACTCAGCATGGCTAACGAAGGCATGGGCGGCGTCGGACCGGTTGGGTCATACGGTTGAAATAATTGAATGACCGAAAACTTCAAATATCAATATATGGGTATCATAAATATGCTGCCCGCGCCAAAATCGCACCGAAAGGACAAACATCATCATCATCATCATCTGCGTCTAGTATTCCGTCGCGGATCAATAGCGCCTCCTGCGCTCTGCCTCCTGCCAGCAGTGTCTTCCTCTGAACCAGACATCCTCACATCCTCCGGACCGTCCGCGGTCACCCGACCAGAAAGCCTTCGTGGAGCAACAGGCACCATGTTCGCGCCAGTCTGTTGCGGGCCGGTGCCAAATCTCCTCGACTCGACAGGTCCGGCTGAATCCAGGTCCGTCATACGCCGGGGTCTCAGTGGGGGCTGCACAGTAGGATCAGGCATGTTGACCGCAGGCGCAGCAGCTGTAAGTGGCTGACCAGTTTCAATCAGATGGATTAAGCGCGCCTTTTCGTCGGCTGCGTGGCGGTCGTAGGCCTCTAGACGAGCTAGATTAGCGACGACGGAGGCAATCTCGGGCCGCTGGGCGCTGGTGTCGAGCTGCAGGAAAGACGGCAGCGCGTCTGTCGGCTTCCCCAGTTCATTGATTTCTCCGGGCTCAGCCGCTTCTGAATCGGTAAGACGAGCAATTTTGTTGCGATCATTGTCGAGCTGTGCCTTGGATTGTCTTGTTGCCCAGTCTTGGGGGTGGTAGATCGTCAAGGGTGCTTTGGCTATCTCGCGTCTGTCATAGAGGTTAATGGATATCATGAATAGACCGTGGCGATTCATCTTGTTTTACTGTGGTGATTGTCAGTCAGTAGATCCAGAACCTGTAGTTGCTCCGCCTTTGGTCGGCCTGCTAGATTCACGATTGTGGGGTCGAATGAAGGGAAAGACATGGTGTTTGTTGATGGTCGCGTGCGCTGACGTCTTGCTAGAACACCGACGACTTCATGCAAGATTCATTCGTGCCATGGTTCTGTGAAGATACGGCGCCTGAGGCGCAAGGGCTTCAGATATCGCTGAGTTCAAAAAGGAAAGTGAAATAGAGATGTAAAGTACACAGATCGCCCACGGGAAGCGGCGCGCACAGGCCAGCACTATAGTCCTGTAGTAGGGCTTCACTTTTTATAGATGTAATGATATATAAGTCGATCGGTTTGTATCCTAGATCACGCATGATAGAGTCGCCAACTGATTGATGAGACAAACATACGAATCACGGGAGAGAAGGAACACTATATCATAGAAGCATCTCAACATCACTCGTTTCATTCTGTTTGTAATAATATGCTGTGGTATATCAGCGCGGGTATCAAAACTCCATGCCAGCATTTCTGCGCCTTCCCGATACCGTGCTAATCATACAAGCTAGCCCGTCTCGTGAAACCTTTAACGCCATCAAATCGAACCCAGCCAAACCGACCCATCCCAATATCAGACATCCTGACCCCTCTCAGGCCCTCGCATAATTTCTTAAGATCCACCGCTGGTCGAGACGACACCGTCATCCTCGACGTTGGCCTTGTAGGTAGCGTCCATGGTCTCAATTGTCGCGAGGACCTTGGCCGGCGCGGTCGCTGCGAAGCCCTTGATGAGCTTGAACTCGTGGGTAATCACTCCGCCCTTAGGGTTCGTCAGTCTTACTCATGATTTCGCGACTTCTATAAGATGGCATACCGCAGCCTTGATGGCGTCCATCGCCTGGTCAACCACGTTCTGAGGCGTGGATGGGGGATACGAGACCATTACAGGCTTCTGGATTGGCGCAGCGCATGCGCCGAGGACGGCGATGAGAGCGACAATGAGGAAAGTGATGAAGAATCTCATGTTGGCTGTTTTACAAGATGGTTGTGATAAGTGGTACTGTTGAAATGTGAGTATCGAGCAAGAAAGACAATGGACGGACAACTTGAGGTCGCTCCAGGTATGACGCTGTTGGACCCTTCGTCACGTGATTCTGCTGCCTAACGCGCAGTGCTGAACCGTGGCCGCATACCGCGCTTCCACATGAGTTCCTCATTCCACTGATGGCTATCTACATATATCTTGTAACTCCTCGACCGAGCATTTCTCGAAGCAAGAGCACAGAACCGATTTGATCCACTTCATTTCGAGGATGCGCAAAAAATTGGATCCCAGGGACCCATATCACGGTATTCGGCACCTGCTGCTCGCGACTGAATGCCAAATTAGTCTGTCAATATTAGAGACGACAGGGAAAAGGAAAAACAACCAGCACAGCTGAAACGAATCCACCTCACGATCTAAGCTGCAGGTACGCGAAAATCAAGACATCGTGCCGACCGGGTTCTGTCAGAAAGTGCTTTTCTTCACGCAAGCCACATGCCGGATCTAGGCTTTTCAGGGACGCCCCGAGCCAGCGACACCTCCCTTCCACGCAACCGGCTTCGCTGCCGCCCTGTCACTCCACCCTTCTGACCAATGCTGATCAGCTCGCGACCCTTTTCTTCTCATGTTTCTATGGTTCTTCTGCATGCGTTTCAGCTGGAGTAGGTAACGGCGTGCGAACTTTGGGGTTTCTAGTCCCACACTTCTCTCTGCCAGACCAATCATGTTGGCACTATCTGCTCGCTTTAGGCTTTGTCTACTCTGAATGCTCTTGCTCTCATGCATTAGATGCGCTTTGACAAGGATAGATGTCTTTCTGGGAAATTACATGGATATCGGTTCTGGGTAAGTCGGAAGAGGTAAGATGGTGTAGGAGCACACGTCCATGGTGAACATATAACCAGGTTGTCTGTTCTCACTGTCGTTTTCCTGGTTCATACCATTGTGTCCATCCATTCGTTTACATTGTGGCAGTCTGCGACCGTCCACGTCCATTCTTTCATTATCGATCCCTTAACACTGGTTGATTCTGTTCCCTTCTGAAGACCCATTTTACTACAATCAAAGAAAGACAGCATCATCTACTTACCCATACTACTCATATTATAAAGATCCGACATGTATACTCCTACTCTGTTCGCCGCAGCCACGGCCGGCCTAGTGTCCCTCGCTGCTGCTACTTGCACCGAGACCGATGGCAATTGGTACTGCAACCAGGTCGACGCTGTGTCCTACTTTAACTTTGGCGGATCTGGAACCTACAACCGAGTCACGAACATGGATGAGAGCACTGGCGCATGTACCTTTGCATCAGCTGCCTATGGCCCCGCTGGATCCATCGCACCTTTCGATGAGGAATTGAGTATCCACATACAAGGCCCATTCTATCTCAAGCAATTCGCCTTCTATCAACCATCTTCTTCTTCGTCGAAACGTGATGAAGCCGAGCTTGCAGAGGTTTATCCAGCTCTCGAGGCACGATCTACTACCACTTCGCCGACTTGCCCCGGGTCAAACTCCTCGACCTACACCAGCAACGGAAAGGTCTGGCAGATCGAATGTGGGTTCGATCGTCCAGGAAACATTGGCATGACCTATCAGTCATCCTTCCAGGCATGCATCGACACGTGCGCTCAGACAGCGAACTGTGTTGACGTGAGCTATGTCAGCGGTGGAGGTGCTTGCTATCAAAAAGCATCGATCGGGACGCCGAACATGAACAGCGGTGTCTACGGCGCTCGACTTGTATCTTCTGCGACAGGCTCATCCAGCACTTCCGCCGCGAGCAGTACCTCGTCTAGCAGCACCAAAATCTCGACAGCTCCCACAACGCTAGCCACATCTACCAGCACCAAAACCTCAACAACCCCCACAACGCTTGCCACCTCTACAAAGCCTACATCATCCTCCACATCGATCAAGAGTAGTAGCACCACGACGCAGACTTCTACCAGCACGAAAGCAACCTCGACGTCTCAGAGCTCGACAACTCATAGCTCTACGTCTACTCCATCGCCTTCTGCCACCGCCGTTGCCGGTTCATGGAGCCGAAACTCATACTACTCATCGACTGCGGGTACCGCTCAGAATGTAGCCTTCCTCAACACGATGGGTGGAGGCACAGTCTCTGGTGTCTGGTCCTCTGCATTTGGTAGCTCCTTATCATATGCCTCAAGCGACGGCACACAGGCTGCATCATCTCCTCAAGTGCTTTCAGATATGACATTGGCTTCTACAACTCAGATCGCCATCTTCGCCGGCCAGACCTGTGCTTCGGACAACGGATGTGGTTACTATCGAAACGGTACTGTAGCCTACCATGGCTTCGGCGGTGCCAACAAGATTTTCCTGTTTGAATTCAGTATGCCTAACTCTGGAGGCAACAATCAGCCTGCTTTGTGGATGTTGAACGCCCTCATTCCAAGGTATGTACAGCGTCAATCTCACCATACTTGACATGATCCCTGACAAAATACCCAGGACACAACAGTACGGCTCATGCACATGCTGGCAAAACACCGGAGGATGCGGTGAACTCGATGTTTTTGAGACTCTTGACGCAGGCGAGACCAGAATGACGAGTTCCGTCCACAGCGCCTTTGCTGGCGGAGACTCGGACTACTTTGCGAGACCGACCGGCAGCACTGTCAAGGCTGCAGTCATCCTCAGCAACGGTCAAGCTCATATCAAGATGCTCGATTCCGCCTTCAACTTCGGTACAAGTCTGAGCAGTACCGACTACGCCAACCTCATGGCCACTGCAGACAGCTACACCGGCGGCGCTGCCTCCAATGTCACGCTGTCTTGAGATAGTATTGGGGTCTTGTGTCGAGCACATTGCGGAGACAGAGCATCTGGTATACTCTGTTTGTTTTGTCCGCGACGCTTTCACTTCCTATATATACCAAGTTGATGCGAGATTCAGAAGCACGTATAACGCAACAAACAACTGAAAGCAGACCCATAATGGCGAAATACTACACCTCCTCCAGTATTCAATCATATTTTGTGAAATGATTTGAGTGAGATGTAAGTTCGATTGGTGAGCGGAGATCCTGATCATAGTACCAGAATCGACGCAATAGACGACTGAGGAAGACACCGACCCCTATCACTCACCGTCGTCCTCTAGAAATAAGAATCCAGCATTACGCTCTTTCCATACTCACTACTTTTATCCCCTCAACGGCTACGATAACCATGAATACGTCATGAGTCATGATGATACAAATATATCAACGTGACCGTGTGGTTTGTGACACCACGTGCCGATGCGTCTTATACCAAGACTCGAGATGCCGATTATGCAGCAAAGGAAATGAGATTCAGAGATAGACTGCATCTTGAACAAACGCTCTGGTCTGTGCTCGCTCTTGGAAGGGGGTTTGCCGGAAACTCTCCGGTACATACAGTACAATGCGAAGATGAACGAAGCGCAGTGAATATCCTATCATCACCTGAACATCATCGCACGCACGCAGACCACAATGTAGAGTCCGCATTCTGTTTGATACAAAGACATGCGAAACCTCTTATATCACTACTGTATGCGCGACGACCGAGTTGGCAGCATGGGTAGCCGTAGCCCCTCGTTGCAGAAGAGCACCAAAAGGCTTGGCGTCTCTGACGGTTGCTATCCCCTGATCAATGCCTGATGGTGGATTTCAACGTCGCCCTCATATCTCACCAATCATATCATCAGTTTCTTCATCAATCTGACTATAGTCGCACATCACCAAGACCGACTGGTCCTCTAAACGTTTATTATAGCGACTCTTTCTCGGGTCATGTAGATCCATCAACTACTTGGCAGGGAGCGCCACTATGTACGAACCATGTCTGTGTAACGACACACATAAGGCGCGTATCCGCCTGTACCACGCGAAGGTTTCTTTGTAGGTATATACACAGTCATTCCTTTAACCCATTGTGGCTCGACGTTCCTTTCTTTGCTTTACTCTGCAGTATAACACATCAACATGTTGGTCACACGACAAACCCTTCTTTTCATACCCTTCTTACTGTTTGCAACATGGTTTCTCCTCGCACATAAATCCACCATCCTGCCTACTGGATTTAGATATGCGGCTTCAATACCAATCTTGGACGAAGCGAGCCTGGCAGGTCCAGCAAGCTCGACTCTAGGCTTCGGTGGCATCCTGGCCGTATCCGGTAAAGGCTCACCTCGTCGATCGAAACTGGAGCAAATGGCTAATGTCACCGGACTCGACATCACCATCCCCGACATGCCAGAATGGACCGAGGAAGATATCGCCAACTTTACCAAAGCCTTGGCTTACGATGGCAGAGAGACCGGTCGTGGATCGAAACTGTCCTGGCTTTCTCACAACCACGTCCTGGAATGGTTTCTGGCGTCCGACCTCGAAACAGCTCTTATCATCGAGGACGACGTCGACTGGGACATCCACCTCCGCAACGTCCAGGTTCCAGCCGCCGCCGCCGCCGCGCGCACTCTCTTCCAGCCAGCAACAACCTACTGGGGCAACGATTCTGCCTGGGACGTAATGTACCTGGGCCACTGCGGCGACTGGTTCGGCAGGCTACAAGCCGGCATCGGCGAAGGCCATCAGTTCCCCGAGAACCTCACCTCGCGCCACCACGTCACCTTCACCGACCCCACGATGCCCGCCAACGACAGTCTGCACCCCATGACGGCCAAATTCATGACCGCTCTCCAACGGCCCGAGCACACCCGCGCGCTGCACGCCAGCGCCTTCCCGCTCTGCACATTCGGCTACGCAGTGACCAAAGCGTCAGCGAAGCGCATCGTCGAAGTTGTCGCGCCAATCACCAGACCCGAGCACATGGCATTTGACATGATGATGACGACGGGCTGCAATGCGCGCGGGCTCAAGTGCTACACCCTCAACCCGGAGATCTTCCACCACATGCCCGGCGACTCGCTGATCAAGATGCAAGAGAACAAGACGCAGGTTGCACTACCGCCCGTCGATGCAGCAGGGCTCGACCAGACACAGGAACGCAACGAGACGAGCAATATCGGCTGCGGGTTCTGGTCTGGAGCATTTGACTTTGACGACGACAAGACGCGGCTGGCTATGCTGCAGGAAGAGGTGGGGCGGAAGGGGCGGTGCTTGAAGCCAGGACGGGAGGAGAAGATTGATACGTACAGTGTGGAAAATAGGATTGGGGAGGAGTTGGTGCAGGCTGTTGCCGCTGGCGAGATTTCCGCTGGCAAAGTCAACGTCGAGCTGGCCCGTGGTAATGGACCCTCTTGAAGTGTTGTTTCGTGGGATCGGACAACCAAAAAAAAACCCCCCCATCAGCGAGACGTCGACGCTGCAGCCATGCAGACAAAGTCACGCGACTATCACTCTGCCATCTCAGCCATCTCAGAGAACGACAGGCGGGCGGAGCAATCCCTTTCGTTTTGTGAGTGTGGCTCGCCATGATCCAGCCCAGGCCGCCGGAGGACACGCCGTAGCAATTGCGTAGTCTGAACCTCACCACAACAAGCTGCCCTGGCAGTCTTGGTCCCCTCCAGTTTCAGGAGACAGTCTGTCAAAGGCCCGACGTGTGGCCTTCGAGCGATGACTGTGACAGGTCTGCATCAGGTCGAGCCATTGCACTACCACCTGAGGCAAATGCAGTGGCATGGTGATAACAGATGCAAAGAATGGGGAATGAACCATGTTAGCTTCTAGAAACCAGCTTCCAGATAACTTCATGACAATGACAAGCTTTTCTTGAACCAAACGTCTTCATGCCAATGACTGGTTGAACCTCGTAGTTGAGCGTCGTCTGTTCAACAACACATTGACTCAGGTACGCGGGGATGTCGCAAGTAGAAAGTAATATGATCAACGAAAGCCATACGACTTCGGATGTACAACCTAGATAATCCCACTTACCCACCCTACGCCACACCAATCCGCCAACCCAATTCCTAGCCCACTCCTCACTCCACAATCTCCAACTCGCCCTGTCTAGACTGCGCAAAAACATCCTTCCACTCATCATAAACAGCAACCAACTCCTTGACATACGCCTCATGGATCTCATCAATATAAGCCTGATCCGGCTGCGCCTGCTGCATGACTCTGACCGGTCTTCCGACCACGATATTCATCGGCCTGCGATACGGCATGAGGCCGACATCGTAGTTGAAGACGCCTCTGGCGTGGAACAGCGGCACCGTGAAGCCGAGGACTTTTTTCACCATCAGCTGGCCCTTGTGGATCCACGGATGCGCCGTCGGGTCGAATTGGTCGTAGAGTTCGTTCTCGCCGAACGCGAGGACCGGCACGAGGTCAGCTCCCGTGCGGATGGCGAGCTTGACGAACCCCTTGCGGCGCTTGAGGACGAGGCGGAGGTGGTCTGGTCGCGAGTCGAGACTCTCGCGCGCGCCGCCGACGACGATCGTGATTGCTCGGCCCATGCCTTCGTTGTTGGGCCCGCCGCGGGAGAGGATGTTCTCGCACGACTCGCGTGAGACCGAGGCCATTCCCAGGCGCAGCGCCCAGTCGCGGTACAGCGGGATGCGGAAGTTGGAGTCGAGGGTCAGCAGTGTGTTGGTGATGCCGGGGAAGAGTTGGGAGAAGCCGAGGGCTTCTGTCGCGAAGGCTGCAAAGGCGCCATGGCTGATGATGCCGTGCGGGTGGTACCCAAACAAGTATTTTCGCGTGGGAGGCAGCTCACGGCTGCGGTGGAGTCGTGCTGGGAAGTAGGAGGCGAAGAGGGACCAGATTGGTAGACGGCGGATGGTCTCGTTGCGCCAGTAGAGGGTTCCTGAGGTGCCGGCTTTTGATGTGAGGACGTAGATGAGGTAGGGAAGGAGGATCGGCCATAGGAGAGGAATCGCGCAGAGCAGGAAGAAGAGGGCTAGGAAGCCGGCTATCGAGAGCGTGTGGGCCAAGACCATGAAGGTAGATAGGCGGCGTTGCAGAGGAACGTTGAGCGGTGCCCATCGGATACTGTCTTCGTGTTAGTAATGCATAAGTCGAGTCGAGCATGGATACTTACGCTGATGTACTCCATCCGGCAGCAGCCTGCTTTCCACTCGCAAACTCATTCTTACGATTGTGACTTTCCTCAATCTTGTCCTGTCTAAGTGCTTTCTCAAAGTCATCGAAAGGTTTGACACTAGTCAATGTATCGTGGCCATTGCCGAAACGCTCATAGACGATTTTGCCCTGGCCTTGCTCGTTGACCTGCTGGTCTCCTTCACTCTGGCTCTTGTTGTTCATTCCCTTGTTGCCCTTTGTGTCTTGATCCTGGTTCTGATCGCGGTTCGAAACAGCATGCACGGCTCGCTCCTGGACAGTCGAGGCCACGTTCCCTAGTTTTTCGCTAACGTCACTCGCTGCTCCTTTCGCGGTCTCGCTGACGCTACCAGGGTTAATCTGCTCCCGGTTCTGGTCCTGGTTCTGATTGCGGTTCGAAACAGCATGCATGGCTTGCTCCTTGACAGTCGAGGCCACGTTCCCTACTTTCTCGCTAACGTCACTCGCTGCTCCTTTCGCGGTCTCGCTGACGCTGCCAGTGTCATTCTGCTCCCGGTTCTGCTCCCGGTTCGTCTGGGCCTGGTGCTGATCTTGGTGCTGAGATCCTTTTGGAGATTCTTGGACCTCGTTTATGGACGCTCTCGACTCTGTGTTATTATCCTGGGACCCATGGTGAGATGCTTTGTGTTCCTTGCTCTGACCAAGCCAATGAGCTTCACTTGGGGAGTTGTGCTGGCGATGGTCGTGAGATAGTTTGGCTTCTTTATTCGGAGTCTGTTCGTGATGTTCCTTGCCGTCTCCGTTCAAGCTCTTCGATGGTGCGCGCTTGTGTATTCTGCGAATAGGGCTTCTCGGTGAGGCGTCGATTCCTTCTCCGCTCAACTCTTGAACATCGTCGCCTGCAACGTTGAATTTGGGATGAGAGTCATCAAGGTTCTCGTGAGCTGCATCGGCATAGGACATTCCATGAGCAGGGACAGGAGCAGGTACAGGTGCAGGCGCGGGAACAGGCTTTCGTGGCATGCGCGTAGGGGTAGCTGGTTCGTGGTGTTGGCTGTTCTCTTGCTCGTCGAGGACCTCGCCAAAAGGTCTTGGTTCGCTCAATGATCGTCTCTCAGATCTCTCATGTCGTGAATTAGGTGGGGTTTCTTTGATCGAGTCTTCATCAACGTAGGTAGTATACTCGAGACCATGACCCTGAGCTCGGCCTTGGTGGTTGGGGTGTAGTGCTTCCTCAGCAGCGTCGGCGTACGATTTGGGCGGAAGGTGGTGAGCTTTGCGATCTCTCGGATCCGCAGGCTCTGCGTTGAGCGCATGCATCTTGCGCGAATGAGATTGGAAGCTTTCTTCAATTATTTTAAAGCTGTCAGAAAGCTGTCCTGATGTTCCAAAGAGCTAAAGGGGCAGTCTGTACCACCACCGGTTTCTCAGGTTCGCCAATAACTTATTAACCTTGAACCCCAGTCGAGTCTTTTGCGTGACGTCACGCGTTGTGCAATTCGTCAGAATAATGACCCGGTGGTAACTGTCACATGCTTCCGAACGGAGCCGCTACCGAGACGCAACAACCAATTGGTAAGAGATTGGTACGAGATAGGGTTAATATTCATCCAATAGTATATAATATATAACATTCCAACCTTTCGTCGTAGGTATCATGATAAACATCGCTCGCTAAGCGCTTCCACAACAACATATTGCAGACATCCTGCCCACAGGAGAAAAGAATTGTTCTATGTCCAGAAATGCTCTACGAGCTGACGACTTCTGCTGTACTGTCGATGGTAATCGACTGGGTGTACATGTAGCGAGGCCACATGTTATTTGGGCCAACATTACCCGCGTGGAAGACCGAGTGAGTGCCATCGGCGGCGACATCCGCAGCACCTGGAGAGTACAATCCGTTGGTACCGGTTACCATCATTGGACCACGCTTGGTGTATGGTCCGGTAATGCTCGTCTCGGCAAATGCGTAACTGATGTCGTAGAGGGATGAGGCGAAACAGTTGCTGCTGAAGAACAGAACGTACTTGCCAGCGCTCGTCTTGGTGAGAGCTGGAGCCTCAATGAGTGGGCCGTCGAGAACGCTGCGGTCCAAAATCTGTACAGGCGAGCCAACTGGAGTCATGGCATCCGAAGCCAGCTGCTGAAGCATGATAGGAGTAGCGACCTGAGGAGAGACACCGTTGTTGCACGAACCACCGTGTCCAATGCTGTTTCCGTCGATCTTGTAGACCATGTAGATAGTGCCATCGGTGTCTTTGAAGAACGAGCTGTCGATAGCTCCGCCTTGGCTAAGTGGGCATGCGATCGAGTTTGCGAGAGGTGTGTATGGACCGTTCGGGCTCGAACTCGTCGCAAGACCGATGCAGTGCTTTGTAGAGTCGCTGTTTGATGCAGCTGAATAGCTCATCACGAATTGTCCCGCAGCGTTCTGAATAACATCCGGTGCCCATACAGCAGCGCCTTGGTTGCCTGCGTTTGGGTTCGCCCAGGCGCCAACAGTAGGAAGAGCATCTTGACCGGTGACAGTCCAGCTCGAGAAGTCTGATGATGTCGCGACTTGGATGTTGATGAGGTGGTTGTAACCGACCGACGAAGAGTTTCCACCAAGGTATGCTTTGTGGTTGTTACTGGCAAAGGCATACCATGTGTTGCCGGACTTGAGTGTGCTAGGGTCGGCAAAGTCTTGTTGGATAGCAACCTTAGTGTGTGTGGTTCCAGTCGTGCCGACACTTCTCTTTTGAGCCGGAAGGGCTGAGACGATTGGGAGACTGACTGCAAGAGCAGAGGCTACAGTAGAGAACTTCATGATGAAGAGTGTGTGATGGATGTGTGTAAGGCTTAGGCAGAATAGTATGTGAGGATATCGCAAGGTGCTCGTGTGATCTGACCAGAAAACTTCGAGGAATGACGTTATATAAACAGAGTTCTTGACAGGTGCTGTGCGAAGGAATACCAGTCCTTAAAACGAGGAAAAGCCAAAGCTATATATATGCAGAATGATTCAAACCTACATGATCAGTACCGACCGATGGCATCAGTTGGTGTTCAGCAGAGACCTAAGGTTTTGCTTTCTCAGATGCTCAGTGGAGCCTAGACGATAGAGCGGTGGACAGAAAGAGTAACGGCCCTGCAGGCGAGGCCGATATGCAGGCATCGTCACAGCGCATGTGTCGACTATCGAATATGGCTGGCATCCAGAAGTATTTTTTTCAGTCCTTCTGTCAGCAAGCGTACCAACAGCCTGAGAGACCCCTGTCGGTCGTCAGTGTTCTGGAAAGAAACCTTTCGCGTTAGACTGAGACTGGTGAGAGCGTGTGGATCGGAAGCGGCCGTAGTGAGCAGCCACTGTGCCTAGGACAATGTTTCTAGAGGCACGTGGGCAGTACGGACAGCTGAGCTGTGGACGTTGGAGGAGCGTAGAACAGATGAAGGAGTGAGCGAATCGGCCATGATCCGGTCCGAGGTCCAAAGGAATGGTACTCCAAAATTCAAGGGTCGCGCCGTGACTGGTTGGATCGACGTCGCGAGAAGCTTAAGCGACCGAAAGCGGTTGGCAACTTGGCATCCTGGAGGAATGACATCTCCTTGGTGGTAGGGTCGAAGTTGCAGAGGCTGATCTAGCGATGTGAAGACAACTCAAGCCTCTCGTTCGATCCCGAGGGTCTAGTCCAGAACCCAGAACCTCGACACCGGGCACGCGATCTACAACTCTAATTGCGGGCCGCCTCCACGTGCTGGAATTGATGGTCGAAATGCTTCTCGGCTGAACATGATTTTTTGTTTGCGCTTGAAGAAACAAAATAAATCTTTTTCTTACCACACACACTCTTCGACGAACGAGAAAGTTGACGATATTGAGGTGGACTAGAGGCTGTTAGCCAACTCAACAAACGTGCATATGGTGTAGTGCCGTAGATCTTGAGTGCTGCAAACCAGCGGTCATAAGATAAGTGCTGCATGTCTGCATGTCTGTCGTGCTCGCATATTGCAGTAGTCAGCCCGTGACAGAGACATGTAGACATGAGACGGTGTGAGAAACACCACATCGTGCAGCAACGGCCGCCAAAACTAGCACTGAGCAGAGGACCATGGGTAGAATCTTCGCTCATGTCCGTCAGAACGTTACCTGCTTGTACCGTAGTACAACTCAACGTCGGCTTCCACACTACTCTGGGAGGTTCATCCGGCAGTCGGTTCAGCTTCGAGTCATAAGACCTTTCTCAGCTGACTGGTCCGAGACACACCTCTTGAGGATAGCCAGTGATCAACAAGATCGTCAGGTCTGGATGATTGAAAGAGGAGACGCCGCGGAAAAGAAGCATAACTTATCAATTGGTCACAGAGTAACAGGGGGTGAGGCTCTGATACCCTGGAGTTCAGCTTCAGCGAGGCGGACGCGAGGAGCGCGAGTGCGGAGTCGCCGGACCCTGGGCTTGGCGCGACGCAACATCGACTTTCTTCGTGGTGTTTTACCGACCTCACCTCGCTCCGTCCCACGCTGGTGCTTTCAACCTCAGCTCGGCAATATAGCAGTTGTTGTCTATCGGTCTAGATGCATTCCTGTGTGTTGCACAGTATAGCCGAGCGACGGTCATGCGGAACTGCGCCAGTTCCAACATGCTCCTGCTAGTTACTGTGCATGCATGACCAAGCTATCGTCTTGGCGTGGAGTCTTTGGCGGCGGGGTTGTAAGTCACGTCAATTCAAGTCAAAGTAACGCAAAGTATCACCATCCAAACCTCGCAGTACCAAGGGTCGAAGCGGTGAGATGAGCCTGGGGAAGAACGATGAGTGACGACCGCCGAAGCAAGTCTATGGAGGAGATCACGCAGGGTCATAATTTATGGAGTGAGATTTATAATAGGTCAGAAGATTTTCCCTTAATTATCTTTCCACGCTATGCTATCAGATCGAGGAGTCGGGTTGAAGCAATTTTTTGGCAGCCCCTCCATGCTATGCTAGACATATACCTTCATCAGAAGCGAAATCTAAGCGCGCTCAGCATCCGAGGCATGTCCGACTGGACCAAGGGTGGCATCTGTCCAAACGTCAGCAAACTGAATTAGTAATAAGAGAAGGTCAGTGTACTCACAATCTGTGGTGACAAACGCACGATCCACCTCAGCCAGTCCCTCGCAGCAGTACTGCAGCGTCTCCGACACATCGTGGGTGGTGTACAGCTTAGTGTTCTGATCGAAGAGGATATCAAACTCGACCCAAACACCATCACCAGCGTGGTAGCTGGTGATACTCTTGAATCCGTCAACGACCGGCGAGAAGCGGTAGGCCAGATACATGAGTTTCTTCTGCAGCTCCGAGTCCGCCGCCTGACCGCACAGACGAACGACGTTCTCGAGACACGTGCCCGCCCAGTCGTAGATGATGAAGAGAGAGAGCAGACCAGCGCCTGCAGGGTCGAGCCACCAGATGCCGGCCTTGAAGCCGATGAGCGGAAAGAGCAGGGAGAGGATGTTGAAGTAGACGTCGGTTTTGCAGTCCTGGGCCAGGGCCTGCACTTGAGTCGTTTTGATGCGCATGCAGCCGAGACCGATCAAGCCTTTGAGACCGACTGTGCCGGCCATGGCGCCGATAGCTGCAGCGGGCAGCTCGGCTGGCTCGACGTGGTCCATTAGTTTTGTTACTGACTCTTGCAGGATCTGAAGGAAAGAGATGACCATGATGATGGAGAAGACGAGGATTCCGAGCGGTTCGAGGCGGCGTCGGCCAACCGGGAAGCGCTTGTTAAGCGACTTCAAACGCCATTGCACAAGGCGGTTGGTGGTCCAAACGATGAGGGTGCAGAGTAGATCCAGTCCGGAGTCGACGAGGGAGGCGATCAGGGAGAGAGACGACGATTGGGTCGCGGCTACCAGCTGTAGGCATCTTAGTGAGTGCAGACTGTCTATGGAAGCAGCGTGAATATACCTTTGCAATAACCAATATTACGTTGGCAATGACATTGATGTTGATCGCCCACTTCGCCTTCTTCTCCGCCGTCTGACGCTTGTTCTTCTCCTCCTCAGGCAAGAAGTCCCAAATGTTGCCTCCGACATTAGCAAGACCATTTTGACCTCGTTCTCTTACACCATCATTATCAGGATCCGGGTCCATGGAGTCTAGTACATCATCCGCCAAAGACATGACGATGGCATCGACCTCCATCCAATCGTTCAGACGATCGTTCTGGCCCTCGTAAAACTTCCTCACTTTCTTGTTCTTGATCTCCTTCAGCTCTTCGTCGCTCTTGCGGAACTTCTCCAGACCGTCGCGGTTGATGCCGTGGAGCAGCTTTTGCTTGAGATCCTCTCGTCTCTGGCCGCCGAGGGCTGTGTTTGCTGCATCCTGGAAGCGGAAGATGGCGGGTCTACCACCTTTGTCTTTGTTGGCGCCCAAGTGACCGCTTTCGAGATCTCCGTTGCCGTTCTGGTCTCCAGGCTGTCTGTCCTTGTTTGGTGGGTAGAAGGCCCTATTCCGTCGTCCGACCATATTGGCTATGTGATGTTTTTGATGATGTCACTGGGGACTTTCGTCTCTTGTTCGATGTATAGAGAACGAGTGAAGTAGACCAATGGAGCTGCTCAAAATCCTATTACAGAGAGACCAAATAGTTGCTTCCAACTTTCTACCACACGTGGTCGTTTGATGATGCCGAGAGTGCCGATCGATCTGGAACTACGTATGTACCCCGGACTTGGTACCTGACGGGGATGTTGGGAGGAACGATTGAAGTGATGCCTCGCGTGACAGAATGAAGTAGGAGAAAGGAATCAGCAATACTACAGATGCAGATGTTCTTTTGTCGGTATAGCCTCTCGAGCACCGGTGAATGCCCGTGCTTGGCCATTGTCAATCCGGTTTTGCTCGTGAAGCTCGATCAAGCGTTCAAGCGTTTGACGATTGCTTTCCGCATAATGACGCATTCGCGCGGAGTTGTGTCAGAATATGGACTAAGCTGTTGGTTACGCTGTTAACGCCAGACTTCGGCAGCTGAGCTTGCTGAAGCATGAAGATAGCCAGCATAGCTAACGTACAACTATTTCATCCCCGGCTACTGAGCCGGGAGCCTCCGACACTCCGCGCGATGCACTACCGCCGTACACAATGCGGCCGAAGTCTATCCTGCCGCTGGTAGCCTGCTTCAGCATCGTCATAACAGATGAGTAACACGTGCTGACTTCCAACAAACGTGACAGTGACTACGAAAGCGACTCTCGCAGTGCTTCAGATATATGATATGGTTTCTGCAATAGCTGCATCTATCTGTCGTTACAGTCGTGAAGACCAACCGGAACGTACTCATTAGTCCCAACTGAATCAGCGAATAGTGCCCCATTCCTTAATGAGACTGCGACTGGACTCCCGCTTCTCTTTCGCTTTACCACCAAATACGTCCCAGAACCGCAGAGTCTCGTCACCAGCTCCTGTCACTATAGTATCGCCGGTTGGACTCATGCTGAGATAGAGCACACGGTACGTGTGGCCAGTCAGAGACACGACCTGTGTCATCGAAGGGTATTTCCAGATGTTGATGGCATTCTGAGAATATCCGTGCGTCGACACCAGCTCAGATGTCAGTGTGCTGAATGTGAGGTTACACACTTGACTGCCAGTGTCGTGGCTCCTGATCAAGTTTGGATTGAGTGGAAGAGGAGACTGCGGCGGTTCGGATAGAGATGTTGGAGCATTCAGAGCGCTGAGGTTCATGCTGTCCGAATTGCTCGCAGCGTATGCACCGCTGACCAGCGCCGAGTTCGCGGCGTTTTGGTTCGAAGATACTGTGTTCCAGAACTTGATGCACCTGTCGGCGGTACCTCCTCCAGTCGCTAGCAGTCCTCGTTGATGCGGTGACCATGCGACGGCCTTGACAGCTGCTTTGTGACCGCCTTCCGATTCGCCCCATCGATACAACCAGGACTCGTCCATTCCGTCCCAAACAAAGATCTTATTGTCGTTTCCGCCAGACGCAAGTTGATTAGTATCAGAGTTCCATCGCAAGCCACAGACTTCTTGCTTGTGGCCAACGAGTTTGCGCAGATACTGCGTAGGCGATCGTACGTCGCGGTGAAGAATAGTTCGGTCTCGGCTTCCGGTGGAGAGAATGTGCTGGTTCCATGACATCGACGAGACCCTTGCGCTGTGGCCCGTCAACGTTCTAAGTCGTCGTTTTGCGATCGTGTCCCAGATAGTGACTAATCCTCTCGACGTGCCAACAGCCAGATGTGAGCCCTGAATATGGTCAGCATTGGATGCGAATATCGTCCTTCTGATCATCTTACCCTCTGGATCCAGCTGACACTGGTCACCTGCTCTCCATCAATCTTAGTCAGAAGATCGACTTTACCGCTCTCGCTGTTCCAAAGGTAGACACTATCTCCCAGTCCTACAGCCAAGACGCCCGAGCTTCCCCAATCCACCAAATTCAGGTAGAAATCATCTGCCAGCTCCGGCGCATCCAGCACCTTGAATGGGACTTTACTCACCGCTCGCGGCGTCTTCCTTGGGGAGAGCAGCATTTTCTGAGACGAGTACTTGACCGGTGAAAGAGAGTAAATTTCTGATCGAGCATTGATGTTGGGTCCACGTTCTGACCGAGAATGCGATCGTGGAGTTAAGGATGGTGTAAGATGAGCGGGTGATGAATAGTTGAAGAGGTTCTTATGAGGAGTCGAAGGTGTGAGGTTTGGGAGACCGAAACCGGGTATGTTCGTGGGCGGGGTCTTTGATCTTCCTAGGCCGCTCTCCGGCATATCACTGATGGATTGTGGGATCTCATTGCTGAACATTTCCGAGCGCAAGACCTGGGAATATGTCCGATTCGCTTCTTCGGCTGACGATCGTTAGTATACTGCTTCATCGCGCAGCACGATAATCACTCACTCTTCTGAGCATGCAGCTCGTTAGGCAGCGCTTTCTTATGCGACCGAGAAGGAGTGGCGGGTGAACCATCTTCATGTAGGAGGGTATAGCTTGCGTGGAGATCTTGACCAGATCGCGATGGTATGAATCTGCGTGTTACGCATCAGTATCGTGGCTCTCAAACCATATTCAGCCCACCAGCGAACGAACCTGTCTCCGTATATCCTTGGCCTCTTCCTCTTTGGACTCTCGCCTGGCGTGACCTCCCTCTGTCTCCGTGAAGCTTCCTGTTGCAGCATGTCGCTTACTGCTCCAACGTCTAATGATCCTGACCGAGCATGGTGTAATTGCTTCGACTTCTGTTCTGCTCTTTCAGACCGCTTGGCTGGATCGGTTGGAGGTGTCTTTGTGCCCGGAGGTGAAATGAGTGGAGGGGTATGAACATCGTCGGTGGTCTCGTTGGCGGCCGACAGATTCGGCACGCCTTTCGCCTCGAGCCTTGCTGAATGGCGCATTGTGTATTGTCAAGCTTATTGTCGAGAAAGGAGGCCAGCTGCGCCTCGAATATGGAAGTCGTCCGGCTAGATGCTTATTGCAACCATTCGTCTGCTCTAGCGGATCCGTAGTCGTCAATTCGATTTGCGATTCAATCCGTGATATAGAGTCGCAAAAGTGTGTTGACCGGAGGGTATCGATTATGCAAGTGAAGTGAGTGTTTTGGATTGACGTTTGCGACGGTTGGAGATGCAGTCGCCCAGTTATCTGATCAACGGCGAAGGTCCGACGGGCGACGACGGTATATGGCGTCAAATCGACGGAGGGTATAGTAGCGAAAGAATGGTATTGTCGACGTTGCGCTGGTGAGACTGTGTGACCCAGCGATAAAGGTTGTGTCGCATGTGAGGTCGCCGAAGTTCAGAGTGACCTTCAGGTCCGCAACAATCAATTGCAGGCGGCAGGGCGCTAAGCCTGGGGGCGGGAGCGCCTACCGAGAATGGCAGCGATCACTTCTTGGCAGGGCCGCAAACCTTCAATGCACCTTACCTCATAAATCGAGAGGGATGGCACACAGTCTGGTAGCATCTGTCTTAATCGCCTTCCTTGCTTCTCGGTGCCAGAGACTACAAGCTTGCGACATCTTCGTAAGGACCCCGTTGACGCGATACAGCGGCTCAAGCAGCACACGGGGATACCGTGATCTCAAGACCTCACAACTCTACGCAGTGTCCATTTGTAGACGATCGCCTGATATCAGACTGCTATCTAAACCACGCGATAGTCACGAGTCTACGCGTCAAGTGAGATGGCAGCGTATATTTTGATGCTATGCTCATTGGTTGCGACGCGTCTGGTGCTATATTAAGCTCGGCGGCTAATTCCCGTCCGATCTTGTGGTACCGCGCTGCAGTAAAGTCCAGATGTACCACACAGATCGAAGGTTGAGTGCCTGCACATGTTTCGTAATCCCACCTGCCCTTCTTGCTATCACCGTCGCTCGCCAGGCGAGCCATCGAGCTTCATGGTCCATTCGTATTTGCGTCTGCAACCAGAACACACTTCACCAGCTTCTCCTCACAATCGTTGTCGTCTCTATCATCACATGTCTCAAGTCGTGCAGCATTGCCCACTGCCTTTCCTTGCTCTTCCTTCTGCTCATGAGTATCACAACCGGCGGTAGCCTGCTCTCCAAGGCATCTGCTGCGCCCTTCCGGGACTGTCATTCTCAGCCCATCCCCTTGCTGAGCTGTACTGAACCCAGACACGAAGTGGACTTTGGCGATATACTCCCCTTTGTATCCATGGACAGCTCTCTCCAGCATCGTTTGCCATGGCAGACACTTCCATTGGAGAGGCCATGGGTTATCGTCAATCACTGTCGGCGAACCACCCGGTGATCTGATCTGGCCGTTGACAATGGCTTGGTCTTGAGCTTTCTGTTGGTTGGCAGCGCATGTCGTGCACGGCGTCTGCATCTTCGTTTGCTGGGATTCGTAGAATGCAAACCTCATCTCCTCGAAAGAAAGGTGTGCGTAGTCTCTCCAGGCCACGATACTCTGAAAGTATGCATTGGGTTCGCCTTCGACCAGGATAAAGATGTCTGGAGGAACAGTAGGCAAAGAACTTGTTTGAGGTTGAAAAGTGCTGTTGAAATGCTTTGGTGGTTTGGTTGCCCAGTCCCAAGTTAGGTTCGCCCAGTCTATCGGAAAAAGCGTTTTTGAAGAGGTCGCTGGAGGAGTGGCTGCTGGTGGTTGAGTCACCTGTATGCCTGATGTGGATATTGATGATGGAAAGCTCAACTGTCTGGGTTTCGGGTCGAGACGTGGCTTGAACGGTATTACTTCAGAGGTCGGCTTTAAGCCAGAAGCGCTTGTGAAGGAATCCTTGGTCGACTGCTTGTGCAGGAACTTGGGATTTGGCAGCAAAAACGTATTGGTCGTGTTCAGTTTGGAGGGAGACGGAGGGTAGAGGGCATATCTCGAGAGGCGGATTTCCTCGAACGATAGGTGGGTATGCCCCCTGTTGGCAGTGATGCTTTGGTAGATATCGTCACGATACGTGCCATCAGCGTTCTCCAGTCGAACTTTTACTGGTTCGAAGACGTAAGACGTCATGATCGCGAGCGGAAATGCTTGTCTGGGTGAGTGAAGCCTTCTTCTGGGGGAAGGATATGGAAGAAAGATGGGAAGGTGCGAAGGTGGATTTAGCTCCGCCTCTGGGGCTACATGTATTTAGATAATTTCGTGCGCACGGTATCGCTTAGCCGGCATGACGTGGCACCAGAAATGGGAAGGAAGTGAATACGTGGAAAGCGATGTGAATGTCGTCTTGTAATGTAAATTGTACTTTAGGGACGCACGATATCGCCGCTGGGATTCCGACCTCTTCCATTCGCAAATGCTTCCCTCAAAGAAGTACTCGTCACAAGAATGGTCAATTGAGTGTGGAGGGCCGTCGATGTACCCTTGTGGTACACTGTGTTGTTGATCAGCTCAAAATACCTGTCAGAGTTAGCTCTTGTCTTACGTCGCGAAGTCGGATCACAAACCGTAGATGAGACACTGTCAACGTCGTTTCCACTCATTGCATCCTCCGACTCAGTCTCATCATCGTCGGCAATGTACCGAGGTTGTTCAATGGTGGGTACCACGTTGTCCTCCGTGTCCTCTTGCTCAGATTCGTCATCGACAGCAGAACGTCTTCTCTTTCTTGGAATCTCCGCAAAGGCAACCTGACCACACTTCACGATCATCTGCTCGTAGCGCTGCAGCCTTGCACACCGCTTCTCCAGCTCCTTGTTGCGGTCGGCAAGTTCGTTCTTCTCGTACAAGAGTTGCTGGTAGCGCTCACGATTGGTGTTGACCGCAACCTTGTGTTGGACGCCATCCTGCTCTCGTTGCACCTTTTCCGCCATATACAGACCGTCGATGACTTTGTTTCGCAACTCGCTGGCCGTCAGTCTCTTTTCCAGAGTCCATATGTCCTCGTTCAGCTCCTTCATGTCTTCTGCCAGGAGGCGGTTCTGTCTCCCCAGCTCGGTGTTGCGTTTGGCCATCTCGATTTTTTCTGTCTCCTTCTCCTCTATGCCGCGAACCACGGAAATGGTCTTCCTCAATTGCTCCTCCAACTGCTCTGCGTCAGACTTTGGAGCTGTCAGGGTGTCGAGTGGCTTCAGGTCGAACGGCAGGGGTGGCTTTGCATCTGGAGCTGCAGCCGTGGCAGACCAGAGCGAGGAGAACAGGGGCATGGTGATTTCTTGGAGTTTGAAACGTTGATCGTTACGGGAGGTGTGACTGTGGATTGAAGGATGATGGGTGGAGGACCGCGCAGGAGCTCGGGGGTGGTCTACACGCGTAGCGTGACGTGACGTGACGTGAAATGACTATAACGCAAACAGGCAGCGCTTCCCGCTGTTCACTTACGACGTACCATGTCCTAGACAAGCTGATAGTGTGAAGGTAAGGTGAATGTCATTACTCATTATCTCCGCAGCCACCTTTGCTCAGGCTGCACTTGTATTGGGTATAATCCCCATCTCAAGAAGACTTCGGGTGCTCCTGGTAGACATCAACACCGAAGAGCTTCTTGACAAACCAGGAATGACCAGCAACCCTACGATGACTGTTAGATTTCACATCTGATAACCTCCTCAGGACAACTTACGAAATTGGTCCACCTCGCCACAACGGCAGAATATTGTCTCTGCCCTTCCTCCTCGCAGCAACTCTCTCCATGATTTCTCCACGCTGGAACAACCTAATCTCTTCACCCTTGACCTTCCCATCATTCTCCGCAGCCAATGCCCACAGACCAAACGCATCAGCTTGTGCAACAATGCCTTCCGGTTTCGCCAATTCCATAATCTCACTTCTGGTATATCTCTTGTCTTCATCAACCTTGAACTTTCCTGGTCCACCCAGTAAGACCCGACTCGTTTGAACAGTTGGTACGTGAATCGAGAGGGAGAACCAGCCGGTATTGCGAAAGACGAGATGGCGAATCGAGGCCAAGAAAAGGGCGACTGGGAAGTCTAGACCAATTGATAGATCTCCACGAAGGGAGTCCATGAATGTGATCGTGTTTGAGTTGGGGGATGACGATTTGTTCGAGAAGAAGGAGAGCAGACGACGGAATGGTGGGTTCGGGTCCATCTTGAGATTGTTTTCGCTGTGTATCTCTGAATATATCTGGGACTATTACTCAAGTGCGATGCTGTGTCTCGATGTAGTAGAGTCAAGAATGAATACATGTGGTGAGGACAAGGTGGTGCTGGTCAATCATGGTGATGTCATGCTACAACCGCGTTGTACAGGAGCACGTGAAACCTGTCTCTCATACCTGGTATCATTATTATTACTATGACCGCGAGCATTGCTGAACAGTCAGATACCTGTAGTTTCCAGTGCATTGCAATGAGATGGTCAAGTTCTGCTTGCGTGGACTGAATACCTGTGTTCTCCCCGTGTTATTGTATCACGGCCTGACAGATGTTGTTATGATATTGACACAATGAAATCAACTTTCTTGCAAGACTACCTAGCAGAGAGAAACCAGTAGAGGTAGGCAAGATACGGTTGGTATAAATTACACACGAAAGTTCCCGGTTTCCGCTTGACCTAGCATATGCTGTGACTCTTTTTGAAATTTTGTACAATGCTCTTTTGCCACGGCTCATGCTAAGCTCTCTGCTCTACTACCTCCTCGCTCTCCAATTCATCGTCTATTTGCCCTCGAGCTCGGCCAAGATCTTCTCACCCTTTGCACGGGCAGCGTCAATGTCACCAACCATGTAGAAAGCACCTTCTGGGAGGTCGTCACCCTCACCACCCATGATGGCCTTGAATGACCTGATGGTGTCCTTGAGGTCGACTAGTACACCCTCGATACCAGTGAAGACCTGGGCGACGGTGAATGGCTGAGAAAGGAAACGCTGGAGCTTACGGGCGCGCTCGACGGTAAGCTTGTCAGCCTCGGAAAGTTCGTCCATACCAAGAATGGCAATGATATCCTGGAGCGACTTGTACTCCTGGAGCATCTGTTGGACCTTGGTAGCGGTGTCGTAGTGGTCCTGACCGACAACACGTGGGTCAAGCATACGGGACTTGGAGTCGAGAGGGTCGACGGCTGGGTAGATACCCAACTCGGAGATACCACGGGACAAGACAGTGGTGGCGTCCAAATGGGCGAATGTGGTGGCAGGGGCAGGGTCAGTCAAGTCATCGGCTGGGACGTAGACGGCCTGGACGGAAGTGATATCCCTTGCGGGTGGTGGTGATACGTTCCTGCATCAGACCCATGTCGACGGCGAGGGTTGGCTGGTAACCGACGGCAGATGGGATACGACCGAGAAGAGCAGACACCTCAGAACCGGCCTGGGTGAAACGGAAAATGTTGTCAATGAAGAGGAGCACTGGTGGGTATTAGTTGACTCGTTTCAATACAAAAAAGGAAGGCGCGAAATTTTGGTCACTATCAGAGGATTCGACCCCTTCAAATGTCGCCATTTTTCGTGTATTCAACTCACCATCCTGTCCTTCTTCGTCACGGAAGTACCTACTTCATGTTAGTGATCGTAATGGTGATGTTGAAGTCGGGTGGTTCTTACTCAGCGACTGTCAAACCAGTAAGGGCGACACGGGCACGGGCTCCTGGTGGCTCGTTCATCTGACCGAAAACAAGGGCGACCTTGGACTCGCCATCAAGCTTGATGACACCAGTCTCCTGCATTTCGTGGTACAAGTCGTTACCCTCACGAGTACGCTCACCGACACCAGTGAAGACGGAGAAACCACCGTGAGCCTTGGCGATGTTGTTCTATTTGTATGTTAGTGGTTATCGGATGCCAAGCTTTTGCTATTTCTTACGATCAACTCCTGAATGAAGACAGTCTTGCCGACACCGGCACCACCGAAAAGACCAATCTTACCACCACGGGCGTATGGGGCGAGAAGGTCGACGACCTTGATACCAGTAACGAGAATCTCGGCGGAGGTGGACTGCTCAGTGAAGACTGGGGGGTCGGCGTGAATTGGGGCATACTTGTCGGTCTTGATTGGACCGCGCTCGTCGATTGGGTCACCAGTAACGTTCATGATACGACCAAGAGTACCTTGACCGACTGGAATGGTGATTGGGGCGCCAGAGTCGGTGGCGGTCTGACCACGGCGAAGACCCTCGGTACCTGCACTGCATCAGTATCCTCGATATTGCGACCTGAATATTCAAAACGTACCGTCCATGGCAATGCAACGGACGACATTTTCACCCAAATGTTGCTGAAAGGAGTCAGTATCTGCCGTTGTGCGATCGAGTCGATGGTTGTGTGCGTACCGCGACTTCGAGAACCAACTTGTTTCCCTGGTTCTGGGTGGTAAGGGCGTTGAGAATTGGAGGAAGCGAGTCGGTGTCGAACTTGACTATCCATGGTATCAGCTGCTGCTCTTTTTATCCATATCGGTGCGCCCAATAGCTTCATCGTCATCTTCTGAGATTGTGGCGGCGAAGCTGGGCGTCCGAGAAGGGATTTTCGTACTGTCTACGACGGCACCAATGACCTGGTGGACCTTTCCCTCCTTTGCTGCATCCGAGCTGGCGAATCTTTGGGCGAAGACTGGAGCGAAGGATGGCTTGATGGCGCTGCGTACAGCAGGCCTGAGTGTTGAGGCTCTCAAGGAGCGAGCGATGCCGCTTGATCGATAGTCAGCATTTTGTGAGTCTCAATGGTATCAATGGCGATGAACCCTACCGTCCGAGCATTTTGATATGACCTGGCGACTGATGGGAGTGGAGATGAAGGGATGGTCGAGAGAGCTGTACGTAGCTTGAGTTGAGTGAAGGAGCTTTTCCGGCAACTCGCCAAGAGTCCTGAGCACTGACCATCAATGCGGAAATGGCAGGAGCAGTTACGGTCGAGATTCGTGCCAAGTTATCTCATCCTCGTTCGCATTATCAGTGGGAATTTTATACATGTTCTGGCCGTCGAAGAGACCTCGTAGAGCAATGTCAAGGCTCACCTGGACAAAAGCGTCAAGATACAGATTGTGACGCTCAAGCTACGAGCCGTGTCCAAAGAACTCCGGACACATATGTACTGCTATAAATGACTCAGAACTTGTGTTGTAGTATTGAGTGTGCATTGTGAGTGTACCCTTGGTCAGAAGTCATAGGAATATTTCCATAGCCTAGATGACTAGCTATTCCTGGTAAACGTGGGTAAACGACCGTGTGTCCATGGTTTCCTGAACACGGCCGTTGTTCTCTCTGTATTTTCCAAGCTTTTACTGTCGTATAACAGTATCCTTACTCACGAAAGATATAGTATGTGGTGTATAGATGTAGCCTGTCCACATATAGCTAGGATATAGCTCATATGTAGGTCAAGATACGCAGGTAATTGTGATCATGCTTTGCCAGTATGCTGCTGTCTCTGCATCAAGAATTTATGGCCTAGTTCCTACTAGTCCGTGAATCTTATTAACTGCCTTGGAGTACCCTCGTAAGACGCACTCGTCAAATCATACGGGTGTCTCCATGCATCTATCACCAGTGCTGCCGCACATCCTCACTATGAATCAACCTCCATTCCCTCGCCCTGCTCTCCGTCTCCCTTGTTCTCAAACGTCGTCTCGAGGTATCCCTGGATCTCAGAATGTTCATAGAGCTTGAAATTCTCGTCCAAACCACCAACACCCAGACTCGTGTTCTCAATCGTCAACTCCTTGTCCTGGCTCAAACTCTCCTTCAACGCCCTCAAAGCATGCTGAATCAACTCCTCCCGGCTCGCGCCCTCGAACTCATCAATGTTGCGCTCCAGGTACGTCCGCGCCATCTGGCTCCTGGCGCCGATCGCTGATGCCACCATTTCCATCGTCACACCCGATGGCTGGAATTCGTATAGATGTGGTCCTTTGGCGTCAACGCCGGCGATCAGTAGGCCTACGCCGTACGGTCGCTTGCCGTATTGCTGCGTGCTGGTCTGGGCGCGGTCGCCGATGCGAGAGGTGATTTCACCGAGCAGGATGGGTCGGTCGTATGTCAGGCGTGATGAAAGCGATTGCTGCTTCATGAAGTTGGAGAGGACGCGGGCGTCGGAGGCGAGACCAGCGAGTGCGACGCCGTAGTGGCTGTCGATTGGTATTATCTTTTTCTGGTACGAGGAGAGTTCTTCTGCATTGCGCTGAGGTATACATTAGATGGGTTGGTGTATAGCAGCGCAATGGGGACGTACCTTTACGGCTGCTAGTACGCTGTGTGTCTTGCTCACTAAGCCGACTACTACTGATCCTTGTTTCACGGCTTCTGATGCGTACTCGACCTGGAAGATACGGCCTTGTGGGGAGCTAGAGAGGGTCAGTTGGGTCGACATATGCGAAGTCAGGCGACATACAAGGTGACGGCATCGTTGTCGTAGTTGTTTCTGAACATGTTTGTGGTTGATTATGTGTGATCGCCTGAGGGATTGAGTCGAGGAAGAGACGGTTATTTCCTCAAATGCTAAGATGAGAGAATTGAGGAGAGCGTTGATTGAGTCGTTTGCCGATCAGTGATGGATGTTCAAGTGAAGCTCGACTCAGGCAGTAGAACAAGACGCGGCGTTTGGAGACACACGGAAAGTCCAAGCTCCAGCCATGCGGTCGATGCGATGCGGCGCGGAAGTTTCCGTTCACGACCACATCCGCCGACGTAGAGGCTCCAGTCCACGCGAGCAATCAGATCACCACACTCCTCATTCAACACCCAGGCCACCATAATCATCCACGACCTCGAAGAACGTCCATTGCAGATACTGGACCTCGACACGCCTGCTTCAAAGCAAACCAAAGGTTCGCGCATCCTCGACCCGACCGATCTTCAACCCGCATCAGCCTCAAGATGCCGACCCCAGGCCTTAAAACCATCATCGCTCTGTCCTTCGTAGGTTTCCCCAGTCTCTTCGCGTCCTCGACTTCTCCCATAGCGGTTGTCGCATCAGCTACTTCGCTCAAACCACCATTTCTCAGGGCCAACGTCCATGTAGAACCGCACTAACCAATCCCAGATCCTGGCAATCGGCTTCCTCCTCGTTATCCTCTCATCGGCGCTATGGAAGAACTACCTGCCACTGCTGGTTGTAGCGACGTATGTTCTCGCACCGGTACCGAACTGGCTGTGCGGCCGCCATGCGAATCCCGATGACTTCATGGACAGCGGGGCTAGTGGTATCGTGGAGTTGGGACGGTTCATGACAGGGTTCCTGGTTGTGATGGGTATTGGTACGTCAGCGCTTTGTTCGCGTTCTTTTGTTGGTGACGGTGAAGAGAATGGTCGAAATGAAGAATCGTGCTCGGAGACAGAGGAGACGGGATGGGTTGTGCAATGGGGAATGGTTATATTGGGTACAGAGCCTCAGGCTAACATTTTGCAGCACTCCCGATCGTTCTCGCGCACTGCGCACTGATTCAGATACCCGCCATGGTCATGTCGATAGTGGGTGGTCTGCTCATCTACGGCACAATCATCTCCTTCGGTCTGTTCTTCCGGGAATCCGAGGAGTTTTAGGAAACATCGACCGTGTAGATACCCGGCGGGGAGGATCTGAGTTTGAAATGCGTTTCAGTCATGGCAGGCGAATGTACAGTATGCTTCAGTCTGCGAATAAGCGATATTGATTCAATCAGAACTCCGTGCGCCTTGCTATGGTATATCCGATAAAAATGCTCAGCCACGAAACCCTTCTGGACAATCAGCCAACATTGTACTACATACCACTTCCCCGTTGCAAACAACTGGTCTGTGAGCCGTCATTCCACGTGCGCAAACTTCTGCCTAATCACGTCGGGAACCTGCTCCCAGGCGCCCTGGGCGGTTGCCTTTGCACTAGTCGCTCTGTCCGTCCTTCCACCCAGCTCCATAGTCGTCGACAGATTCTGATTCGCGACAGCCTGCCACAGAGGACTTTGTACCTTTTTGGCCAGCTTGACGCCGACCTCGGCACTCTTCTCAGCTTGGTCGCCAACAGTATTGGTGAAGAATCTCACTACCATCATATTCATGATGACCGTGAGTAGTTGCTGATTATTGCTCTTTCGCGCAGCGTCCAGCGCGGCTGTGATGTGTGCCTTCATCTGCACGATCGGAAGACTCGAGTCGATATTGGCGCGGAGGAGGTTCACGGCTGAGACGATTGTCTTGTTGTGGTGCACCTCGGCAAATGGGGTGAGTGTCTTCAGCAGGTCTTGTGCTGCTGCATGGCTGTGTGAATATCCTTGCAGGATCAGGCAGCTATTCATCGCTGCTAGGATGCGGAGATCTAGATCCGAGCCACCGCTGTTTCTGACGGACTGTGTCGGCAGGGCGAGTTCGGGTGCCCGGAACTTCTGCAGCGCTAGCTGGTCATGACCGCTTCCTTGGTAGCAGATACCATCGACGTACGTGAGCAGCTGTTGGGGCACTATGCCGGCAGACTCGAATTCTGCGGTTCGAATGAGCTCGTTGAGGCTTTGTCGAGCTCTTGACCACTCGGATTTGATGCAAAAGGCGAAGACAAGGAAGAGCTGCATTGTGTATCTCATCGACAGCCGTGTATCGAGATGAACAGAGATGGTCTTGAGTGACTGCCCAACCCTCTCCTTGGTCTCGAACGTGTCCTGCGTGATCTTGAGGCCTTCTGTAAAAAACTTCTGAGCTCGATGGTCTGTCGTGTCTTTCTGAAGAGTGGCGACCCCGCTGAGGACGTATCCAAGTGAGTATAGCTCGCTTCTAGCAAGCCAATCGAACACAAGGGCGTACTGTCCGTTTGCGGTTCGTCTCATGATGCAGTTGGAATCTTCATCGAGCGTTTCTGCGGCCTGCACAGGAATAGGAACGTAGAAAGCGCCGTCATCGCGCCAATGTAAATCCTTGGAAGCTTTGTCCATCATGGTTTGCATAGTTTGCAACTTGGGGGTTGCCGAGTCCGTCTTTTGGAGGACCAGGTCGACAAGCAAATCCAGAATGTTGACAAATGCTGTGATTTGAGGTGCTTCCTCGAGACTGAGATCCAGCTGATGTGACCTTGTAGCTGCGAGGGCACGGTGAGCCTGTTCAATGGCTTCAGTGGTGCCATTCCTCAAGTGGATGAGAGCCTCCAGCGCCGAACTCATCATGCCGATGGTGACATGACGTCGCTTTTCAGCTTGCTCCTTGATGATCTTCAGCTGGTGCAGAGCGTTCTGGAAGTCCGAGGTCGAGGCCTGACGCAAGTATAGGGAGACTCTCAGAAAGCGAAAAGCATAAACCCATGCTGTCTGTTTGTATACCTCAAGATCCGGAAGAATATTGTCAATTAATTTGAGAGCCGCTCTTGGTCCGCTCTGGAAGTGGATCCGAACGAGAAGATTGTTCATAGCGTTCTTCAGATCCACCAGCCGACTCCGCTCGCAGAGAGTAACGCCCTTGCTCAGAACTTCCTGTGCGAGTGTGTCATTCTCTGTCTCCTCGTAGAGCAGTGATGCATATCGCAGCCTCAAACGCGCCTCGGTCCTGGGATCCTGGAACTGCCAACGGGTGAGGACAGTGTCCATGCAACCGAGACCTTGTGCAATGAGTTGATAATAACGGGCAGCTTGTTCAGCGGAACTGTTCAGTGCGATAACTTTGCTGTTCCTGCGAGCTTCTGAGATGTATTCTTCGGCCAAAGCCAACATCAGCACTTGATAGTCAATCGGCAACTTGTTCGGTCCAGTAACAGGTGAGGGGATACCATGGGCCGTGCCATTACTCGCGTGCCCAGTCTTCATGATAGCGGATGTTCGAGGCTGAGGCATAGTCATAGGAGTAGCATTGTACAGATCTGCAGGATTGACAGTCACGGCCGATTTTAGCATTGGCGTTAACTGTACTCGAGGTGGAGCTTTTGGTTGGACTGACTTCGGCTGCGAAACGTGGCCAAACATGTCGACCGACTTTATCTCCTTCTTGACAGCCGGGGTCGTTTGAGATGAAGAGTGTTGGTTGATGGTAGCCGAGAGGCCGGGTGTTTGTCCTTGTCGTTGGAGCTGTGGTGATGGTTGGGAAGCTGAAACCGGTGCATGCTGAGCAGGAGGTTGTCGGACCTTGGTCTGGGGAAATGAGTTGGAAGCTGGGCTAGGTGATGGTTGAGCTGAAATCTGCTGGTACTGATGTACAGGTGACGGCTTGATAATAAGGCTCGGCGATGGCTGCGTTGAAACTCTTTGCTGATGTTGTTGCTGATTCGGCACACGTGCCTGAGACTGCATCATCGGTGAAGATACCTGGCCCATCTGCTGACTCGATCGCCTCCTCTGGACATCCTGCTGCATTTTCGCTGGTTGTGACGATGCTTGAAGTTTTGACGAGGCGTGTGATGACTGCATTTGATGGCCCAGGTGAGTCTCTGGGTTTCGTAGATGCGTGGAGGCCGGTATCGACGGAATCGATGGTTGACTCTGCGGTGTAGGAACCTGAAGTGGCTGCGGGAGTTGGTTGTGCTGCATAGGTGGCGTGTTCATGTACATGTGCTGTAAATAGCTGGATTGATCCTGCTGGTATTGAGGGTATTGCCCATACTGCACTTGCGGCTGGAATCCATGGGACTGAGGAAGAGTGAAATGCTGCTGTGGACTCTGATATTGGTTTGAAGAAGCGTATATCGGAAAATATGCGTGCTGGTGGTTTTGCTGCATTTGCGGGTGCTGTTGCCTATTCTGCGCGTACCCATCTTGGCTAATATCATTCTGATACGGAAGGTGCTGTCGCTGTTGCTGTTCCTGGTTCGTTGAATGATATTGCGGTTGGTTGTATTGGTACATATTCGTCATATCCTCGCCGGATATTGACATGACAGGCTGACGTACATCCTGCCTGTAGTTCTGCACTTGTCCATTGGGGTAAGTATAGGGGTCCTGCCATTGCTGGTAGCCATGATTATTCATCCTAGTCTGATAGAGGACCCGACGCGTCGGTTCGGCAGCGTCGTGTCAGATTGTCCTCATTTTCCTGCCATTTTCGATCCCATGAATCACAGACACGCGTCTTGCGGCTGAATAAAGAAGCTTCTTGGGACGGCAAGCTGCGATCACTGTTACTGTGCTGAGTGAAGAGGCGCGAATCACATGCGAAGTTCACTCGACATGGCGGAATTGCACGAGTCATGGTCCTCGAGGCCGAATAGGGAAGGAGCCGCGGTAGTGCCTACAAATAATAAAGTTGACGGAGGCAGCACATGCCTTACTTTTGTATAGGTAGTTTTATTTCATAACGGACATCTAGATATCTACCGAGTCTCTCGTCTTCCTAAGATGATAAGGAGAATCATAGATCGACTTTAAATCGTTTGCCATAGCTCCTTACCCTAGCTCTACTTGGTGACATCGAGCCCGCCATCAAATTTTGGACTATCAATTATCATGGACCTCTCCTGGTTGATCGGTCAAGCTCGCGTCTCCTTTCACCACGGCGAAAGGACTCACCCACTGGTCCTCAAGTCGGGTTCTAAGACGAACCTTGCCGAGCTGATAAAGGAAACGACACCACCCTGCTACCTGAACCCCTTCCTCTTCAACGGCCACCTTCAAACCTTCTGGACAGCCTACAAGAACGCCGGCCCACCAATCTCATACAAACGCCAAATATTCAGCGCCGAAGACGCACGTTTCGCAGGGACCTACGCGGTAGATTTCGTCAGCTCCGCCAGATCCGACGTCATCGACGAAACACTACCGCCACGGACGACGCGGTACACGGCGGACGAATTTGCAAACATCGCCTCCGACGACTCGAAACCTATGCTGATCACACTACATGGCCTCAGCGGCGGTTCTCACGAGATCTACCTCCGCCACGTCCTGGCGCCGCTGGTGGCCGACGGCGAGTGGGAGGCTCTGGTCGTCAACAGCCGGGGCTGCGCCATGAGTGAGATCACGACACCCATCCTGTACAACGCGCGCGCGACATGGGATGTGCGGCAGACGGTCAAGTGGTGCCGGGAGACGTTCCCGAACCGGCCTCTGTTCGCGATCGGGTACTCGCTCGGAGCGAATATTCTGACCAATTACCTGGGCGAGGAGGGGGATCAGTGTCTATTGCAGGCGGCCGTCATTTGCTCGAATCCGTGGAACCTCGAGATCAGCAGCAAGTCGCTGCTGCGCACTTGGTTGGGGAAGGAGGTCTACTCGAAGACGATGGCAAATAGTATGAAGAAGTTGTTTGAGAGGTAGGTTCTGCTTGTAGGGTATCTAGCGGGTCTTGATTGACTCTGCGTCTAGGCATAAAGACATGGTCTGTAAGAACGACCAAATAGATGCGGAACACGTCATGAGCGTCAAGTATTTGGCCGACTTTGACCAGGCCATCCAATGCCCGACATGGGGCTATCCTACGGCAGGAGCATATCACAGAGACGCGTCATCTGTTGACTCTGTCCTCTCAATCAGGATACCGTGCTTGGCTGTCCATGCCGAGGACGATCCGGTATGTATGCCGGAGCCCTGAGCCTAGTACTCGTTGCTGACGATACTCTAGATCGCAGTGGATGAAGCCGTACCGTATGTGGAGATCAAAGAGAATCCGTATATGGTCATGTGTTCGACCTCTCTCGGTGGCCATCTGAGCTGGTTCGAATGGGGAGGTAACCGCTGGTTCGCAAGACCGGTATGCCATCCAAGCTTGTCCTCCTTGGTGATTGAATGCGCTGACATATTCCAGGTCGTCAACTTCCTGAACAAGATGGCGCGGGAAGTCGGCATGAAACAGTCCAAAGCCTCCAGTCCCTCCCTGGACGAAAAGGCGAAAAGCTCGGCATACCAATACCCCTTTAATTTCAAGCCCATGGAGCGGAAAGCCATACTCCGCCCCTTATGATGCATATAGAACTCAAGACCATAGACACCGCGCATAGAAGGTCGAAAGACCACAAGTCCATCAGCCGAACGAGACACTTCTCTTCTTCTTCTCGCCCTTACCGCCATCCTCGCGAGGCGCTCTAGCGTCGGCATCTCCTTCACTAACACGTCCCTTCTTCTTGCTCCTCCTGATCTCATCCTTGACACCCTCCAACTTCTTCTTCCTCTCGCCCTCTCTCTTCTGTTGCTCAGCCTGTCTGGCCTGCCTGATCTCCTCCATCTGTCTCGCTCTCATCATCTTGCTCTCGATATTGCCCTCCTTCTCCGCTTGCACGATAGCCAGGATTGCCATCATAGACTCCTTGTCGTCGACAAAGTTCTTGCCCTTCTTGACACCATGAGGCTTCTGAATGCCGGCGGGCTTGATGCTGTTCAGTGCTGGGATACCGAGTTCTTTGTCGGTATAGACGCGCTTTTTCTTCTTGATTGGTCCATTGTTGGTGCGCTTAGTCTTGCGCTCGCTGGTTGCGCTCTTGGAAAGGACGACGCCGTCTTTGCTCACGGAGCCGTTCTTGAATTTTGGTCGAGAGGAGGGCGAAGAGGAGGGTTTGAAGCCGCCGCGAGGTTTGCTCGAGCCTTTCGCGCCGCCCTTACTTGATTTTGTTGGCGCCATGTCTGCTTTCTCCCCTGCGAGAAATTTGAGACAGTGCGAGTCGAATGTTTGAATATTAAAGGCGGTTGCAAAGATGATTGAACAAATAATTCCGTTCCCCAGGAATTTCCTTGCAAGAAGACATCGGCGTCAAGCACGGTCCCTCGCCGAGCCATGCAAGCCGAGCCCGACAGCGTGACCAGACAGCTGCAACCCACGACCTCTTATCACCGACCACGAGACGTTCACTACTAGGCAGAAACACCTACAATATCAAGACATACCATGGACTCCTCAAACCGACTCTTCCGCTTTCCAAAGCCAGCCTGGCTCAACAGCGCCTCAACGCGCCAGTTCGGCATCTACAGCGCCGGCGGTCTCGTACGTCCTCAGCCCTCACCTCTCAATGACATGTCAAGCTAACACAGCTGTCTAGTTTTCGATCGCGCTGTTTGTCCTAATCGACGCGGCCGTGTGGTCGAAATCGAATCTCAACGGCTCCGACCCGCCCGTCCACATCACGTTCATCGACTGGATCCCCGGCATTTTCAGCGCCTTGGGCATGTTGATCATCAACAGCATCGACAAGAGCAGACTGATGGGCGAGGACACGTGGCACGGCGACGGCGTGGCGTGGAAGGCGCGCGTGGTGCTGTTCATGGGGTTTGCGGCGCTGGCGGGTGGACTGGCGGGCAGCGTTACGGTTATGGTGCTCAAGTATGTGGTGCCGGAGATCGAGTGGCCGGCGCTGTGGATGGGTGTTGCCAATGTCGTCGCCAACGCGCTTGTGTCGACTAGTAGTGTCGTGCTTTGGATCAGTCAGAACATGGAGGATGATTATACTTATAACTTGCAGTTATAGGTGGGGGCGTTGAAAGGGACAGAGAGGGAGGGCCGAGGCGGTAGGACGAGAGATGCTTCTTGGGCGTCAGATATCGATATTGAGGTGGAAAAGGCCCTGTACATTACTGGAGGCATTGCGGAGCAGCCTTTTTGATGATCAGACACACTACCGAAGATGTCCCCGAGCAGTCGTTCTCCATTGATCATAATCTAGCATTATGCATATTCTGTCTTGCTCACGTACAGTAGTAACGCATTGAAAGTCCCGATTACCGTGAATGTGAAGAAGATGTAGGATGTGATCGTGTTCGTTTCATATATACAATTCTGGCTGTCCAGAAAGTCTACACATCGATCCTTTAACTAACAGGCTGCAAATCTGGCGGCCTATATGCAGTGGCCCATCAATTCAGCCACACCTAGTTCTGTACATGCTATGCGCTTCCAATCAAATACAAATCCCAAAGAACAACGATATGAACATGTGCTTCGTAACAAACATGAAGGAACCGGGTGTTTACAATGCCATCATGAGACCGGCACCGGCGGCGGCAACAGCGGCACCGAAAGCGAACTGCCTTGGTGCTGGAGTTGCTTGAGCACCACCTGCCGTGCTGGTCACAGTGACACCTTGCAGTCTGGCGCCACCAGAGGCGACGGAGACGGCAGTGACGGCATTAGCGACGTTACTCGCGCCTGGGATACCGCCGCTGGTAGAGGTGGCGTTGGTGATCTCCTGAACGTTGCTGCTGGTGGCGTTGAAGTTGGTCTGAGCAAGTGCAATCTCGTTGTTCTGCAAGTCATAGACGACGTAGGCCGATCTGAGGAAGGTGTCACCAAGGACAGGGGTGGTACCATCAGCTGGTGCAATACCCAAGATGCAGACCTCCTTGTTGCCCTGAACGCCCGCAACAATGACCAACTCGGACATGGCAACGCTGATTGTTGGCGAGGAGAAAGTGAAGTCAATGGTGCTCTTGTTATAGGCTTGCGAACAGTCGATGAATGCAGCGCCCTCTTGCGAGTTGTACTGAGCGCCGGTGAGAGCGTAAATCTCAGAAGCGATGTTGTTTGGAAGATACATCAAACTCGAGCCCGAGTCGAGAAGGGCCGGAGTGTTGACGTTGGTGGCGATGGAGCCCTGGTTGCCGTTCATACCGACAGCAGTCAGACCAATGATGAACTCGGCGTATACACCCTGCTCCTTGATGATAGGAACAGCCTCGAGTGTTCCGGTGAATTTATCAGTGTCGACACCGCCGAAAAGAATAGATCCGGTAGAAGCGTCGAGGTCGTTCAACCACAGACTGTAGGCATTCGCGTTGATGAAACCGTTTTGCATCATGTTGAGTGGGAGGTTAACGTAGGGCTCGGCGCCTGGTGTGGTCAAGATGGCCTCGTTCAGGGTGTATCCAATTCCCATGATACCTTCTTGAGACGTCGACGAGTATCCAATACCGAATTCTTGGCTCTGAAGGGTGACACCGCCAATCGAGATCGAGTCGGTCGCATAGTCACCGACAGATCCTGAGCCATCGACATATGTAATGTTGAAGTCGCTGTTAACGTAACGGTATGTGGACGAGTTGTTTGGTGCATAAGTTCCGGCGAATCCGCATGGGTTGCCTTTCCCTGTGCAAAGCTGAGAGTTGGCAACGTTTACCCAAAGATCACTGCTACCGGTGTCGATATGTAGCCTCAGGCTTTGTGCAGGTGTGCCCATGGTGACATTTGCGAAGTAGAGTGTCTCCTCGTTGGCAAGTGACTCCTGGACTGTCTTGCTCTGCCTCCTCCGTAACCTGTCTCGTGCGATTGGGTTTTCTACGACTCTGCGCTCAATGTCTCCCTGAATGACCCTTGGTGCGACGCCGGCTTCTCGTGGTGCCAGATTGAGTGCACCAGCACCTACAACGCTCGCCGCGAGGGCGAAAGTGGAAAGCTGGACCATGTCTCGATGTCGTCGATTTCGTTCGGAAGTCGTGTAAGTATGCTAAGGCAATGCTGAGTATGAGTTGTTAGGTAGAAGCGACAAGAGTTTCCAGTAGACAACGATGATGGGTTGTATGGAGCGAATATATGCAAAAGCCAGAAGGCGATGTGAAGTTGAAGACAAGCCACGAAGAAGATGACGCGGCGCCGGCAACGAGGCGATCAGGCTCACTCGGATAGCGTACGGTGGGTACTGTTTGTTAAGATCTGGAGGTTCCGTGGATCAGATAAGGGTCAAATTGACTCTTGATCAAGGCGTGGCGGCCAACTTGGAGCTGCGGAAACAACGGCTGACGGCTCGGAATCGAGTCGAGCGATGACGTTGACGTTGATGGGTCTGGGGAGCGTGATCTTGGCTGACTGTGATGACCAAGCTGGACTTGCGCTGCCACGATGCTAGAATTGAAAGGAAGAGTTGAAGAGATCGATCTGGTTGTTCGGCTCGTGACGGACGGCCCGGAAAAGAATGGCGTAATGTATCTGTCGTAGACTTGAAGATGCAGGTGTCAAATAAAATAAATGAACGACTGAAGGTTACCGTAGGTAGGTTCCCAGAAAACGGTAGAAACGCTGACCGATCATCACGAAACAGAAATGCGGCCTGCAAGATTCATAACTTATTCTCGTTGCGTAAAAACATACAGTGGTACCTCTGTTACCTCTGGTTGAGTCTTTTGCCTGCCGGTGAGAAAGACCCCTGACCAGATGCCGTGATGCAGCAATAGTGGCTGGAGCCTGATGTCGGTTGGAACGCGCGCTGCAGTAGTCACGACTGACGCAGCTGACAAGCTTTCGGCGCGACGCCCACGCGCTGAACTAGGTACATGTAGCCAGGGTACATGTAAGGAAAGCCTCAATTTTCCACGCGTCAGCGACAGAAACATGAAAGTCTCATGGATGATCTAGATTTGGAACAACCTCTTCTGCCAATTTCTCGTATAGTCCTCGTGGAAAAAGACAAGGTTATATGACCTTGTCCTCAAAGATAGCATAAACAGTTCCTGCGGCCGACTTCCCAAGTGTTCCTCGCATCAAATCAAGTACATCTACTGCGTATGCAAACGAGGGAATTATCGGCCGAGTCTACCACCAGAGACCCCGACGCGTGGCTCTATATACAGAGAAAACACACAATAATTCGCACTTACTTCTGCATCAATCCTTATCCATCGGGAAAGCACCCAGACTACTTATGAACTCTTGCAGTATGACCGACAGCGCAGAGACCGGACAAGCAGGAGCCAGGTACCACCAATTGTGCCACAATCACGGACTCTTCATGCAAGGCGTCTTTGTACCTGCACCCGCGGCATGGGTAACGCCAGAAGCAGAAAAGGCATGAGAAATTCTCGTCGGTAGAAATTCTCATCGGTAGAAAAGAACCAACCACGAACAAGTGCCCCGCTCTCCGGATGATCTCGACTCGTCGGGCGTGCAGACACCCATGTCGTTCATGTTTGCTTTTGGCGCGTGGAGACCTGCCAGCGGAATTCTGCACCCCGGCGCTGTGATACCACGAAAAGTGCCAATACAAAAGGGGTCATGCACGGTAATGCGGGTACTGTATTCGGTTTTGGAGGCTCTGAATTGCTTGGTATTCCGTATGGTTTCATGATCGTCGTGTTCGTGTGTCTACACTGTGTCTAGCTAACAATTGAGTGAGGGTCTCGTTCACTAGAAAAATTGAAGGTCTCAGTCTCTAGAATTACCCCGGCGGGGTCCTCGATAAGTGCTTCGACCTCGGAGACCACCTCGTGCACCGCTGCCACGGCCTCTTCCTCGATCGACCGGAGGATGCGACGGTCCACCCTGGGTAGGCCGACCGTACTCGTCGGTCCGTGGTATATACCACGTGAACTGCTGGGGACCGGGTTCAGACGAATACTAACGCCCGTGAGTCGTCCAGAGACCGTGGCTCGTCTGATCGAGGTCTGTCCTTTGTTGCAGATTCTACCCTTGCGGTGATGGCCTGGAGACCCAGCTCTGCCGCTGAAGCCATGGCATGTCATTCGATGGTCCGTCAAGGTTATCTACCGCTTCCTATCTCGGTCTTGCGGTCGATTCGAGCTCTTCCAGTTGATGCTGTGCAACCTTGACACGTTCGCGAACGTCGAGTTCTGGATCGCTAGCGAGCTGTCGGATCTTCTCGTCGATGCCTAATGTGCGAAGCTCTTGCGCGCGCTTGCGGGCGTCCTCCCTATCTGATTGATCTTCCACCCACGTGAGGTTGATAACGGTCCAAACGCACATAATGCGGACGTCTCGCGACGGGTGCCCAAAAAGCGGTACCCACGCTCTCAGTATTGGCTTCTGTGCAATGAGAGTCTGCTTGTATTTCGCATTGGCTGCTGCAAGATGGTTGATGATGTGGATGGTTGATGCGACAACCGCTGTAGGGACCGGTGCGGTATTCCTTGGATGTCCACCTACAAGCTTGGCCTCGACGATCTCAAAGATTCGCTGCAGTCCGATACTCGCATTGATATGATCGATCATATCTGCAGAGTCATCGCCCATGATCAAATTCCTCACGATGTCAAGAGCCTGCTCTTGCACCATATAGTCCTGTTGTCTGGCCTGTAAATGCACGTTCTGCTCTCGCTCTTTCATGTTTAGCAGGTTCACCAGCGCTTGTTTGTCTGGTTTTCCCATTGACCGCATATTGCTCGCTCCGTAAGCCTCGCGAAGAACCTCCCCATCATCTTGACCTTCGCCTGCCGTCGTATCGTCGACAAACTCATCGTCAATGTCCATCGCGGGTGAATTCGGCGCATTCAGCAGATCGACTTGTTCGCCAGCGGCGTTCGGTGTGCTCATGCCAAGTGCGACATTGGCCGCAGCTCCAGTACGCTGTTCTCCGCTCATGGCCTGGACCAAGAAACCGCTGCCTAGCTCGTCCACAATTTCAATCTTCTTTTCCCTTGGCGCGTGCAGCATGGCATGCTTCAACGTCCATAGCGAAGCGACCCTCAACTCATGGTGAGATCTTTTTGCGTGTGCGCAAAGGATTTTGACCGCGCCTGCATCGAAGAAGTTCTGACGCATCGGACTGAATTCCAGGACTAGGTTGCAAGCAACATTGGTCGCTGCTACTGATACGTCATCATCGGGATGTTCGATAAGTGTAAGGATAGGTTTTGCAAGCCCGGCATCAATCAGACTGGTCCTAAGTAAGCTGACAGATCGGGAAAGTGACCTTGCCGCATGGCATGCTGCTATCAAAACGTTTACTGTATTCCCTTCCCGAAAGGTTTTGGTCGTGAAGGCGTTTTTGGGAAGTGGTGCTAGGGAATCAATGAGATGATTCGTTATACTTTGGGCAACGACAGCCTTTTTGTGGTCATCGTCTCGTGCAGCGATAGCCGCGATTGCGTACAACGCTGCTGCTCGGACCTTCATAGCATGCACGACCTCTTTCGGCACACCTTCACTACCTAGCCGGGCAGACGCTGCGTCCGATTGTGTTCCCGCCTGTGCGTCAGCATGAGAGGACCACATTGGGCGAGCTAAAGTAATGGGGTCGAAGCTCTTTCGCAGGATCTTCGTGATATGCTTAATAGCTCCAGCATTTACCGCGGCTGTTTGCAAATCTTGACTTGGTTCAATGAGAGCAGCCAGAACTGAGCACGCCTCTTCTCTGAGTTCGACAGCCTCTTTACTGGCCGACTTGTTCTCGGGGAGGATGACCATTGAATCCTGCACCAGCTTGACCGCCAGCGGTACTGCCAACAGTGCAATTTGTCGTTCTCTGTTCTTGTGTCTGGCAACGGCATCTCTGCCGAGACTCGTAGCCTCCGTCGTCGAAGTGGCATTGACTATCGCAAGAAGCCGGAGAACAGCAAGGCTAGCACTCGAGGATGTTTGAGTCCTTGCCAGGTACATTAACCAGGAACAAAAGGGTTCAACGGTGGCAGCCTCCTTTGCCCCAGAGTCGGTAAAGGATCTCGAGCCAGCGAAGACCGGGTTACCAAACGACTGCGATCCAAAACTGACAACTTTTGGCATTACCGGGGGTACTTGCGGAAGCCATCCGTCAATGAGATTGCTCCCAGAGAGCCACTGTAGGAACTGAAATGGACGCGAAAGCAGCAGCCTGTAAGTTCTGTAATTTGAGTCTTGTATGATGGCAGAGGTGGCGTTCAATATATTGGCTAGGACTGAAGGCTCACTCCTCGCTTTCGATCGGGGAGCGCCACCCGCTTGAATATCATGCATGGCGTAAGCCATTATGTGAGCTGCCAAAGCATCGAGGAAACCTTCCTTCACCAGTGCACTCCGCGATGAGTTGTCGACACAAGTTGTCGCGATTAACTTGGCTACCATCGAAATCTGCTGACAAACAGTGTTACTGGATAGCAGCATATCTTTCTGCAGCAGGGACAGTAAATGACCGACTGCCTCGCCCTCGAACAAGTTGGTCGTGAGTATTGACCGAACATGAGGGTTGGATTCTGGTGGAGTCCAGTCGTCAGTCTCTGTTAGAGTCCGTGACGAAGCAATGTCGTTCAGAGTCTTGAGTGTGGCTGCGATCAGCTTTGAATGTACCTCGATCGGCGAGAGTAGGTTGATGAGAGCCGGCAATAGGTTGCTGGTCAGAATGGGCACAATGAACGCAGGCCCACCCCTTGCAAGGATACCGAGTACAAGCGTTGCCTGTAGCCGTAACTCATCTTCTGGTGTCCAAGCATGTTGTGTAGTTGTCTCTTGCGTCGATCCATTGGTTTGTTGCGCTGCCTTCTTTCCCACCAATTTCGCAGTGATTATCCTCTCAAGATGATCCAGTATGCCATTCTTGACCACAAGCTCTTTCCGTAGACCATGTCCAATGATATCGTTCTTCAGCAGAAGGAGACTCTCGGTTTGCTGTCCGACATCGCCTTGGGAATGCTGGAGCTCCTGTATGGCAAGCAGGCACGGAAGTCGGGTCATGATAGCGTACTGAAACGATGCCTGTCGACAGATGTGGTCCCCTCTCGTAATTAGCCCGTGGGTTCCATCCTCAGCCGGTCAAGATGAATACTGGTCGCCGCACGAGTAATAAATTATTGTTGCCGAAGCACAAGACAAGAGCACGAGACAGACTGACGTGTGATAAGCTCAGGAACGACTCGGTGGACATGGGGAAAGCGCATCTTCTGACTCGAGCCCAGTGAATATATGATTTCGTCTTCATGTCTCTTGACGCTCAAGCTGTGTGCGAATTTGTACCAATGAACAAGAATAGAGACAATCCCGGTGTTGCTCAGACATAGATCGACTGTTGCTCGAAGTAGTTCTGTCCAACTGCTTCGATGTATATCGCCGTTCTCTGACATGCATAGTGAGTTCCTCAGTGATTATGAGGTTATTCGTAGGCCCTCATCAAAACCTACACAACGTACCTTAGCACCCTCGTAGAGTCATCAATGAGAGCCACGTCACGCATAGTGGTATTTCATATCAAAAATGAATGTCAGACACCAACTTAGATCTATATCTCCTCAAACAATCACCAGCAGTAGCATCAGGGACGTTTGTGATGTGATCAGTCTCACGAGCATCGGGGGTCATGTCAGCCCGGGAGTTCGAACCCTTCTTCCCTATCTGCCAGCGTTAATGCAGTCATCCCTACCTGTTTATGCATGGAACACTTTCCTGACCAATCTGATGGCTCAACTACCGAAGCAACGTTGCTCGTGTTGCCAAAGTTTGCCATGATGCATCCTACTTGTGCGCTGATGTAATTACTTACCTAGACAAGCACATACATGAGCACATGAGGGTCAGGCTGATCAGCAGGCACGAGTTCCAGCGGATTCAGCGTCTGCTGCCCTAGTTCGCTGCCATATGGCTCGGTGGCAACGGGTCACCTCGTCAGAACTTCTCGTATTACACAGCGTCTGTTGTGCAGATGAAGTAGCGCAGAGAACATGCCGTGTTATTGATTGGTCGCTTGTACTGTGTTACGCGGTTCGGCCACGCGCACTGCAAGCGAGGTCTAGGGTTTGTTTTTTCGGCGGTGATGGATAAGCGTTTAGGACTCTGGGGGGCTCGTTTGGATTACCTATGGGTGGTGCCGACAGGATGGTGCAGTAGTAATGATGCTTCTTACTGTCCTTGTTTGGTTATATCCTCGGGTGTGGTTTCGTCTGCATGCGATCAGTACTGGAGCAGAAGACATGCATATCGCGGCATTTGTCCTGTGTATGTTTACCTCGAGCTTGCACTGGATAATATACTGTAGTGCTGGAGTACATGTTGCAGCTGTCAAATTCGAAGAATCAGCAGTGATGGAATCAGCCGAGCCCTAGTTGTGCGAAATCAGGAAAGCGGTGGCTGATCACTGTCGTGTTAGTGGCACTAAGGTAGTGACTTCAAATCGCAAATATGAGTCATGAAGACCTGAAGCTGGCGCGAGTGATTGATTCGGCGATCAGAGTCGGTAGAGCGTCTCTCGCCAACTTGGTCTGGACAATAATGTGTTCCGTCAGGCGAGACAGTCTGCTCGAGTATGGACTATGCCGTCCGAACAGAGGTCAAGATTTCGGAGAATAAACATGCGCTCATTGACGTTTTCTGGTAGGCTGCAAGAGCGTTGACTATCCGAATAACGAGAGAGCAGGGGTACTGTATGATTGAACGACGAAGCAAGGCTCGAACACCCGGCGAGAAAGCGCATCCATGACTCCCGCTTTGCACGTGTGGGCGAGCATCGCCCGAGTACTTGTCCACTCAGCACGAAGCACCAAATGCAGTTGTGGATCCATAGCTCGTGGTAAGGTAGTTGGGGGCAGAAATTAAGATCGACTAGCCTTCTTGAACGACGACCGGCCTGTACAGCACAATGCAAGGAATCAATAGTGGCATGGCGTCAGCAGACCGAAGGAGTGACCCCCACACACTGCAGAACACACATGTAGTAGTGCAATAAGCCGATCTAGCTATTGCAGTTCTTTGCTCGTTCGGCGACAAGTGCTAGCAGTCCGTTTCGAAAGATAGAGTACGGAGGGTTATCTGTACTTGGGGATATCGTGCGGCATGCGTGTTGGCGGTAAAAAACTCAGTATGCTGAGACAGACGGTAAAGCGTTTGCTCCTACCTTATTGCTGTCAGGCTGCCAGCGCATGCGACTTCCTAACATAGCGGAACTTCTTGCGAACATTTCCGTTGCTGCATGCACTGTGTCTGTTGTATGTGCTTGTTCGTGAAAGCTGTGTAGGGTCTGGACTGGTAACGTTATTGCAGATTTCATCTGGGTCAGACCTGCTCAGCGGTTGAAGACTACTAGTACTGTACTTGTGAGCAGAAGGAATACTATCGGGATGTATAGCTTAAAAGGCTCCACCCTGGCTGATACTGTCGCAAAGGACTGACAAGGAAATCAACAGTCCGTCAAGTTTCCGCCGTGGCGGTCATTTTCATATATTTCGAGTTTTGTTCGCCAACGGTTAGGCCACGGACTCATTGTCAATCGATGTGTCGCTGATTACTCTTGCAATCGGGACCCAGCAGACTGGTCATACCGAGCTGGAGCGGGAAGTCGCGGTACCCCGGTCAGGAGTACATAGTACAGTACACAACGTACGAGTAGGACCATCGATCGCGTAGCAAATCGATGGCGGTGTGCATGCGTGGAGACGAAAGCAGCAAGTCTCGAAGCATGTGACAGCAGAGGCAGGATCTCCCTGTGTAGCTCTGGACCTCGCGTCAATCAACGTCAAAGTCGTGGAGTACCTGTCTCATCGGTCGCGTGCACTTGTCCATTCTTAAGTTGAGCCGTTGGAGCCAAGTAGCGGGTATGTTTCAAGTGTATCCAGACGGTTGGTCATGGAGAGGTGGCAGGAACAGTGACGCGATCAAGGCGCAATGGCGGGCAGTGCCAGCGCATCTTCAGAACGCGAGTAAGCCGACCGACGGGGAGGTTCATTCTGCGGCCGGACTCGGGCATGGTGTTTGAGTCGAGATGGTGTTGGCGATGTGTCGATTATTGGGTAGAGTTAAGTACCTGTACCACCTACATGTAGGCAGAAATCCGGTGCGCTAGAGAAGGTGGACCCGGTGGAGTGCGGAGGCAGCCGCCCAACCTTTGTCAATCTCGGTTAAAACACGAGCAAAGGGCACAGAACCGCTCGCGGCGAACAGCCAGACCCGTCGTGGACTCGTGGCTTTTACTAGAACGTTTGACTCTTGCTAGGGCTTGTGCCCGGATTTCTCGCAAGCTCGACTCGCTTTGGCCTTCTGAGGAGCCTCGCTTACGGCGGATACAAGTCCCCTCGCGTCACTCTGTCTCCAGTCTCACCTGCAGCATCACTGTCTGTACCCGCTACCTCTACCAGACTTGCGCACACATACACTTTCCTGCGACCGACGACCATGTACACAAACAATCTACCGTATTGCGCATAGCCGACTGCGTGTCGCGACAGCTCCCGGTTCCACCGCGCTGAGAAGAAGCCACTAATATTCGTCTAAGCTCCGCTCGTAACAGTCGACTCGCAGTCTAGTGGTCTGTGTCAAAAAGAGTGGCATGTGCTGCCGCATGGTGCCTGCTGATAGACGAGCAACAAGCTTTCTCTTGGGGCCAACCCAATCCACCGTCTACCGAACCAAACCGCATCATAAGCTGCCTACTGCACCTACAACCCTACTACGACTAGGCACATCCGCTTCCGTATCGCTGGTACTTGAACGACTCTCTTCTCTCCCCTGCTTCTGCGCCATTGACTTTTCGAAGTTACCGCCATCCTTTATATCATTCGTTCCTCGTCCTCTTCCTCTTCTGCTGCGTCTTGTTTCCGTCGACCTGCTTGCATAGGCAGGACAAGAAAAAGACTGAAACGAGGGGTGTTTGTTTGTCCGATCGCTGACGACGTGCGACAGCTGATATTAATTCCTTGATATCGCAAGCATCATCCAACCCAAGCTCACCGTCCAAGTCTCACGTTTCAAACATTCGACTCCTTGCTTCCTGTCACTCGTTTCAAAATCCCACTGGCATTCCTTGGGTTTGACTTGATCCCGATAATTTCAGCTGGGAACCCAATACACTGGACCTATAGCTCATCATCCCAGCGTTGCCGCCTTCTTTTCACTAAACTACCTCGCCTTTTCTAACAACCACAACTATGGATAGGCTCGTCAGACATCCCCAATACCCCTCTGACCTCACCGTCGATAGGGTGACCAGAGAGGGAAGAAGACTTTCCTACAAGCTCTCCGTCCTGCAGCAACCGGAGCGTGCTCGTGCATGTGGTTCGGGAGCGAAGTGTATGTCATTCCGTCCGAGACAAGACTCTGACTCTCACTAACAGGCGAACAGCCTCTGCCGACCGTCGTCCCGTGGACCCACCGCCAATTGTTGAACTTCAGATCTTTGAAGGCGAAGGCAACAACCTCAAAGACATCACTTTTCAGATGAACGCGAGCTACTTTCTTTTCACCACCTTGCAACCTGCTCGTACCATCGCTCCCATGCGTGGCCAGCCACCACAGGATAAGACATGTGTCTTGACTGGAACTCCGGTCGCCGGTATGGTCTACTTGGATCGCCCTCAACAGGCTGGATACTTTATTTTCCCGGATTTGTCTGTTCGTCACGAGGGCACATACCGTCTCAGTTTTAACTTGTACGAGGAGCTTAAGGATCCAAAGGATGCGGATCGCAAGGCCGAGGACCAGGATTCCGATGGAGGATTAGGATCCGGTCCACATGTCACCCACCGTATGGAGGTCTTTTCTCAGGCTTTCAACGTTTACAGTGCCAAGAAGTTTCCCGGACTCTCGTGTAGTACCGATTTGAGCAGGATGGTTGCTGAACAAGGATGTCGTGTCCGCATCCGAAAAGAAGCCCGTCTGCGCAAGAGGAAGGAAGGTGGTGCTGGATACGACGGAGACGACGACCATCAGGCTGGGGAATACGCCGAGGGTTATGGTCCGAATGCTATCGCGCAAAGGCCTCGGTCCGATAGCGCCGGAAGCCATCATTCACCGACGTCTATGCCACCAGTTCAGGATTCTAGACGCATCTCGCAGAATGAAATGCCGTTGTACAGCCAGTCATTTGTTCCTCCCCCAGGAATGCAGCAGCAGCAGCAGCAGCAGCAGCAGCAGCAACACCACCACCAGCACCACCACTCTGGTCCATACGCACAGCCATCCTATGGATCCGGTGTCGACTCTCACTACTCTCCGGGGTATCATCAGATGACGTATCCTGCCACGCAATCCCAGATGCCACCTCCACCACCACAGATGCAGCACTCTGGGTATGGCCAACCACCTACAGCAACTCACTCCCACCAGCAACAGCACTACTACGGACATGCCGAGACGCAGCACCAACCTTCATATCTTCCAGCTCCTCCACTCTACGACAACCACAGGCATCATTCCTACGATAGTCATGCGAGCCAGCAGTACGAGCAACCGAGACCACAGCCTGCTTATTCATACTCACACCCGCAACCTGCCATGTCCAATGGGCTTGAGCAATATGCTGGTAGTTCTAGACTAGGTGCGGAACCGTCTCGACAGCTTGCGCCTAGCATCACGTCGTCGGCTCCTTCGTCCATGACTCATAACATGAGGCTACCGCCTATCCAGACAAATCTTCCCCCCACCGGTTTGCTCGAACCATCGCCAATCAGTGCCGTTAGCACCGGCCACTACAGCAGCCACAACACGGATTCGAGCAGCAGACATGCCTCCACATATGGCAGCTCCTCGATCTCATCAATGGCTACACCCATATCCAAGCGAACACACAGCGATGCATTCGTCCAGAACCATCAAAGTGAGTCTCTATACGATGGACAGAGGCCTTCTTTGGCCATGCATGGTCATGAAGGAATCAGTCACGGACCGACACACCTGTCTTACCGCAGAGCCGACGGAACGGAGCAATTGAGAGCATACGATACCTTGTTGCGCAGGTGATGACACTCCTCCGTGTCTCATCAAATAATAAGCATATACCTTTTACGAGATCATGGTGGCGTTTGGGACGGACTACTTCTTTGCTCTAATTATGCATCAACAAGCACCGGAGAGGGTTCGTTCAGGATTCGTTCAAGTTTCGTGGACTGATCATACAGCCCACGACCATCGTTAATGCGTATGGCTCTGACGAAGACTTGTCAGACTTCAAGTTAGCTGCGTTAGATACCAGAATGTCGATTGTCCAGTGAACATCCTAGACTTGCTCTTGATACTGACCTGTTTGTGCCGGTATCATGTCACGATTGAGTCCTCGAACATTCTAGATCGCCGGTGTCGAAGTTGGAAGTCTCATGTGGAGATTACATGCAATGTTCGGCAACCACTATTACCTTACCTATCAACAATGATGAATTGAACAACTCTGGTTGGTACCTGAGGAGAAGGAAGGCTAGTAGTGGACCCTGGGGATCTGACAGGCCCCACCCCGCCCGACATGCGTCTACCGCGGGAACACGAAACCTTGTCCACGGTTGATTATTGATTGATTATTTGATTGTTTACTCTCGTTGTCCTCCACTTATTCTCGTCAGGCCATATTCTGCAGACCTTTGCGGCACGATTGCTGGCGATGCTAAATACTGCACATATCAGTCTTTGAAGCTTCTACAGACCATTGTTTCACGTTCATTGTTGGCGTTCGTCCATCTACCTGCCGCCGCTGCTGATGCTGCACCGTTGCGAACCACGTCTCTAACCGCTAACGCACCAACAAGCTACGACTGTATAGCTGCAGTTTTTTTGTTGGTCTTTGCGTATAAGTATCTGAATATTGCAGGTCAGCCAATAAATAATGTATAGTACACACAGTCGGCACAAGCTAATTGACCTCAGTTCAACAGACTTTCCAATATGGATTTCCACCGAGAAGAATACATTGCTCAGTCGGTAGAGCATCGCCTGCAATCACCTCCGAGCGGTTCTAAAAGAAAGCGGTTGCAAGAGACAGGGCCATATACCGAGCCAGTGCCTGGGATCGGAGACGAAATTCACAGTCCGAAACGATCTCGCTCCAATCGCTATTTGTCTGATCGGCAAACCTCGATGCAGCCACCGTCACCGCAACTTGATCGTGGTATTCGACGTATCAAGGGCAAATACAGTCTCTCAGCTCTAAGCAGGCATCAAGCGCCGGAAGACCTGCGGCCCTCCAGATTCAAAGAGGGTAGCATGAACGACAAGCCCAGCGAAAAGCCTCCGAGCGTTTTCATCCGTTCTCCAAACAAAACTACACTCACGCCAGACGAGGTCAACATGGAGTACCTCATGGACCAGTACCACGATGGTGTATTGGAAGATACTGTCGGACAATCCGTTCGAGGACCAAGTCGCGCCGATACCGTTGTCGTTTCTCAAGAGGTGGAACAGGGTTCAGGCGTCTATCGCTTTGGCAAGATGATCGCATCTTCATTTAACCCTATGAGCATGTGGAAATCCTGGTCCAAGGTCTGGGATGAAACACGAGATGATATCACCATTCGTAATATCGAGGAGAACCGAAGAAAGGCTGCGCAGAAGGCTCTTGCTGAGCAGAAATACGCCGAGATGAAGAGCTCTGGTCAGATCAAGACCGGTGCCTACACAGCTGTGAAAGAGTACAACGGTAACGAAGCTGTGAACGAAGAAGAAGACGAGGAGGAGGAGGAGGTAATTTCCCCCTCGGCCAGGAACTCTGAGCTCTCCCTTGGTCAGGACAAACCTCTGCCAGACATTCCCAGTCGTGGTCCGACTCCCTCTTTTGGCAGTCAAACGGGAAACACTCTTAAGCCTCGCAAGTCGCTCTTCTCCATCCGTGTTCCCTCAATCAGCGGAACCTTGAAAAAGACACGCTCAATCTACAATCTCCCGGAGGTCACTCATCAATCTTCGAGTACTATCTCACCTGACAAGCACGATCGGCCACTATCAGGACTCTCCGGGTTCTCAGCTACCCTTCACCGCTCTCACTCTCGCAAGGACCTTTCTCGTCAACAAAAGCTCAGTAAACGAGTCAGTGACTTGGAAACCAAGCTTCAAGACGCACGTCGTGATCTCAACACAGCCATCACTAACGTTTCACCACTCCCTGACCTACCTTCTCGGTTCGAAAAGTACACACCAAATTTTAAGCTTCACAGGCCAAAGTTTGTCCCTAGCGGCAATCTCCCTTCACTCCCATCTGAGGGTGTTCTCTTTCCCAGCCTTCGCAGCAAGAAGCGCAGTCTGAGCCAGACTTCCCAAACGGAAGATCATCACGTATTGGAAGCTTCACAGAGCACTATCAGAGCCATCGACCCTGAAGCCACCATTCGCGCTCACCGAACCGTCACAACATTTGAGCACGAGAACTTCTTAGCCATGGATCCGGCATCTTTTGTGAACGAGTCCAGCCCTTCAAAGGTGCCAGAAGAGAAGAGTCAAGCGGACTACGCCGACCTCGATACCAAGCTGAAGGTCTTGGAAGAGTCCTACAAGGCGCGCAAGCCAGTCAAGTCTAAGAAGCGCAAGAGCGCCGGCGAGGAATCAAAGCTTTTCAAGCCAAGCAAGGCCGATAATTATGCCAACGATGACGCGGAATGGGACTCCGAAGACGCGAAACCTAAGAAGCAGCGCAAGATTAGCATCAGGAAGAAATCGAGAATGACCAAGACTACGCGCAACGGTGCCGAAGCAGAGCCTGCAGATTCCATGACAGGCGCGGAGCAGGCCGCCACCGCACCGTCTAGCCCAGCAGTCGAAGCCACAAGTCCAATTGTTGACTCTGTCATCGCAGGAGAGACTTCTAATAGCCGCAGCAGTATGGACAGTCAAGCCAGCCACCGCAGCAGCATCTTGGAGCCCATCTCCGAGGAAGAACCCGTCATGATCGCCCGTCCGCAGAACGGCAATTCTCTGGCTCCACCAACTACTGGCCGTACCTCTCGCAGCCGCTCTCACTCTCCAAACCCTCGCTCTTTCGTCTCTAAGATAGCCGAAGAGACTGACGGCCACCTCGACGACACGCCAAGCAAGATCCGGACTGCATCCCCACCTGTCTCTGACAGCCTGAGCAAGCCCGCCAAGCCCGTCGATGGTCAGGTCACAGTCAAGCCCGGCGTTGACTCGGTACCAGAGATGCCCTTGTCGCCACAACAGAAGAAGAGGAAGGCGACCAAGGGTCCAAAGGAGAACTTCGAGTGGCCCGAGGACGTCTTTTGAGGGATCGAGACTCTAAACATAGGACGAGGACGGTATTTTTGGAGACGGTGGACTGGCGCCTGAACAAAAGCTAACGATGATGATACGATATGAAGAAACGCACGACGATTTCTGCGTTATGCATGATGACGGCTATGATGACTTTTTGGATTCTTTTACTCTTCTCTGGACAACGAATTTGGTGAGGAGATCTGGTGGGAGCTGAATTAGGAGATTGCACTTGTGAGACGACACATATATATTACATATTGCATATATCCAGTACCTTTACCAACAAGAGCTCGTGCATGTAGATGTTGATATTGCTTTTGTCTATATCCTTTTTACGTTGCACGAATTATGCTTGTTCAAGCTCACGGCAGCTTGTCCACCATCTCGTGACCAACACCGTTCGTGTTCTCCTCCTCGGTCTCGTACTCGCCCTTCTTTGGCTCCTGGACAGTTGCGTTCCACCCGAACGAGTCGTCAATCTTGCCGCGCTGTATGCCTTGGAGTGTCTGGATGAGCTTGGTGTTGGCCGGGCCAGGCTCGTCGCTGTTGTTCTGGTAGACGAACTTGTCGTTGCGCGAGCGCATCGTGATGGACTTGATCGGCACCAGAGCCGCGGCGGTTCCAGCGGCCATGATCTCCGTGAACGAAGGCAGTTCTTCATATTTGATCTAGTCACGCGTCAGCAACAGGCGATACCTGGGATCCACACGAGGGATGTTCGTACCGATCTCTTCTCGACTTTCCATCCCAGGCTCTTGGCGATCTGGCACGCGCTGTCGCTGGTCACACTGGCGATCACGTTCTTGCTGTCCGGTACCACGAGCGTGATGTCCTTGTCCTTGCTCACGTCGCCCTTGATGCCGATGAAGCCGGATGTGCTGAACTCGTCGACCTCGCTTCGCGTCCTGCTGTCCAGGTGCAGAGTAATGCCGAAACCCTCGTTTCTCGCGCGCTCCGAGAAGCGCAGTACTGGCGCGTAGTTTCCTCCAACCTTGGCTGATCCAGTTCCCTCTGGCGCAGCGCGGTCAAAGTCCTCGAGGATGAGGCAGTCCACTGGGTGCACACCGTGGTAGACACCGGTTGGCATGACGTAGACTACGAATGTGTACTCTTCCGGAGGGCTGAGACCGAGCTGGGCACTTGAGCCAAAGAGGAGAGGTCGGATGTATAGAGCGGCGCCGGTGCGGTGGGGAGGGACGTATTCTGCGTTCAGGGAGACGGCGAGGTGTACACACTGCTGGAAGTGCTCGACTGGAACCTCGGGAATGGAGATGTAGGATGCACTGTGTTGCATGCGGTCGGCGTTCATCTGTGGGCGAAAAATGGTGATGTTCTTGTCATCTGGTGTGCGGAATGCTTTCATGCCTTCGTAGCATTGTTGACCGTAGTTCAGACCAGGAGCCATGCCGTGGATGCTCAAGTAGGGCGAAGCGATGAACTTTGGAGCGGTCCACTTGCCGGTCTTCTTCGAGAAGTGGGATTCGATGTGGCCATTGGCCTCTCTGAGAGTCGTCAGCCACCGACTACCTCGTTTGTTGCACCGAAAGCGTAGCTACCTGATCTTGAAACCGATGTTGTCCCAGTCTGTAGGTGTCTTAGTCAGGTCGAATCGAGTGTGGGCTGAAGGGTCAACATACCGATAGTGTTGACTGGTGGTGGTGGGAAAGACATCGTGAAGGCCGCTGACGATCAGCTAGTATACAGAAGGTCTGATTAATTGATATGGATATGGTACAGAACGATGGTCGGTCGATTCGAAATTTGATATTCAAGCGCTGCCGAATGACGATCCGTTCAAGGACATCGGAGGCTCATCGCGCGTGGACACCACATCCGAACCGCGGGGCAGAAGTCAGCACTTCCGAGTTCGGAAACAACTTACCCCACAAAATAGGTAAAGTACTCTACGCGTTTCGAGGCTTCCATCGCGTGTTCTCGCGTGCCACTTCTCCAACGAAGCCTGACCTGACGACAACCAAGGTTCATCACATCAAACACAACCACGCAACATGGTGACTGCAGAATCCTCGAGCTCAGCGCAGAATGGCGTGGGAGCATCCCGTACCAATGCACCTACCAATTACGAGCTGCCATGGTATGTGCCTTGATATCGGATTTGATGGACTAACACTGACGACATTGCAGGGTGGAAAAGTATCGTCCAGTCTATCTCGACGACATTGTCGGTAACACGGAGACCATTGAAAGACTTAAGATCATCGCCAAGGATGGAAATCTTCCTCACATCATCATTTCTGGGATGCCTGGTATCGGAAAGACAACATCCATTTTATGCCTTGCCAGGCAGCTTTTAGGAGACGCGTACAAAGAGGCGGTACTGGAGCTCAATGCATCCGATGAGCGCGGTATCGATGTCGTTCGCAACAGGATCAAGGGGTTCGCACAGAAGAAGGTCACATTGCCCGCAGGCAGGCAGAAGATTGTCATCTTGGACGAGGCCGACAGTATGACTTCAGGCGCTCAACAAGCTTTGAGACGAACTATGGAGATTTACTCGGGAACAACACGCTTCGCCTTCGCTTGCAATCAGTCGAACAAGATCATCGAGCCTCTCCAGTCTCGTTGCGCCATTCTGCGATATGCAAGACTTACGGACGGTCAAATTGTCAAGCGGTTGATACAGATCTGCCAAGCAGAGAAGATTGAATACAGCGACGATGGAATCGCGGCTTTGGTGTTCAGTGCCGAAGGAGACATGCGTCAAGCGATCAACAATCTCCAAAGTACCTTTGCTGGATTCGGTTTTGTGGACGGAGACAACGTGTTTCGAGTCGTGGACAGCCCTCATCCCATCAAGGTGCAGGCAATGATCAAGAGCTGCCAGGAATGCAAGATTGATGAAGCTCTCGATTCACTCAAAGAGCTATGGTGAGTCGCTCAGCGTTTGCACTCATCACGCAATTTCTGACATCCATATAGGGATCTTGGCTACTCTTGCCATGACATTATCAGCACCATGTTCAGAGTTACGAAGTCCATTCCGTCCCTATCGGAGCACTCCAAGCTGGAGTTCATCAGAGAAATCGGCTTCACGCACATGAGGATCTTGGAAGGTGTACAGACGTACTTGCAACTCTCGGGCTGCATAGCAAAGTTATGCAAGTTGAACATGAAACCGGCTTTGTTCATCATGCCAACAGGAAAATGAAGCTGAGCGCCCGTGTCATACAAAACGCAACATTAGTGGAAGTCACAGATCAAGGCAACCCAGCTGCAGCCTATCGTTGGGGCTGAGCACCTCTAATCGCACAGCCAGTAGAAGGATATCTGGGGATATCGATCACCACACGACTGTACGACATGCATGATTACCCACTATGCACAGCATACGTTGGTTCATGTTGCACGGCATGACTCCAGGCTTCAAACAGACAGCCCCGACCTCTGAATGGGTCGGGAGACGGCGGGGCAACAATGACGAATACGATGCTTTTCACGTCTCAAGTCAAAAGTCACATATTCTTCTCGTCATGCAGAACAGTAATACCATCAGTGGAGGATATCCAAGCATATCGGAAATAGCTCGTCGCTAATCTATGGTCGTGTTTAAGGTTTAGTGCAACCACTGTTCCACACCGCTGGGAGATCACAGAATATATTCCTTGTTTTATTACGTTTTCCACGACAGCGGTGAGATTGCTCCTTCGATTCGACGAGTCAGACGACGCTACTCGTGCAGTAAAAAGGGAACAATCGAACGAGTCTGCTTTACTGGATCGCGCTGCACGAAACAAGCGCTGTACGTTAGTTGCGAACCAGAACCGTCTGACCACTGTGCTGACCTATGATGTTTATACTCTTTGAATAGCCGTTGAAAGATATCGAGCGACAACCGATACCAATTCATCAGATGGCAAGTACACAATCTCAGGGCTGATGCGTATAGGGCTCAAACGGCGACGGATAATCACCTTGTGGCGGCGCACGGCCGGAGAAGATGAGGTGCGAATGTGCCTATTCGATTGGCTTACAACGAGAAAGATAGCGCATAAGCAATGCTGTGACGCGACGAGACCTCGCATGAGCGTGGCGGAGTACACACCGAACACTTCGATGCTCCTTCACCGTTCACTGGCCTGGTGGTGTGGACTCGTATGAAACGAACCACGGGTCGTCTGTGGATTGCTTTGGCGACAGCACATGTACCGTACCGCCGATCGGGCCAAGCGAATGCTGATTGACAAGCGGAGCCTCTCTACGAGGTCCCCGAGGAATCTTCCTTCTGCGCTTCGAGTTCATTCTCGTTAGAGCAGATCGTTCAAGCAAGATGCAGGGTCCGAGTTGATATAGTACCCCCCGGTCACGAATGTCGCTCATAATCTCGCATTGAAGACGTGCATAAGAGTCAGTAGTGACAAGACCCAGACTCGACGGGTGTGGTCGATTTGCAAGTCACAACCCCCACGCGCAAGGATGACCGTTGAGAGCGACCCGACTCCCCAGTCGTGCACTCTGGGCTTGAGAAAAGGCTGCCGACTGGTCACAGCAAGGACCAGCTTCACATCGACCACCACCAGGCCGTGTTTAGCGTGCGTGGTAGCTGTACAAAACGCGAGCGAAGAGTGAACGGCGCGTATTGCTTGCATGAGCAGGGGCCTCTTTTTCGTTATTGGTTCCTCCTGCGGTGGTAATGATAATCAAGCCAGCAGCAAATTCAATTTCACGAGTCGACCGGCGAACCGGCCGCCCGTGGTCGAAAAGGCGTTAGTCTATCAGACTTTCGCGGCCGACGATTCAATGAGCTTAGTTCGACGCAATGTTCGGTATGGTATGCGGCCTAATAACAATCAAGTCCCGCTTGCTGTCTCTGCGGTATTGTCTGTTGTAGACAGGTTATGTTGTCTATCTTTGCGAGAAAGCACGCGCTGTATCGATTTACCGATCTCATCTTGTCTTATGCATATCAATATCTGCTTCCGGTCGTGATATCAGAACAATTGCATGGTGAAGTGCACTTTTCGAACATTCAGCCTGCATCTGCAACATCGTTTTTTCGGGGTCCTGCCACTGCCAGAAGTGGGTCTTCCTCCTACTAGGCTCCTACCCTGACCCTCGTCCTGCTCGTCTTTTTTGCCCGTCGCCGACTGGCCGACTGACCGACGAACTTGCAGAAAGGACACATAGAGAAGACAAGGTTGTGAACGGGGGAATTTGCTCCTGATACCATTGTCACGGTGGGCTGCGGTGCCCATACTGTACTCGAATACTTTCTCCCTCGTCCTACATCGTCTTGTAACCACACCATCTCTTGGTCACCTGCCGGTACGACCTGCGCGCCATATTGTACTCACGACATCGACTTTCTTGCATGGGTGGCTCTTAACTTGCATGCGCGCATCTACGACCGCGCAAACCATGGATAGTGAGGATGGCAGCCGGTTCATCAAAGTCAGTCGTGTCACATCCGAACCAGTCATTTTCCAACACCGGGAAGCACATGGCACTGACATCCTGTCTAGCAACTCGCCTACTTTGTACGCACACACGAGAGAGCCCTCGCCAACGCGTTGCAACTACAACGCAAAGCCCCCCAAAATGTGCAGCCTGTGAGCCTGTCTGCCATGACAACCCAGTCATCTACCTCAACCTCGACAAGCGCAATAGCGTCGGCACTCTCGCTACCTTACCTCAACTTCAGCTCAGAAAGCCTCAAACCGGTCAAACTCACCCTTACTCCTCACCATCTCTTTTACCTCCTGTCACGATTTGAAGAGCTTGCTATATCTGTTGGGCCCATGAATGTGAGGCTGGAAAACATCCACACCGAAGTCCTGCCAGGCAACTATGTCTCGTTTCTCGGCGCAGCTCCAAAGAACAAAGGTCGGTCCTCCGATGCCGACTCGATGCATTCCGTCTCGAGTGTGCGAAGCGCTTTGTCGAGCATGTCATCCATGTGGTCTCGTTTTACCCTGAACAACGAAGAGAGCAAGCTGGAAAAGCAAAAGGCGGTCGAGAAGGATGATCTGAAGTACCTGTACTCGGCTTTCACCAAGATTCCGTGCCTTCGCCTTGCTCCGGATCCAAGATCGAAGCTAATCGCAGGCTATCAAGAGTTTCCCTTTGATACTGCGGTGCCGCTGTTTGCTTTCAAAAACGTCAGCGCTCTCGAGATATGCGACTTGGACTTTCGTCAGATGTATGGATGGGATCGCCTGGCGGAGCAATTGCGGAGTTTGACAATCAAGCGAGGCAGCATTGACGACCTCTCGGATCTTCTGGTCAACATTGTGCTAGACGACATGGATAAGCGCAGGAGGAGGTCTTCAAAGCACCCAGGCCCGTCATCCCCAGCAACGCCTTTCCCAGCACCTAGCCCTTCACTCAAGCAGCCTGATTTCAACGGATCCTTTTCCTCGCCAACATCGCCGATCAACGACCGTCGTCTATCGCTCGGTAGCCCACAGGCTGTCAACATGATACGGAATGGGTCGCACGAGGGCAAAAAGCCAAATAAGTCAAGACAAAGGAGCAATTCGCCTGCGAGACCTACGAGCTCCCGTCACGGTTCGGCGTACGCCCATCCACGTAGCGCCACCCCAAAGCTCAGGCGCTCTTCCGGCAGTGACAGCTCCAGCGTCCATTCGACACCAAGGCATAGTTCGTCAAATCTGTTGACTCTTGGACAAGTACATACAACCAAATGGCGCTTCCTCAAACACCTCAGTCTTGCCGACAACGGTCTTACGTATATTACGGCTAACAGCTTGGTGCCTCTGGCATCGACGCTGCACTCTCTCGACCTTTCAGACAATCTGTTCACTGAGATTCCTGATAGTCTCAGCTCGTTGACAAATTTGCGCGCTCTCAATCTGTCGAACTGCATGATCACTAGCCTCCATTCGCTTGCGCGAAGCCCACTACCGGCAATCACGGTGCTGAATCTGCGCTCGAACAGACTGACATCGCTAGTTGGTATCGAGCGTCTTTTTTCTCTTGAGAAGATAGATCTGCGCGATAACAAGCTTACTGACCCGACGGAGCTGGCTCGCCTGACTCGCATACCTGATCTGACCGATGTATACGTGCACAAGAATCCATTCGTGCGCACTCACCCAAACTTTCGTGTGACGATCTTCAACCTATTCCGGTCTTCGCCTGGATACGCCGAGGACATTAGGATCGACTCTGCTGGACCGTCTTATAACGAGCGCAAGATGCTGGTCGACAGAGTCCCTGAACCCGAAGGCCCTGTTGTGCGACCCCTTGTCAAGATAGACGATGACCAGATTACGGCGCCACAGAAAGGCGATACCTCGAAGCCATTGCCTGCTCTACCGGCAGCAGAAGCAAACGCTTCGACGCAAGACTCCGGCGGTAACACTGCGCAGCGTCGACGAAAGCCGCCACGGAGAAGGATTGTGGAGCTCTCTGAACAGGACTCTCTGTCGCCACCTCCCCCGGGAAGGCTGGAACTGCCTCGTTCCAAGACGGAAAGCGCATTGACTCCCGTGGATTCGTCCAACGATCAAGGCCGCAACGAACGTTCAGTATATCACACAGCTCAGAGCAATGCAGATGTACCTCGATTGGATCCGATCGACACCAGACCAGTCACGCCATCCCCAGCAAGACCCGAGCCTCCGGAGTTAGTGCATGATGTTGACTCCCCAGATAGGGAACCGGAAGATATCGGTGTCACGAGTGACACGTATCGACAGAAGATCGAGGCGCTCAAGAACGACTTTGGCAATAGCTGGCTCACTGCGCTGAGCGAAGACAAGCTTGACCGACAAAATCAGGAAAACCGAGATTATAGCCCCGCAGAGACAGCAAGGTCTGATAGGACGCAAAATATAGGCGTTGCGATTGGGGGTCGCACGCTAGGATGATGATACTATGTTTTTGGACGAGCAGAATGAGAATGTCGACCACAAATGGGTTGATCAACCTGCTCATGAAAAGCACTGCAACATGGAGTTTTGGGTCAGTTTGATGACGGGACACGCGCCGGCCGGGTCATGATAGAAGGAAAGCGTGCATTGTCATGGATCTATCACAGCATAGCGTGGGAGTTTTGGACGGCGCTTCAAAGACGCATGATACATTTTATGATATCCACACCAAATAAGAGCATATTGAGATTCCTTTTGATGCATGATACAGGAGGGGGGGTAACGTATAAATTGATAATGCTTCAACACGTGACATCACACTTTTCTGCAATTGTTTGACTGCCAAACAGACACGCGTATGAAGGCGAGCGTACAGTATCAAGCCACTAACCACGTAACCACTCCTAGAATTAGCATTCTCTAAAATTACGCCTGATCACGTATAAAGATCAAGTTCGACGGTGAGCCTGTGTCTCAAATTACTCGTAAGAAATATTCAATGCGCCCAAGGTGAGGGTGAGATGTCTCCGCCAGACGACGTTTACCGTATTTCTTCTGCAGATGGACAGGCCAAGCAAGCCAAAACTCAAAGTTCAGTACCCACTTGCATGCTTTGCCAGTCTCCTTAGCTGCTCTGCTCTCTCACCACCACACTCAGCAATTCACTGCAAGGAGCACGCGGTAACAGGTCAGTGTCACCATTTTACATTGTCTTCGCTCAGGCGTCTTCGTTTGCAAACTCTGCGTTTTGCGCACCGCCTGCGCGGAAGGCCCGTTCCACGAAACTTGCACGAAACAAAAGCCTTCTCAACCCGTCATCTCACTAACAATACACAGCCATTGCATCAGACTCTTCAATATACGCTGAAAGCCATCTCGCATCGCTATTGAGCACTATCGCTTGACCTCGTTCAACAAGAATCCCGCCATAAGCGCCTAGAATTTGACCTGCAGCGGTGTACTAGCAAAGCCTGACAATCTTCAACCCTGACACGCAACATCCAAACAACCAGCCGGCCGAGACACGAACTTCTGTTCCTCACAGCACCAAAGGCAATCGTCATCTGTCGAAATACGTCGTTCCACACCATCAACGGGATATTCCGACTGTAACTACTTGCATATTGCCAGGAGTTGGGAGCGGTTTTCCGGACATTCACGAGGCGACTGTCGGCACAACACACGACCAGAGGGGTCAAACAGCACAACAATAATCTGATCGAGGGAGTCCGGTGATCGAGGAGGAATACAAAACGGTATGGACATTTTGCTCGATATTTTCCCCCTTAGTCATTCTACCAGCTGTAAAGCCCTCTGCAGCTGGTTGTTTGGCATGCATCTTCCCCAGATCGGTTCGGCGCAAGAAACGCCTTTCACCTGCTGATCGTGGTTTCTGCAGGTCGATTCATTTTTCAGTTCGACTCACGCGCACGGACATTTGACGTGCCCGTCCTCTTTCTCTTCTCCATTTCGAACAGCTCGCGTGACGAGCACGCCGTGAATAATGGCGGATCAACAAGAGGTGGATCTCGACTCCATCATCGACAGACTGTTGGAAGTTCGCGGAAGCAGACCCGGAAAGCAGGTTCAATTGCTCGAAACTGAAATCCGCTATTTGTGCACCAAGGCTCGCGAGATCTTCATCTCTCAACCCATTCTTCTCGAGTTGGAAGCACCGATAAAGGTATGAGCTGAATTCTCCCCGGCCAAACACAGAATTCGCTGACAGCCCAAGATTTGTGGTGATATCCATGGCCAATATTACGACCTTCTCCGTCTTTTCGAGTATGGCGGCTTCCCACCAGAGGCAAACTACCTCTTCCTTGGTGACTACGTCGACCGTGGAAAGCAGTCCCTCGAGACCATCTGCTTGCTCTTGGCCTACAAGATCAAATACCCGGAAAACTTCTTTGTCCTCCGCGGTAACCACGAGTGCGCCTCGATCAACAGAATCTACGGTTTCTACGACGAATGCAAGAGAAGATATAACATCAAGCTGTGGAAGACCTTTACCGATTGTTTCAACTGCTTGCCAATCGCTGCCATCATTGACGAGAAGATCTTCACCATGCACGGTGGTTTGAGTCCTGATCTCAACTCTATGGAGCAGATCCGTCGTGTCATGCGTCCGACCGATGTAAGTTGGAAATCATCATGCTTATCCGGGCTAGATACTGACCTCGTTTAGATTCCCGACTGTGGTCTGCTTTGTGATCTTTTGTGGTCCGACCCAGACAAGGACATCACAGGCTGGTCTGAAAACGACCGCGGTGTCTCATTCACATTCGGTCCAGACGTGGTATCTCGCTTCTTGCAAAAGCACGACATGGACCTGATCTGCCGTGCGCATCAAGTCGTCGAAGACGGATACGAGTTCTTCTCGAAACGTCAATTGGTCACCTTGTTCAGTGCGCCAAATTACTGTGGTGAATTCGACAACGCTGGTGCCATGATGAGTGTCGACGAGAGCCTGCTCTGCTCTTTCCAGATCCTGAAGCCAGCAGAGAAGAAGCAGAAGTGAGTTGACAATATTGTCTGTGGCTATAGTACACAAAACTAATATTCTTCACAGCCGCTTTGGTCGCAGATAGGAATCTGAGCACCAATGCCCGACGCGAACAGTCTTGGCCGATGGTTACTGATGCACTTCTCCGACGCCGTCTGGTTCTTTTGTGATGGAACAATCATTGCCGATCAGCTGTGTACAAAGGACAAAAATGCGTCTGGAATACTAGGAGTTGAGTCGATGATGGACGGGCAGGATGCACTTTGCATGACTTGCTTTTTAAATATTTTCCTCAAATCACCTCATTGGTCGAAACACGAAGTGGTGCATGCGTTGATGTGTACGATGGGACTGACCTGCCAAACGGATATGGGTAGCAATGTCATGGACGACATACATGGACGTGCCAACCACGTGCTATGGATGATGTCGATGATTGACGTTGATCAAGACAAATGCTGTATTGGCGGTATTGAAATGCTTCTCGCTATTATGTTGGTGTCGTGTCAGGATGTGTTGTGAACAGCCCGGTCTGAGTGACCTGGTTCCTAAGTTGGCTGTAACAATTCGAGGCCCTGCTTGTGTCTAAGTCTTCTTATCAAGTCTTCTTGAAGGAAACACGTGACTCCTGTATGTGCTGCGAGATACTCTGTGATGACCTATATACGAAACTCTGTTTTATTAGAAGGCGAGTAACAAGCAACGCCAACGGCCCACCCATACACACCAATCTACCTTTCCATCCCATCATACAAACTCATCCTCAGTCCCTTCTCACAGCTCAAACAACCATTATTGCACACGTACCGACCGACGGCGACACCCATCACCGAGCCTTCCTCACCTGCCCGACCCCATCATCAGGAAAGACCAAAGTCTTCACACCACTATCGACCACGAGACTTCCACCAAGTCGAAGGCGGCCTCCTACTGGCGTCATAACCCCGCAAGCCTTCTGACCACTTCAGACCAGAATATTTGGCATTCGCTGTAGATGAAATGAGTCGCGTGTAGCAGGTTTGCTCTCGACAAAAATCTTATACCGTATCGAAAGGTGACTCAATGGACTCCACGAGGATGGAAGTGCACCTGCACTTAGCAGCCAAATCGACCGCGCACACCCAGACTCTCAAATGGAGACGCTGGTCGATTGAGCTGATATTTAGCCTGGGCTAATCAGGTCACGTCGTGACGGTGAAGTGATACGTCGAGGTCAATAGGAGTATGGGCTCATTTGCAATCCTGGCAGTCTTCCTTCTTGTCGGCCTCGTCGTCCTTGACCGCGGCTTTGACATCTTCCTTCGCGGCGTCTTCTTTCTTCGCCGAGTGTCCTCCTTTGTCGGAGTGGCCGAGGTCTCTCTTCGGGTCGATCTGATCGCGCACAAGCTGCTTCAGTATCTTGGTCTCTGGGAAGCCGCCTTCGGTCTTTCGGTCCCAGAGTAGAACTCCCTGGGTTTCGGTAGATCCTTGAGGCAAGTGTGTCAGATACACCTGGAAGAGGCCCCCGGTGGCGGGAATCAGTGCGATCTCGCCTATGTCATTGCCGAAGGTGGAGAGCAGTTCTTGGCCGAAGTACGCCGCTCGTAACATCCATCCTGTGTGTGGTTAGTAATGGGTGGCGACATTCAATTGACGCCGGCGGCACGCACTGCATTGGGTACAGTATGTAATGGCTACACGTGGCAGCTTTACAGTAGACTGAGCTTCAGCCATGTTTGAGGATCGCTGCTCTGATATGTGGTGGACGAGGTCCTATCTGATAGTTCGACGGACTTGGATGATCGTTCAGGCTTGTGTCAGGAAGTCGTTCTGATTGAGATGTCGCATGACTCGAATCGAGGTGCCGCCCATAATTGATACATCACTATCACGCATCGCCATGTTTCTTCTCCTCGGTTTTTCTACGAAGAAACTCTTCTCTCTCGCCCGTGAGTTCAGGAGAAGTCAATGTTCGACGCATGCTAGTGGGTATCTCTCCAACACAACTTTCAGCGTCGAACTCTGTCGTAAATGCAACCTATACACTCTGCTCTGGTATAATCCTCGGACCCCATGATCTCTTCAGCCATCTTGAGCACGAAAAGGACGCAGTCCATCAACCCTGTTTATCTCTTCATTACACGTCGCTTGATTCTAGGTATTGGCATTTCCACACCCGCCCACGAATCTGGTATGACATCAAATTGGAAAGTGTTGTCGAAAATCGCGCATGCATCTCGACGCGAACTTTCCCCTAAGTCCTAGCCTTGAAACACTGCAGTAATGGCTTGCAGATAGCCATTTGCACTCGTATGGAGGAGGCATTTTCTTGCACCGCAATATATCGCGCAAACACGGTCCCTCATTTACCGTTTGCTCGAATGCAATCCAAGACAGCCTGAACTGGTTCTCTACTGGTATTTCCCGCAAGCGCAGCTACAAGGGTCTCACCAACTAACCGCCAGGGCCCATCAAGGGGAGGTACGGTAGTATCAGATGCTCTTGCACTCTACCATGAGGCTCTGTTGTAGGTCGACTGCTTTCTTAGATATTTGACCGCGCTTCTCGCTCTCCCTTGCTTCCATCTCTCTCATTCTACTTCTCTGTTTCGATGTCATTTAGTGATTCCCAGCGATGGCCGTTTCCTTGGAAATTGATGTCGAACGCTCGGAGAAGACCGCGCGTATGACGTACGCAGATGATGTGCAAGATGCTGTCCTCCGGCGACACGATACTCGTCGCACGGCAATGGACAACATGTCGATTCGATCACTGCCTCAGAGAACAGTAGGACCGAGTCTTGTGCTCCCGCCTCAATACAGAACATTGTGCGTCTCAGGACTTTTACCTGCTACCGGCGATCGTCTTCGCGTGTTTTTGCGATTTTCTTCCTCTACGTGCCAAAGTTCCACGACGTGCTCAGTACCGCCACGGTTCCGGTCGCGCACTGGTTCTTGCCCATGGCGTTTGGTATGGCGATTCTGCTGCTAAATGAAGGAAGGGAATACCTTGTTAGGAGATACCCTGAGGGCTTGCTTGCGAAGATGGCGTGGTAGAAATCTCTAGAGGATCGATGTAGTTGAATTTAAATATCTGGTTCCAGATGATTCTGCTACAGTTTTTGTTTCCTGCGCTTCGTGCATACACATTGCCCGCTCCTGTGCAATACTGTGTCCATTGACTCGAAACAGTCGTTCGTCTTTCCTCCTTTCAGCGCTGATGTACAATGCAACTGTGGTAACGCAATGCTTCATCGTGTTCCTCGGGTATCGTATAAGATCGTTCACGTCGTGCTCAATGCCCCTTCGCCCTCTTTGATCCGCAATCGGAGATCCGTCATGATGCCAATACGGGACTTCGAGGAATTAGGTGACTAACCCTCGTTCTGTTCGTCACCAATGCGGGGTGGACTTTTGCTGTGGGAGCCAGGTCTCGAGTGGTCGCCGCTGCGTCGACTCTCACTGTAAAGAAAAGAACAAGTCAGCACTCGTCACAACAAAACGGGAAACGTCTGATGATACTCACGATCGTCTCCTCTCGCCTTCCTTCCTGAACATCTCAATGACCTTGAGCATCTCCTTTCTCCCTCCCGTCGCATCCACCTGTTTGCCCTGCATACTCATGCTAACCTTGTCCTGGGAATGCGCCTTGAGCAGTCTTCCGAGCAGTAAGTGTTGCATGAGTAAACAAACATATACACCGCAATCATTTCCGTTCTCTTGCTGAGGCGAGTCGTCCAGATTCATGAATTTGAGCGGTCGGCCGAACAATATGCTAAAGCGGTGCGCGAGTAGCTTCGCTTCTTCCTTGTTATGAGGGTACATGCTGTCGTAGTGGAAAGCCACGCCATCGACCATCGAGACGAGCAGGAGAGACCAGTGTGAGCCTCCTTCTGCGACCTCAGGGTTGCGACAGTCATTTACAGGTAGGAAGATGTGCGATATGCCTTGCAACTCGGGAAGGGCGGACTTGAGTGTCAGGGGATCTTTGGTCTGTTGGAGCATGAAGGCCATGCTCGGGCGCAGGAGGATGATTTTGGCGCGTGGATAGGCTTTGAGTTTCTCATGTTCGAGGTATTCTTCCCAGAAAGCGATCGCCTAAGGGTGGTCAGATTGCCATAAGGTAGATGAGGGGAAGGAGCGCGTACGTTGTCTGTGAGCCAGTCATTCTTGATGCAATCGACATCCTCCTTCATCAACCGTACATCGTGATAACTCAGATAGGCGTCATCTGGATGGAGCTGGATCATGTCAGCGAACTGGTTGGTGAGCGAATACAGATCGAGAGAGCCAGGCTGGATAGATCTGCGGCGCCATACTACAGGGCTAGAACTCCGTTACTCACGTTCTCGCCAAAGTGTTTGCTCACGCGCCCTCCGAAGGGATGGAAGCCATGAGACATTGTGTAATCCCGCGATTGGTGCGGCCTGTCAGAGCAGCTGGCAGGATGTGGTCTTGTGTAAGGTCTGATAGTACAGAGAACGTCGCCAGTCGAGTATCGGAATCGTCAAGCACGTGTACTTTGACTTAAAAGTACAAGTTTGGAGTCTTCTACAGCGACCAACTTCGAGGGATGGGCCGATTTGACAGATCGTAAGGTGCCTTAGTGCCTGATATGCTCGTGGTTCAAGCCGCGATTCTTGGAGAAAGCGGCGTCATCTGGGGCTTGCGTCATTTGCATAAAATCGAGCATATGTCAGCAGCTCCGAGGTCGAGTCGTTTATTGAATTAATGCATGTGTTGTGCATGCACATGAATCTTATGTACGCAATCGGACGGACGGGGACAGCAACTCGACCACTCTCCATCCACTCTACAAGCAACCACTTATTCAAAGTGCAAATGGCACGCTGCAGGTATGGAACAAAAGAAACGAGATCTCTCGACATCTTCTGCACAGAGTCTTCCAAGCGGCCATAGCATCTGAGAACAGTGGTCAGCTTCTGCACACAGACTATGAGCTGCATCACACGGCTGACCAGACGCGTCTTACTCAGCCGCTAATATCTCACTGGCGTACTGTAAGTGAGCTCCTGTCGGGGGCGATACAGTGACAATCAGCCTTCGACAAGATCGGGAGGTATTAAATCTGTCATTGGCTTCTCTCAGTTTACCTTCCATCGTTTCAGCATCAGACCTTCCCTCCTCTCTTCAAGCAGCGGTATCAATTATCATGGCTGAGACATATGACTTTATCATTGTGGGCTGTGAGTTATTTCTGAATGACGTTCTTCTTGACGCTGACGAGACATAGCCGGCCCTGCTGGCACAACACTGGCTGCACGTCTTGCAAACTCACCGGCACCACCTTCAGTCCTTCTCATCGAAGCAGGCGCCAAGGATGAAGATCAGACTATCAACAAGATCATGATTGCTAACCGCTACGTAACATGGATGACCCACCCCGCGCTGAACTGGGGTTACAAAACAGTTCCACAAGATCACCTCATCGGAAGACAGATCGATTACTCCCGAGGTAAAGGTGTTGGCGGCTCAACTCTCATCAACATGTCTACCTGGACATTGGGCCCCAGAGATGACTACGATGAGTGGGCTAGGATAGTCGGAGACGATTCCTTCGATTGGCAGAATATCCAACGACGCTTCAAGGCCCTAGAGTCTTTCGATATTGACAGCTGTCCAGACTACATCAAATACTCCAAAGCAGTAGCCGACAACCATGGTACCAATGGACCTGTCCATGTCGAGCTTCCAGCGGTATGGGAGAGACATCACGCGGCACTTGTCGATGCTGTCGAGGAGTTCGGTCTCGGTAACAACTTGGATCTCAATTCTGGCAATCCGATTGGAATGGGCATGTGCCCCGCTACCTCTCGAGGGGCGAAAAGATGGACATGTGCGGATAGCTTCCTCCGCGACCACCCTTCCAATCTTACTATCCTGCCTAGTGCTGTGGCTTCAAGGATCTTGTTCCAGGGCAAGAAGGCGGTGGGTGTCGAAGCCAACGGCAAGCACTACCTCGCAACCAGAGAGGTCATCCTCTCTGCTGGCGCAATTGATACTCCCAAGCTCCTCAAGTTGTCGGGTATTGGGGACCGATCAGAACTCGAGAAACACGGTATCAAGGCCGTTCACCATTCCCCAGCCGTGGGTCAGAACCTCCAAGACCACGCTATGGTATCTGTCGTCTGGGAACAAGACAATCACTACAACGACCGCAACCTTTTCAATGACGAAGAATACATGAAAGCCGCTACCGACGAGTTTGCAGAAAAAGGCACCGGGCCGCTTGCTTCTCTCTACGCCAGTCAGAGCACTGGTTATTTCAAGCTGCCAGGCCTCGAGTCGAGTGCTGTATTTCGGGCGCTTTCCAAAGACGAGCAGGCACATTTGCAGCAACCGACTGTACCCCATTGGGAATTAATCGTAGGCGGACCAAATTTCAGCCCAACTCAGGAGAAGAACCTACCCTATCTATCTGCAGTGGTCTTTATGTGCCACGCAAAGTCCAGGGGTACAGTGAAGCTAGCATCTGCGAACGTTGACGATCCCGCTCTCTGCGATCCAGAGTTGCTTACCGACCCTTACGATAAAAAGGTCATAATCGAAGCAACCCGCATAGTGATGCAATTGGTCAAGACGCCCTCGGTAGCTAAGACTATTAAAGGATTGAGCTTCGGTCCCAAGTCGGAGTCCGATGAGGACATCTGGGACTTTATTTGTGGTACTGTCGGAACGAGCTGGCACATGAGCTGCACGTGTGCAATGGGCAAAGAAGGAGATGAAAAGGCCGTTGTCGACTCGAACTTCAAGGTCTTCGGTCTCGAAAGCTTGCGCGTGGTCGACATGAGTGTCACGCCGTTCTTGCCAGCTGCTCACACTCAAGCTTGTGCCTACCTGATCGGAGCAACCGCGGCAGAGAAGATGGTTGAAGAGTACGGCTTCGACCACATGACTTGAGTGGCAATTGAATTTACACTGTAGTTTTTAGACGCATCATGATTCGATCGACCTAATTGATGGCAAGGAAACCGCTAAGCATACAATTCTGCTCTGTACAAGTGCATTCCATTATATTGACCAGTCTACCGCCCATCAGGTCCTCCATATCTCTCTCTGAACGGCAACCTACCACTTCCGCCGCCCTGTTTACCAGGGACCAAAGCACCATCCAGAGTCTGGAATGCTACAGTGCGTGGAGTTGCAAGGGGCATTTGTCCGTTGCCACCAGCAGCGGCGGGTGTGCGTTGCATTTGTAGGTATCCCATTGCCAACTTTTCTCCCCATTGCTGCGTTGCGGAAGGACCAGTGGTCGTGATTCGCTCTGGCTTGTACATAGCGATCTTGCCTCGCTCGGTGTCTGCTAGACGCTCCCTGCGCTCATTCTTGGTCGGAAAACAAGAATAGAGAGCCAGAATGATATAGGCCAAGAAAAGAATGCTGCACTCGTCAGTCATGTACCCGAACAAACGAGCGAACGACTTACACCATAAGCACCGTGACGGCCACACTGGCCCTGGCCTGCATACAGTACCCATAATGTCCCTGCTCTCTGACTAATCCACACGCATTTCTTCTCAGATACCATGGCACGCCTCGATTTTCTTGCAGTGGGTCACTGACATCCTCAGCCAGCTGGGCATGCAAACTGACCACGTACAACGCGAACAGCGCCGCATGGACGACCACGCTCGTCAGCGGCCAGAAGACCTTCATGACCCACATGACGACCTTGACGAGCAGTATAAACATGCTCAGCACACTGATGACCATGTTCCACGTCGTCATGAACTGGCTCCAGCAGAGCGGTGTAGAGAAGGCTACGTGGTTTGCGGCCGCGAGCAGTGCCCCGTCCGGCGAGCTGTTGTAGCCCAGTGCGTAGCCGTCGGCCCAGAGTTTGGTTCTGTACAGGTCTGGATCCGCTATGCCGAAGAGTGCTAGCGCGGCGATCGTGAGTGCGGATTCCAGCGTGAAGAGAGCGAGTAGTACACGTGGCGTGCGCCATGTTCGTGCGAGATACACGCGAGGCAGACTTTGGTCATCAGAGGTGGAGGAGCTGTGAGAGGCGGAGGAGGAGGTGATTGCGGTTGTTGTTTTGGGTATAAAGTTCAGCTTCAAAGGTTTGAGAGGCATGGTCGTGGTTGATTCGCGGCTCTGTTTTTGGACAAGATACTGGGTGGTATAGAAGAGAGCGTAAGAGAGATAGAGATGTAAGACTCGAGTAACACAAGTGACGCCAGAATCTCGAGACACGAGGAGAGGAGATACAAAGCTTACTAAAGAGTCGCACCATACCTGTAAGTCGTGCACCCTTGAGGCATACTACCGAGCTTGCACACGGCCGCCCAGTCGTAAAGCAGAAGAAGCGCTCGGCACTTTTCGAATGGTTGCAGGTTCGATATGCGGCGTTCGCGCCGAGGTGATGGACGAAGGTGAGAAGATGTACCCGCCAATTGGAGTGCATCTTGAAGCGCTCATAGTCGGCGCTAACCGCTTGCGGAAAGTGATCACCGCATGGTGCGTTCGTGGTATATTGTTTGGAGCATGATTACACGATTAATTCGTCTCATGTGCCGACTCTGCCGCCTAGATCCTACCGTCCTGTACGGCAGCTTCCGAGGCCATGATTCGTCCATAAAAGAATGATATCTCCCGATATATCAGTATAGTATGTCTCCGCTTCTCGGCGAGCGGACCGTACCCGACGGATCACCATCCGAGCGGGCAAACGTCTGGAGACATCTCTTGGCGCTCTGCAACAGCACCGGCATCACTAAACACCACCATGTCTACCTCTCAACTCACCATGAGAAGATGCCCACAAAGCGCCAGATCGAGAACGCGCACATGCGCGGCGCCTATCTGGCACTCGCCTTCACCAACTCCATGACATGGCGTGAGATCGAAGACCTCTTCCCCAGCATCCCCTCGGGGACCATGAAACACAACATGCTGCGCGCGAAGCGGTCGTGCGTGAAAGACGACATCACTGATCCGACGCTGCGAGAGCTCTTGCTTCATGCCGAGGAGGCACCGCGAGGAGGAGCCGAGGCGCGCTTGATGTATCCGGTCGGATCGGCCATATCTGAGAAGCTGAAGGAGCGGGCGATGCACTACGAAGGACAGAAGGACGTGCCTTTGAAGCAGGTTGTTGAGGAGGCGTCGGCGGCGACCGGGGTCAAGGTTGCGCTGTCGACTGCCGTGAGGATATTGAAGGACCATCATGGGATTCAGAAGCGGGGGCCGAATAAGAAGAGGAGGCTGACAGACAAGACGGCGTCGACAGATAGGTCGAAAAGTGACAGGAAGAGTGCGACTGCTCGTGCACAGAAATTGGATCAGAGTCTCCGGCCGGAGGGTCACTTGTCGGCCGGCGAGCAGGGTACGACGAACGGCGACATCACCTTAGTCAGTCATCACGCTCCGAATCAGCAGACTACGTCGAACGGCTACCAAGTCGCGAGCCACACCGAATCGACAAATAACCACACTTCTGTGGACTCCAATGCCGCGGCTCAGGTCTACATGGCAGCAGATCATCAAACAGTCGCCGGCGACAGCGATACAGCAGTCCAACAGAACCGAGTGTTTCAATTCACACCATCGGACCATTTCCCGCTTTACGACTTGTCAGCGATGCGAAATCCTTACCAGTCTCAAAATGATACCACAACTCACGACAACAGCTTCAGCAATTATATCGATCCCAACTTGAACCCCGAGCAGGAGAACGGGCAGCAAGTCAGCTAGCAGCTTCTTTCACGAATAACGAGACCACGATCAAACCCTTCTGAAGCTTGAGAAGCTTGAGATACTTTAATGTTGATACCGCCTTTGTAGGCCAATCTTTGATACCATTTATTTCCTCTTTTTGGTCTTCTACTATATCTTCTCCTCCCTTGGGTATTATATCGAGCCGTGTTGAAAAGGGTGCAGCCAACGCGTCGTACGCCGCCCAATGCAAACTCATGTCCCACGTCCGAGCCATCTTCGTCGTCTTCTCGTCACATGCTGCACCGCAGCAGGGGTTGTTGAAACTTTTGTCTAGTTACCTAATTCAAGTGCGCTGGTAAATCAATCGGTCTCTCTAGGATGACTTGTAAGTCTGCTTTGGCATTGGGTACCTGCTTGTTGTTAGTCGTTGTCTCGTTTTTGAAGGAAGTTTTACTCACGCTGGGCCGAGCTCCTGAATACCGAGCTTCGCGAGCCAGGAACCCATGTCGACACATGTCTCGAGGTCCTTGCCCTCGACCACACCAGCCAAGAAACCACCAGCGAACGCATCGCCTGCACCAAGGGTGTCGCAGATCTTGGACTTCTCGATCTGGTGAACTGGGAACTGTCTTGGCTTGTCTTCGCCCTGAACGGCGACGATTGTTGGGTCGGTTCCCTGGGTGATGACAGCCATGCGCTTGCGCTGCGAGTTCTTCTTTGGCAGGTTGGCAAGGTGCTTGGCGATCTCGACGGTGTCCTTGGTGTCGAGCGAGTGCGCCTCGGCATAGGCGAGAGCCTCGGACTCGTTACCGATGACGTAGTCCCAGTATGGTGCAGTGCCGTCGACGGCGTCCTTGAAAAATTGCTGGATGAATGGTGCCGACAAGTTCATTGTGAAGATCTTGTTCTTGGATGCGGCCTCCTCGCCCAGTGCCATGACGGCTGGGACAGAGACGGTCAAGTGAAATCCACCGACATAGTATACCTTGGCGTTCTCGACGTAGTTCCATTGCTCCTTCAGGTGCTCAATCTTGTACTCGTTGGCGGCGGCCAGATCGGTGCACATGCTGCGGTTGTGACCGGTGATGACTACACCACAGCGTCCAGTTGGGGTCTTCTCATCGACGCGGTAGACAGTGTGGAGGCCGGCCTTCTCGTTCTCCTTGCTGAGGATGTCGGCGTACTTGTCCTTGCCAACACAGCCGAAGAAGGCTACCGAGTCTGCTGGAAGCATGTACTACAGTTCCTGTCAGCCATGAATGATCTACACCGAGCCACTGTCTGCTCTTCTATCTTCTCTCGTCTTCCCACGTACCTGAGCTCCTCTTGCGCTGTTCTGTGCGGCACCACCAGACAGGAGGTTGGCCTTGTAGTTATTGAGGAGGTCATCGTAAAGCTCGAGATGGTTTGTCTTTGGGTCCGCGAGGATAGCGTCGTTGGCCTTGAGTCCATACTTGTCGAGTGTCTCCTGAGTACTGTAATTGACAATGTGGTCAGTAGTTTTCACTCAATTATTTTCACAAGCATTGGCCTTGACCGCGATGGTGATAGCAGAGTGGGGTAGGTGTCGAAACGTACCCGACGGCGGAAATGTCGAGGAGAGGGTTCTCGAGAGCGAGGAGCTGGTATTTGCCGGAGGTAGACATGATTGTTTGATCGCTAGAATTATGGATTAGGTAGTGAAAGATTGCGAGGGATTGTTTGGGTGATGTCGTCGAGCATTGCCAAAAAGTCACCGAGCGTCAATCTCAACCCCGCCAAAATTGACGACACGTGGGGCTGCTTGTTGCAAGTGAACAGCAGACTATTATCATGAATCTTTTTTCCAAAACCACAAGGCTTATGCATGTCCAGACGAGGTGAACTGAGAAAGACAAGCGGTACCGTGGACCCCGCTCATTCAATGGTATATCATTATGTGTGTACGCAGGGCCATCAATGGCCTCTATGCGTTCAAAACCAGTAGTCCTGTCCGCTCTCGCTAATCACAAACTCGCAACCCAGTCGTATGCCCCGTTCTTCCAATTCTAGCGTATGACCTTGCAATTGGCCCAATATACTTTCGCTTATATGTGGCCCATCCTTCAAAGTGTCTTTGACATGAATGATGATGACCCGCAACCCCCTCAGTGGCTCTTCTCCGACCTGGTCCTCAGAAAAGCTGATTGTCTTGGATGTCAGATAGTCCATCGTCTCGCGGACTGGCGCACTCGTCATGGCTGTCGGCGTTGGTGGGCCGGAAAGGTAGGAATCGTCGCCTACACTCGCCCTTCTAATCTCCTCATCTATTCGGCCTGCGATGCTCCTGTTCCGCTTCTTCTCAGCAGACTCTCCTGTCTGTGTATGCGGTGAATAAATTCCGTTCGCTGCAGCGCGCTTCCGTTTCCGCATTGCTTTCTCAGAAGCACGTAGAGACTTCTCCTCTTTGACTTTGCCGGCCAACATCTGCAACTCGGCGATCAAATGTCGCGGAGCTAGATGACCGAAGAGCACAGCATCTCCTTGACTGTCGTCGTATGAACATTCAATGAAGATCCCTTTGAGCAGTCCGGCCGCAATCTTTGCTGCTGCCTCTGCCCAAACCCGAGCGAGACGAGGTGCCACTGACACGCTGTCCGGCTCGACATCACCGAAGATGAGCACTTCTCGCGAAGTCGCCGTGTCGCGTATGAAGTAGGCCGTGCTGTCGACCGCATTACCTTCACCACCAAAGCCATGTGTCGGGCCTTGTCCAACTTGCGGAGAATGCATTGCACCAGGCGTATCCGGCATTTGTAGGTGGCTCAATGAGATCTTCCTACCCTGGCCACCATGTCGTGGCGTCCCGATGTAGCTCTCCAAGTTCTCTCCGTTGCTCATAGAACCGCGGTGACTTTCGGCCGAGGCGTTACTTCTCATGCATTTTCCATGGCTGATTTTGAACCCTTTCGCGCCGAGACCTTCGCATACTTCTATGTATCCTCGGCCTGCGCCTTCTCCAACCATGACATCGCCACCTTCTTTCAGTCGCTGAAAAGAGACAAAGCCAACACCACCATCCTCGTCGGTCAAGTTCGGCCAGATGATGTCGTTGAATATATGCTTCTTGATGGCATCGACTGTAAATGGTAAGGCTGCTAGTCGTTTAGGTCTAGAGGTCGCATGAAACGCCGCAGTATTGATTGCGAATCCGGAAAGGTGATCAAGGTGAGGGTGTGTGATGAGGTACGTCGCGACAATGTTGCGAACGATATGTGCTGCATTGGCTCTCGCCGAAGCGTGCGGGAGTGGGACATCAGCGAAGGGACCAGAATGTACAAAGATGGGTTCCGCTGGCGTCCTGTCGCGTGGAGGCGGAGAAGATGACGGCGACGAGGGGACGTCATGAGGATCCGACATTGAAGTCTCTTCTGGGAAGATGTGACCGTCTGAATCTGCTCGTTGCCCACCTTTGTGTACCAAAGGAAGCTCTTGGGCCAGTATCCGTGTAATAGCGGCCATGTGTGTACCAGCGTCTACGGCGAGCAAAGAACCTCTTGCCCATCCAGACGCTTTGGATCGGACCAGGAGTCCGGTGACATTGTCTTCGCTAGGCCCACCTCCGGAACCCTGATATGAGTCAGCCGAGGTGCTCTTGTGTGGATGTCTCGTGGGAGCTTTCGTGACTCGAAGGAGCAAACAGAGACCGTTTCAGATAACACCTACTAGACAGATGACTTGAACAGCGCCATCTCTTGAGCCATTGCTCGTTCCATGTGTACTCCCTCGCTGATTGAGAGCCTGGTTCATGACACAGCACGGAGCGCGTAGAAAACCCAAGCTACGCCTCGTACTCCCAGAAACAAACGCAGCACTTTCTTACGCCGTTCTGTCTGTGCTGATCTGAACCCTTGTATCACCTCTGGCGCCAAGTTACTTTGTTCTTGCTCTTGAAACGTGTAGGATCTGTACGGCCGGGCGGTAGTATTCGGTCTCGGATACCTGCAGGAAACAACACGTCGCACACAGTCCTGAGCCGCGCCTAAGAGTCGCTCGCCCTGAGTCACTTGAGGTAGTAAAGTGTGGGAGATAGCTGATAAGCCAGATGGGCCTCGGCGAATGTTTCCGATTTATCACAAGGTCGAAGTTCTATCCCGGTCGTGTATTTGAGACGTGGTACAACAATGCGTGTTTCTCTGTACCCGGTAGTGAAGCGGGCGATGGTAACGTAAGGTATGGAAAGGTAAGGTGTTATATGTCAGGACGTATCCAACTCAACGAAGGAACGGCCGTCATGCAGCACAGAGCGCACGCATAAACGCCTCTGCAGAGGCCTGACAGCGTTTCCTTGACGGTACATGTACAGTAGCCTTTCGTTTAAGGCAAGGCACATGGCAATTACCAATTAGGTTGTTTTCTATCTTTGGTCGAGCCTGGTCCGCCCCACCTTCCCCGGATACCGGATCGCGTGCATCCTTGGCTCGTTCAGCCTTATCGACAGGGGTATTGCACGGCACTCCACATGTCGAAGTCGATTGTAATATTATTGTGTCATCTTGCACGGCATTCTCAATATTATGAGCGCCATGGCTGACCGTCGCCTTTCGCTTGCTAGGCATTCTGTCCGTATACTTAACATCCATGCTTCCGTGAAGAACTTGAATCATACCATCCACCGTACTCATCAGAGGCTCAACCAGTCTTGGTCTTCTTCTTCGGCCTCTCAACCACAGCTTCACGGTCGCTGTCTGCGTCTGCGCCACCTGCATCCTCCATCTCCTCGTCACTTCCACTGCCGCTACCTTCGGCTTCACTGTCATATTCCTCTGCCGGATCTGAATCGTCCGAAGCGTGAAAGTCCTCGTCTACCGACTCGTCGTCTTCATCCGCCGAGCCACGCGCCATGACAATCTCGTCCTCGGATGATGCAAGATCTTCTTGGTTAAGAGCTGCTGCGAGGGTTGCGTTCTGTATATCGTCAGAGATGGTCTACGAATGAGAATGACTTGCCATCTCACCTCTTCGTCGGCCTCATTCTTGAACTTGATCCCTTTCTGCTGCAAGTAGTTCTCGAGTGGCTTCTGCTCCTCGCGGTTGATGTTGGAGAACTGATGGTCGCCGCCGTTCTTGATGATAACAGTGATATCAAATGTACGGGAAGCAGAAACTGATGCGCCACCTCCAGCTCGCGAAATAGTGACCGATGAGATGTTGTCGAACGATACGTAGGTCGCCGGTTTGGGTACGAACAAGAAAGCGCGTTCCAAGCAGAACAGGTGGCCTTCATTTGCCTTGATAGAGCATTTGACGCCAGACTGCTGATGGTGTGATGTGAAATCTTTGCTCGGCTGAATGACCTTCTTGCCGGACAGGCCAGCGAAGATTTTGGAAATGGCCGATGCTATCGGTGCCTCGTATCGGGCCTGCAGCTTTCCGTTGTACTTCTCCGCAAGGTCCTCCTCGGTAAGATTCAGGTCGATTGTTACTTCTTCCTCGCGACGGAATTGCATGACCAAGAACGGGTAGCGTGTCTGACCCTGTCTCAAAGGCGGATCCAATCCCATGACGATCATCACGTGAACGTCGTCTGGCTTCGGAAGAAGAAAGTACTTCTTGATGTGATCGTACTGAGTCTTGTAGTCGTACGTTTTACCACGCAGACGGAAGGATGATTCGTAAAGGTCGATATCGAATCGACCACGTGGAGTGAGGTGAAGGACTTCCAGGAAGGTCGCAATAGTATCACCTGCCACCTCACCGATCTCTGCCCGCTCCATGAGCATGTCATAGAATGCAGACGCCGCATTCTGCTCCTCCTCTTCACCATCTGATTTCTCTTCACCGTCGTCGTTTCTTTCCTTGCGCATTGCTATTCCCGGAATGTAGAAGCGCATCTCTGTGAGTTGATCCTCGGCACCTCCAGTCTTTCGGCCCTTGCTCCTAGCTCCTCCTAATTCTCCGTTTGTGCCAGTCTCCTCGCCGCCTCCGGGTAGTGAAAGTTCTACGGCGACTTCATTTTTTCCCGCCAAGTTGGTGTTGCCAATCTCCGAAAAGGGAACCTCGAAAGCTGGCTGGTTTCTGACGTTGAACACGAGCTCGTGCTTCGTGAACTCTCCCTTGCCCCAGTTCCATCCGCGCAATGCATGCTCCTTTTGTTCGAGGTTGACGCCGTACCATACTTTGAAAGCCTTTGAGAGTCTGTCATAGTCGTCGCTGACGAAGCCGTCCAACTGAATGACGCCTTGGTTCCGTGATAAGATCTTCACTTCTTGTCCCTTTGCGGCTCTACTCCATTGTGCAGACACGATTTCTTGCTTGTCCAGTGTGAATGTTTTGCCGCTACCGGAAGGCTTCCATCCCAGACCAGAGTCCGCAATTCTGCATTTACCGGGCTGTTTGGAGAGGTCCAGGTAGATGTTCTCGAAACTCTCCATGATGGAAAAAGCTCAGCGGCAGTGTGATAGTGAAGGCGTGCAACGCACTGCAATTGTGTTTCGATGAGAGTGAAGCTGAAGAAGAAAGGATATAGAACGAGCGCAGGCAATCCTGAAGTTGCTGTATCAAGAGTCAAGTTTGCTATGCAGCTAGCAGTGATATGGATGATGGTCGTTTGAAATTGATTTGAGTGAAGCTCTTTAGAGAGACGCGCGACGCGAGAGTGAAGTGTCTCTGAGTCACGGGCCGAGCCGTGCGGAAGTGCTGCAGTGTCGATCTTCTATGGAAGGAAGGAAGGCGGAGACATCTCGACTTCCATTGCTTGCGCGTAATAGGCGTCGGACATGGCTTCATGCTTGAACGTCTCCTGGTTTCAGCAGTCAGGAGAAACCCTTTCACATTTTGGATGTTCGTTTTTAATATGACACCTCCTCCCATGTACAGCACCACCCACTACTAGTCGTTCTCCCGACATGATCTATCAATGCTCACACCACGAAGATTTGCGTTCCTGTTTGCGGCCTGCATTGTCACGTATGTTGTCTTTACAGTATTGAGTTCACATGTGCATGTGAATTGGGAGGTCGTGGGCCTCGGAGACAGTCATCCAAGCGCGGATGAGATAGCACCTGGACATAACATCCTACCTGACCTTCGCAACGAGCAACCCAGACCGCCCAAGCACAAAGATGTCTTTCCTCCCGGTCAGGTCAAGCCAGCCGGCTCGCAATATACACGTGGAATTGTCATGGCGAGGACCAAAGAGGAGGATGTGAGTTGGGTCGACCAAGAGCTTGGAGATGTGATGACACCCGATGGACCATTTGAGAAGTACATCTACGTCGCAGACGACCAGACCGCTCCTCTGCATCCACCCAAAAACAAGGGTCACGAATCGATGATATACCTCACATACATCATTGATCACTACGACTCGTTGCCGGACGTCTCGATCTTCGTACATTCGGATCGCTGGACTTGGCACAACAACGAACTCTTCTCCGAGGATCTGGCCGCTATGATCAGGTATCTGAGCCCTGAACGAGTGACTCGAGAGGGCTACATGAATTTGCGTTGCCATTGGGACCCAGGCTGTCCGGATTGGATACACCCTGGAGCGCTCAAAGAGGATGCCCGAAAGAAAGAAGAAACATATATCGCCCAGTACTGGACGCAGTTGTACCCGATGGAGCCAATACCTAGCGTATTGGCCCAAGCATGCTGCGCACAGTTTGCAGTCAGCAGAGAGCGCATTCAAGCTGTGCCTCGCGAGAGGTATATCTATCTGCGCGACTGGCTACTTCGCACAAATTTAAGGGACTCGATGAGTGGACGTTTCTTCGAATACACATGGCAGTTCTTATTCACTGGCAACTCGGTGTCATGCCCAGACATGCATGTGTGCTATTGCGACGGGTACGGTTTCTGCTTTGGTGGTAAAGGCGAATTCAATCATTGGTTCCAGCTGCAGTACGAACTCGAGGAATACCAAGCTGAATTAAAGCAATGGAACAAAAAGCAAGATGTTCTCGGGACTGCCGAGCGTCACGGCCGAGTAAACGAGGGTGTCGATCTCTCCATACCTGTATATGGTCGTGACAAGTACCTGGAGAGAAAGATAGAAGCCTTGGAAGAGGAATTGCGCCGTCTGAAGGAGGACGCTTTTGTCGCGGGCGGCTGGCCTAAGGTGAGAGCTTTTGAGGCAGGCCGAAATTGGACCGAGGGCGACGGATTTTGAATAGATATGACGAGTATGTACATTGTTGTATTTTATTGTATTCAGACTAAGGTATAATTCCAGATTCTGGGTTCAGCAACCTGGTAAGTGAATGCTTCCAGTGATCAGCGCACTTTAGCCGCGGTGACGTGTGGCGGGCAATTTGCGGCGCGTCGCCGAACGCGTTGCCCGACGCGTCTCACGGCACCGAAGCCTCGTTTTATGCGCATACTCATTGATCAACCTCTCGTCACTGAACAATTCACGCTGCAGTACACCTTCACAATGCTATCCTCCAAATCTGTGGCACGTATAGACGCGAAGAGAAGAGCTTTGCTCGGTTCCAAAAAGCGTCAGTTTGCAAAAGCGCAGTTTGAGGAGCAGGACTATAGTCATCGCTTGAACTTCTACACCCTTCCACCAACAGGCGACGTATCACTCGAGCAGTTTGAAGAATGGGGTATCGCGAGGTTGAAGGGTACGCAGCTCGCCTGGGCCTCGTGAGCGGCCATGCTGACAATCAATACAGTCCTGGCCGAACTGGAATCATGCCAATTCCGCAATCGCACACCCGAGGAGACCTCAGAATATATGCGTCCTATTTTAACGAAATATCTTCCACTATCACAGAACTCTTCAAGATCATCATCGCTTCAAGACGAGCGGAAACGCGACCACTACTCACATTGGACTTTGCGGCTTGCCTTTTCGGCCACAGAAGACTTGCGGAAACGCTTCGCGAGGCTGGAGCAGCAACTATTCAAGCTACGTATGAATAACGACGATACAAGAGAACGAAGAGAATTTATCGAGTCTCTCAACATGAGCTGGGAGACTGTCACAGAAGAAGAGAAGAAAGATTTTGGGGAGCAACTCAGAGCAGCCACTGGCCTCTGGAAGGACGAGGAAGAGAACTGGTTCAAGGTCGATTGGGAACGTGTACCGGAGTTGGTCGAGAACAGAAAAGTGTTACTGAAGAGAGGCAAGGCATTTGTGCATGTCAGGGAGCAGACAACGATGGTTGTAAACGAATTCTCGCGGCAGTTGGAGAAAGGATTGGAACTCGCGGTTAGAGCGCTGCCTCGGTTGGACGAAGACGATCGCCTCTCGCCGATTCTGAACCACCTTTCCAAGTCCTTCACAGCTCCAGAAGCAGCATACTCAGCTGACGCTGCTTCAATATCCGACATGGCAGACATCCGCGCCGAAACCATCGATCCCCTCTCCAGATTCTTCCCTCTCTGCATGCAGAACCTCCAACGCGAACTCCGTCAGAACAGCCACCTCAAACACTACGGCAGATTACAATACACACTGTTCCTGAAGGGTATCGGTATGGACATGAACGAATGTATAACCTTCTGGCGGAGATCATTCAAGCTCATGACAGACGGTACTTAGCCCTCCCGTTCCCGTATCAGACTCTCCACTAACACAATGTAGATAAATTCAAGAAAGATTACGTCTACAACATCCGCCATGCCTACGGCGACGTCGGCGGCGACAGCAACAAACGCGGCCGTGGCTACCAACCCTTCAACTGCCAAAAACTACTTACCGAAGCGCCCCCCGGACCAGGCCAGACTCACGGATGCCCTTACCGCACCTTCAACGCCGACAACCTGGCTGCGCTGCTGCAGAGCACTGGCGTGACGGACAAGGCGGTTCTCAAGGAAGTGCGCGACGACGTCGGCAAGCAGCGCTTCCACATTGCGTGTAACAAGGTGTTCGAAGCGAACAACAAGGAGGAGTTGAAGAAGGTCAAGGATCAGAGCCTGTGGAACGCGGCGGATCTGGATACGATACTGCACCCCAACACTTATTTCAAGCGCGGATGGATGCTGAGTAAGGTCATGAATGGCGACGCTGGAGTTGAGAACCCTGGCTCACAAGCGGAGTCGCAGAGGAGTCAGTAGGGTAATATTTTCTGGTATGGGTCATGATTGGGCTGGGTAAATCACTGTATTGGGTCAGGGTAGTCATAGCGTGTGATATGTGAACTTTTTACAAGAGCGAAAAACAGGCAATGAATAAAATGCATCTACATTGGGTATCTCGTGAAAAGGGGTATCGTTATAAGGAAGGATCGTCCGTCTACTCCATCTAACAAAAAGGGGGCCGTAGCGGGTCTACAAGGAAGATCACTTGAAACTGAAGTGACTGTGTAGCACATCCGACCCCTGAGCTGTATAGTATTGAACGAGCAAACGCTTTGCAATGCGTGGTGTCCTGTAAATGCCGGGGCTCTGCACTGTGCTGTGATACCAGTTGCAGGGCGATGAATGATAGGGGTCTGGGTCTGGTGACAGCAGGCTGTAAATGCTGTATGTATTGCTGTGTGCGATGCTGTATGTGCCGACTTGTATGTGCCAAGTTTTGACAGTGAGTATGGACAGAGAGTATTTGACAATAAGAACAAAGACAGAAGGTATGATACAGGCTGAGGTACCGAGTGATGGTAGGCGGATGTGCTACTCAGTGGGTTCGTGGGCGGCCGATTGATATGTGTATGCGTATCAAGGTACAGGCCGAGACCCCCGAAGTTGACTGTCTGATGTGTTACCGATGGGTCTTACAGGCCGTGCCGCTGGTGGTATGCTTGCTGACTCCACTCGTGCAGTGGTCGAACTGTCACCGCGCGCCCGAGTATAATGCTGCTGCCCCTGTGTCGCTTGTTGTTGATTGAATTGGCGGAGATATCCTTCAGTCAGGGGGGTCTGACATGGTACAGGGGCGGCTCTGTCAGATTCTCGCTGGGCAGTATTCGGACTGCGAGGAGGTTGGCCCGAGGACGGCAGGTTGTGTCGGTGAGTCTCGAAGACTCTCTCGGCAGCACTAGGCACATGGGGTTGACAAGGACTCCATGGCGCGTTGTAGGTCTCTTGGTACGAGACATCTTCCCTCTCGACAGGCAGCGATGCGTGATGCCCCGAATGGCGGGAGGGGTGGGCCATGGTGGTTGGCCGTTGTTGACCCAAATCCGAGCCTTGTGCAGGCGGAATGCGCTGCGGATTCTGTTGCGCAACGACAGGAGAGTCAATCCATGACCCGATGGCCACAAGTTCGCCCGCTCTGCTGCATATTTCACATTGCGCAGCTCGCCGTCTTGGGTCGTGGATACACTGGACGAAGTATGCCATCTTGAGCGTGGAAAGGATATTGCGAAGTCGCCGATAAGCGGTTGGGCGGTTGATCGCAGTGCAGCAGCAGAAACAAAGACTCGAGAATCGGTTTTGCCAGCAGGAGATAACACGCTCTTCAGTAGCAGTCCAGAGGGAGACTCGGTGTCACATTGAGTATGATTAGCAGGGTGGTGGATGATTTGTGAGTTCTGAGAAGCAGGAGTTGAGAAGAAGTGGGTGAAGCGAATGATGTAACGGACGAGAGAGAACGGAGGACGGAGGGGCGCAGACAAGAAGCGCCAACCTCAGGTACTAAAGAGCGGAATTCCACCTCAAATCTGAGCGATTATAATAAATACCTCTAACGCAGCACTTTTTGAGCTCATTATGCGTTTTACCTCCATAATCTTTTAACCAGCGAACGACGACATTGTACGGTCCGGATTGGTCATACGCTTCGCAGCAAGGTGTTTCTCGGCGTGATGATGAATACATGTGGTGCCAATGGTCAGCGTAAGTGGGCAACGATTGCCGGTGTCGGATTGGCGGGGGCCAGACGAATGAGCCATCTTCGTGCGACATTGATACGCGTTGAGGACTTTGATGGCATCGACATTGCCATAGAAACTCGAGAACGGAACAGTCCAGAAAACATGATAAACAACAGTGCTGTGAGGCCGTGGTAAATATTGAACCGATTGAGAATCACAGCATTGGATCGGATCGCGAGGCCAGCTTTGGTTAGTGATTGCCCAATGTATACAGTCGATTGATGCGTCCGGTTTGATGACATGTATACAAGCGACATGATCCAGTCGGTCCAATCGAGGATGAGCTCGAGGTGTGCGATTCAGTTTCAGGCAGCCAGGAAGAGTGCGTGAGTTGTGACAAAGTGGCAAATCCGCGGTGAGGCCGAAGTTTAAGGCGTCCAGCGGGCGCAGCGTCCACTTTATAGCAAAAAATTGAGATAGGCCAGGATGGCTGAGTATTATTGTAGAAGAATCACACAGAGATATACAAATTTGAGCAAACATAGACATGAAGTGACGTTAGGCGCTCAGCTGCACGAGCCCTTGACTTCCCGGCTAGTGCCTCCAACTGTCGCAAACCTACCCAGATTATTTCATGTTCCTTTGAATCATTATCCTATTCCGTCAAACAACGAAAAGAGGACGGTCGTCGAAAAGATGTCTTTGGACGAGCATCCGGGAGCGCTATATCTCATCAGGAAAATGGTAAATCGGACTAGAGAAGTTGTTTTGTAGCTCTGCCCTCACTGCCAGCGCGCAAGCCACGATTTCAAGTTTCATCCCGCTCTGGGATCGGGCGCGCGTAGACTTGCAGCGCATGGGGAAACACACGGCAAGCAATGGATGATGGACTCGAGACAAGACACGTTCTGATCGCAGCCAAGCTCCAGATAGATCTTTAATGGTCTTTCACAACGGTCCATTTTTCATCCACTTTCTTCACGTCCTCCTTCTCGTTTCTCTATGGTTGATCAAGATGGTTGTGTCAGGTGGATGCTTCATGGGATCGCAGGGTGATCTTCTGCAATCGCTAAGACATTGTGGATCGCAAAGCTGCCGAGCGGAGTCGCAGGTCAATGAAGACGTACCCTCTGCTCATCAGGCTAGTCAGTCATGCTCGATGACCGCTCACTTCACCTCACGAGTCGTACAACATAACTCCCGATCCACGTCATTGATCATCGCGATTCAAAGCATGCAGCCATGGCGTGGATCATACATTCATGTTCGGCAAAGAGGACTGCAACGGTCATAAGTTGCTTGTGAGGTCTACAAAAGGTAACCGTCTCTGCTGTCGCTTGCGCAGCGGCTCGAGATGTTCAGAACCGCGCGGGAAGTCGGGTCGGAGTCCAAGCTCTGCATATGCATCTATGAGCAGATGTGATATCGAAAAGCTAACACTGGTATACAAGGCGACCCGATCATCGAGGCTACAAGCGTTTTCGAAGATCCGAATCGGCGCCTCATGGATGATAACAGTGCTACAACGAGGCTCGGCATAAATTGGCTGTGTACTGACAGCATGTCCGCTCATTCCCCCATCTCGACTGGAACATAATCCGCCTGGTCTACTGGCGTTCCCCAAAAGCCTTTGTTCCGGTATTTGTGCGTCACAGCCTTCTCAAGCTGCTCCATCGTCTCCCTCTCCTCGCCATAACAAAAGAACGAGCCCGCGCGGGGGAATAGATCGTTCCAAGCATACGGCTCTGACGAACGAACAAATTGCCAGATGACGTAGCATTCTACCTTGAGAAGGTATTCGAGATCAGGAAGCGAGTACCCAATCGGTTCTAAGGAGTATCTCTCGTCCTGTGATAGCAAGCTCGTCGTAGCCGAGAGTGTCAGCTTTGTGTTCGTAATATCGAGTCGTTCAGGGATGCTGTAGAATTCGTCCAGGTCAAGGTGGCCGCAATCGAGGTCGTCTCCCAGGTCACCGACGTCGAAGTATCTGTGCTCTACTTCCAGAGTCTTTAGTGCCGGCAGTGTTTTGTGCAGGTATTCCAGGCTGTCCTGTAGTGTTGGTACTGTGCGGATTTCGTTTCCCCATCGCGGTTTCCAGACAATGAAGACTGAACATTGCTGTATGTTCGTTCGTATCTGCGCTGGTAGATGCTTCCGAACACCATGAAAGAGGTTGGTGTCTGTAACAAACACTCGTACAACAATCCGTAACGAAGTTGACTTCGAAAAGGTCTCTAGGTATTCCGAGCGTAGTTGATGACATACAAGTTGTGGGTTAGTTTCGAGACGAGTAGATAGCTTGATCTCTCGCAAGAGACGTAGATATGCTAGTTCGGGATCCGATGTTGTGACGGGGAGTTTGACTTGCGTATCTCCTACAAGCAGGTGGCGGAAGATTTCGTCTCGGAGTTCGCGTGGTAGTGAGAGCAGACCAGGCTTGGCTTCTGACATAGTGACAATACGAGCAATGATTTGCGTGATGGAAAGTCATAGAGAGTATTGAGATGGCTCCCATAATCGTCTTGGCTGTGGCTCGGATGTGAGGATTCGAGGCTTCATCATCCGAGCGTGGACATCAATCCGTCTGTTCGACCAAATACCCACGAAGCATGCATACTACAAGCAGCAACTCACATAAAATATATCTTGAGAGACGGTAAGGTACGATATCTATCGGGCAACTCACCTCGATCAAAGAGACTGTAATTTGAGCAATCATGCCCGCTGTCATGTGGTGGCGTTAAGGATCAGTTCATGATCAGGAAGGCACGATCCCATCTATCACCTTGATCGGTCCAACTTCTTTGCGTTCCAGCGGTCAATATTTTCACCAATTTGCTTCACAATGTCATCGGACCAGTGTCGATTACTCGATCTATCTCCGGAAGTACTAATCCTCGTCGCGAGCCACTGCGATGGATGGTCATTACTACGCCTGATCAAGACATGCCGCACTATAAGATCTCTGTGTGACGATGTATTGGTCTGGCAAGCGGCTTTCGGGAATCGTGTGAGTTGTCAATCGACTGTAACACAGCTCCTCTCTCTGACTTCTTTAGCTGGATAGAGCACTCGCAGAACGGTATAGCGAGCTGATCCGGTACCGATCCTGGTCTTCAGTGGCTCCGGGCGTCCCAGAACCAGACTTCCGCCGCGCGGTACCTCATGGAGTCTTGAAGAAATGGCTCGGCAACGACAAAGACACCTGGAGAAGAACTCTGATCGCCTTTGAGAAGGCCGAGAGTATGGCAAACTTCATCGGGTCTGGTGCATATCCTGAGGAAGAATGCGAAAATCTGCCTCACCTAGTAGTCTTGGGCTGTAAGTGTTGTCGATGCCAGTTTCGCTTGTAGCTTGCGCTGACAACTCAAGGCATGACCAGCTTGCCACTGAACTTTGCTAGCTATATCATGAACATACTCGAAGACGTGGCGCCAGACAACGTTTCAAAGTGGTGGCAGCTATCTTACGACAATCAGTCGCGCCTTGGCTTCTGTTTTGCCTCACAGTGGCTCTTTTATTCGGAAAAGATCAGAGGGGATTCTGAGTATCCGGAATGGGGCTTGCGCAACCCGTCACACACGACCGCCGCGCTTCAGCTTACTGCGTTTACAAAAGAGATCATGCAGGAACTGGACTTCGAGGTTGTCGATGCTGACCCGAGACAGACACCCCTGCTAGAGCAAGCTCTGTTGTTCAGGGTTGTAGGAGTCGTTACCTATTTCGCACGCAAAACCAGGCCTCCAAGTGCTTTTCCGCTGTTCGATCGCCTACCCCTGGTTGATCTCGGCGTAAAGCCTCCAGTGCCCTTCTGGGAGAGTTCTCTAGGTGAGGATGTGTCGTGGACAGGTTGGCTTCGCCGGTACAATGCTGCTGCAAGCCAGGAGAGTAGCCTCAAGGGAGAATGGCTTGGGGTCTTCTCAGAAGGGACGATCATACACCCCATGACGGAGAACATACACTTTCGTCATGAACCCTTCCATGACGAATTCTTCGCAGACGGACCCCTTTTCGACTTCGACCACCACGGAACGTTGTCACTTTCTGCTGACTATTGCATTGATCCTGTTGGCCAATTTTCTCTGAAAAGCCAGATCGACGTGGGCGGTAGCTTCTATGCGGAGAAAAGCTATATACGGCATAGTCAATTGCGCTGGTACCTGGAGGGCGCAATGACTCCATTTGGGATCGTCGGGCGGTGGTCCCTACTCGACGGGTCAGAGCGAGGATATTTCTGGTTATACAAGCGCGCATGGTGTACGCCATCTACAGAAACGCTCAAAGACTTACCGACCAGCAATATTACAATCGAACCCTATTCGGATTCGCTGAAAGGGCATTTGGACGACTTGGAATCGGACGATCTGGATTCATTTGATGAGGATCTAGACGAGGAGAGTTCGGCCGGCGGAGACTCGGTGAGTGAAGAATGGACCACTGAAGACTCGCACGACGAAGAGTCTGAAGATGACGACAACAATACCCAGGAGGGCTCACGAGTACACGATCAAGTGAGCTTCCATGACGCCGTTTTCATGATTTAGCATGTATTCTGATTGATGATTATACAACACAGAACAGTCGTATATAGCTGATTTGACAACGAATGATCTTACTACCTATCGTAATGGTATCTATGAAGTTTTCAGGCATTAAATCCTTGAGTGAGTTGACCATTGGCTATGGGAAAGACGCCTGAGGATTCAAGGAGTCTCACTTATTTGTGTACCCGCGGGAGGGGTGAGGAGAGAGCGAGGGATGCGAGTACGATACCCGAAATATGCAATCGGGGAAACCCCCACGACAGGGTGCTGAGTATGGACACAAATCCACAAGATTATAATCCGGGTGGTAGCCTGACGATCATTTCTATGAAGGAATGAAACACTCCTGTGTATAACGCTTTTGGGTATCTCTGGGTGCAACATGCGTCTATGTAGCGCCTAATCTGCTGTACATTGTGTCGTCCATCATCGTCATCGCAAGTCGTCCTTTATAATACACGCTTGACGCTCAAGCCCTCTGTCTCGCCCTCCTTCGCTCCCTGAACTGCAATGAATTTGCCGCTTTCTATCCTCTTCTGCCACTTGTTGCTTTCGTACCTCGCGGTGAAGATGGACATCCTCAGAAGTGGATCCTCTTGTTGATAGCCTGACGTGTCCACTGTCCATGTGTATCGACCGAATGACCAGTTGAGGATGTACCTCGCATGGCCGTCTGGTTTCTCAACACCCTGCGGCGCCTGCTTCGAGTTCAATATCGCCTTGATCCTGTAGACCTCATCTTTCGGCGCCGTCTCGAGCAGCTGCATCAGCTTTGCACCGTCGACTTCACTGCCTCCAGTCAAGGTAATCGACAGGCACTCCATCTCTTCGTTGTGATCATGCCCGTCCCCATGGTCGTGACTGTGTCCGTGATCATGTCCATTACTCCTCTTCCACTCCCCTGCCACCATCTTACTGTCCAGACCAAATAACAAGTCCTTACTAACCCAGCCCTTGTCACTCCTCACAATAGGCGTATCAACATCCATATCGCCGAGCATATCCAATACTCGATCCGTCCTATCCTCACCCGCCTCCTCCCATTTGTTCAGCACAATAACGTCCGTCTGCTTCGCCTGCAGTTTCGCCGTATACGACGTACTAGCATACCCACCCCAGTTCACCACATCAACGACACTCACTACACCATCAACCTCGTACCGTCCATCATTCTCCTCGCTCAATCGCCTGATCTCAAGGACGAGTTTAATCGGCTCTGCTGACCCCGACGTCTCGATCACGATCCTGTCGGGGCTGTACTCGTCGTCGAGTTGTGCTAGTGATTCCCCTATCTGGCCTACATTTGTGCAGCAAATGCAAGCGCCGAGAAGTTCGCGAGAGCCTGTTATCTCTGCAGCGGAGGCAAGCGCGCTGTCGACATTGAGGTCACCGATTTCGTTCTTGATGAGGGCGAGTTTATAGGAGGGGTTGGCTTTGCGGAGTTGCGGGAGCAGGTTCAGGATTAAGGTTGTCTTGCCGACACCGACGAAGCCGGTTATTACTGTTATCGGTATTGAAGCTCGGGGTGCCATGTTGATAGAGAGTGAACAGGACACGGATGAAAGAAGAGAAGGTGACTATCGTTGCGCGACAAAATATTCAGAAGTCAGGAAACTATTGAGATGAGGTTGAATTGACTCGCGGTCGCGGGCCGAACGCGGAGGTCATTCGGCTCCACACGTTCATCGGCTCGGGTGCGTCATGTCCCGGATGAGGCACCTGATACACACATGCTACAGTACTTATAACTTGACCAAGCCATGACAGTGGAATACTGATGAACGATTAACAATGCTATACTTCCATACTCAGGCATTCGAAAAGATTCCCCTGGAAGAACCTTGTGTGACACCTTGTGGTGGGCAGAACAGCAAGTGCAGCCCGCCCCGCATTAAAAGTGTTTGATACGGCGTCACCAAATTCAGGCACAACGACCCTGTCAACACGAACTCAGCCCGCTTTCCTTCTCGAATCCTGTTTCACTTGTCTAGGCACACGTCTGTTTAGCTTGGCAATGGCCAGATGCAGCTAAGTTAGGTAGGTCATCACGCGAGCTGTAATATAAAGAGCTTCTGTTCAAGTCGGTGAGCGTAAATTACTGCACTCTTCCTCTTGTCAACACGAATCTCCAAATAATACACACACACAAGCAAAATAACATGGACTCCTTCAAGAACATGATGGGCGGCGGTAACTCCAACCAGCAAGTCCAGCAGCCACAACAGGGCCAAAGCAGCAGTGGTGGAGGATTCATGAGCGGATTCGGCGAGAAGCTCAACGGCGCTGCTGGCGGTGGCCGCGAGAGCGAGAAGAATGAAGACTACCTTGACAAGGGTACGTTACAAACGCTGTACTATTGAAGTGACAGCCGGCTGACCATCATCAGGTGTCGACTTTGTTCAAGAGAAATTTCTGGGTCAGGGACCTCAGGACAATGAGTCTGCCGCCGAGCAGGCCAAGGATGAGCAAATCAGCGACTTTATCCGTGGCAGTAAGTCGTGTATAAGATAAGGTGATGGATTGATGCTGATGGAGGTATAGAATATAAGAGCACCACTGGCACCGACTTCCCAATCAAGGACAAGGAGAGGTTTTAGAGAAAACACAAGCGTCGAAGCATAAGATGACAAGTAAATGACATGAATATCATGAAGAAAATATCCAGATTGAATGCTTGTAGATGCTACATATATATACTACAACTTGGCCTTCTCACCCTTCTTGTCTTCCGCCAATGCTTGCTCCTTGAGCACTCTCCTCAGGATCTTACCACTCACGCTCTTAGGAATCTCATCGACGAATCTGACACCACCGCGTAATCGCTTGTGATTCGCGACCTTGGCCTCGATGAACTTGATGATCTCCTGCTCGAGACCTTTGCCAGCCTCGACGCCCTTCTGGGGCACGACATAAGCCCGCGGCACTTCCGTCGCGAGGTCGTCTCTGTAAATACCGATGACAGCACAGTCGTCGATCTTCTCGTACCCGGCAAGGTAACCCTCGAGCTCAGCAGGCGGTACTTGGAAGCCCTTGTACTTGATCAACTCCTTGACACGGTCTGTGATGTAGAAGTTGCCGTCCTTGTCCTGGTATCCGACATCGCCAGTCTTGAAGTACCCGTCGTCGGTCAAGGCGTTCTTGGTTCCTTCGACATTGTTCAGGTAGCCCTTAAAGATATTTGGGCCCTTGAGCCAGAGCTCGCCTACTTCGCCGATCGAGACTTCTTTCTCCTCGGGTGACATGTACTTCGCTGTCATGTTAGGCAGGAGCGTGCCGACGGAGCCGATGGTCGAGTACCAGAGCTCCCATGGCTGAGTGTGTGTGGTTGGTGATGTCTCGCTTAGTCCGTAGCCCTGCTTCACCTTGAGCTTCTTGCGGTTCCAGAGCGCGTCGACAAGATCGCGGGTAAGGGGTGCGGCACCCGAGTTCATCATGCGCATAGAACTGAGGTCGTACTCATCGACGATAGATTGCTTGGCGAGCTGGAGCACAACAGGTGGAGCGACGTAGGCAAAGGTGATCTTGAGGTTCTGTGTGAACTCGCAAAAGTCCTTCAGGTTGAAGCGTGGCATCACGACGACTTGATAGCCGTTGTACATGCTCTGATGGAGGATGACCGTCAAGCCGTAGATGTGGAAGAATGGTAGAAAAGCGAGGATCTTGTCCTTGCTGGTGAGATGGGGTGTCTCACCTGCTGTGACTTGGAGAGTGTTTGCGACAATGTTCTCGTGGCAGAGCATGACTCCTTTTGGCAAACCTGTAGTACCTGAAGAGTACACGAGGAATGCCAGATCTTTCTTCGGGTCCACCTTTGCCTTGCGGTATTTTGTGGCTCCACTTAGGTTTCTCACACTCGTAAAGTGCTTAATGTTCCTGGATGGATCCTTCTCCTCTCCAATCAAGATAATGTTCTCCTCCGGGATTCCGACCTTTTGCGCAGCCTTCTTGGCCACATCTATGACCGCCCATTGTGTAACCAATGCTTTTGCACCCGAGTCCTTGAGCTGGAAAGCGAGCTCATCAGCAGAGTATCCTGGATTGGCAGGCGAGACAATGCCGCCAGTCCAATGGCACCCCCAAGTGACGATTGGTGTATCGATACAGTTTGGGGTGTAGAGCGCGAGAACGTCACCCTTCCTCCACTCGTAGATTGCCTTGAGTCCTTTGGCAAAGTCGATGGCGCTGCTCTTGGTCTGAGCATAGGTGTATGATCGCTTGGAGTATGGATCACTGAAGATCACTGAGTGATGTCAGGATACCACCTAGTATCAGAGGAAAAGTGCTACTGACCATGGTCATCTGCGAATGGCTTATCTTTTCGCTCGAAGAGAAAGGTCCATAGATCGACATTGGGGATGTCGACCTGCGGGTAAAGAGAGTCGGCAGGCATGTCGGTAAGAGGCTGATTGTCGTTCAACAACAATACTGTAAGTTCCGTAATCTACCAAGATGACTAACGAATGGATAGAAGTACTCGTTTCTGTGACAGCTCGACTTACAAGTTCTGATCTACTCAATCATGCACTGGCATCTCGTTCGGTTATCGGTAAAATAGCATGGAACGTCATGCGGAGTGTGGGGCAGCTATGATTGGCATCATTCCAGGCCGAGGCATGGAACAAGAGGACGCGAGAACGACGCGGACGACACGTCTCCATCATTACGGCCTCGTGAATCGAGGTGAATCGTGCTGAAAGACATCTGCGCAGCCTCGATGCCATACAAAGTAATTCACAGTAGAGGATCTTTTGGTGCCGTACAGGTATTTGATCCGATTACTTACTTCAACCAATGGACATGTTCCGTGTATCCCGTGGACGCTGCTGCCTAGCAGTGCCCAGCTTTGAGTCATAGTACTGCTACCAAAGAGTTGAAAGAACCTGGAACTCCAATCTAGGTCTGTATACTCGAATATCTTGCTTGTAATCGGGAACATGTCGGTAAACAATTGCAGAATACTCGGCCTTTCGAACGAGCTATTGCTTTACATAACGAGTCACTGCGATGGAAAGTCACTTCTATCGTTGACCCAAACGTGCCGTACCTTGAAAAGTCTGTGCGACGATGTGGCAGTCGTTCAAGGAGCCTTTTTTAGAAGGGTGAGTGAAGGCCAGCAAGAAATACCGCGAGGAACCTTGAAGAAATGGATCGGGAGCGATAAGAAGGTCTTGGAAAGACACCTGGTCGCCTTGGGTTGTGCTGACGATTTGGTGTCCGATGCCCTGACTGGTGTCTTACTTGGAAAGAAGCGTAACATCCGTATAGATGAAGATAAGACGACGCTGATGGCATGTCGATATCTGCCCCATCTGCTGGTCTCCGGCTGTAAGTAATGGCTGAACTTTTCATCTCGCAGCACCACGACTGACGTATGCAACAAAGGCCACCCAGATCTCCGCTATGGTTCCACCTCTCTACTGAGGTACCTTACATTGAAGCATCTGATGAGTATGTCTACTCGCGACCCCGGACCTTTACCCGACATAGACGACTGGCCCTATTTGGAGCACTGCCAATGGTCGGACATGAGTCAAAATTTGCACTCACGCATTGCCTTCGTGTTTGCGTTCCAGAGTCTCTCCTACCAGTCGCTTGTCCCAAAGGGTAGAGGTCGCTTTGAGATTCAAGCCGAAGAACATCGCGACGCATTTGCGGTGCAGGTGGCTGATCGACTAGCCGATGAAATCTATGAATTGGAGCACCGTGACGCCCCACTCCTACGACAAGCGATACTGCTCAAGGCTGTCGGTGTGCTGGCCCTAGCTGTAAGGACTAAGTTGAGCCGCTCTGGGCAGACTAGATTTCGCCTGATGTTTGGAGAGACGCCGAAGCTCCCGTTGTCGAACGGCATTCCCTGGATTAATCTTGGCATTGAGCCTCCAACACCGTTCTGGAGCAATGAACTTGGAACAGACCGATCGTGGGCATCCTGGCTCGGCAGACACAATGCGGCAGCATCTCAATTCGATTCACTGAATCTCAGCGGTGAGTGGATTGGAGTATACGAGACTGCAAGAAGCAGCCGTGGAGTCGATCCCATGATGGTGAACATCCATTTCTACCTGGACAGAACGGTCGGACACGCGGAGCATGAAGGCGACGAGCCATCGGTTCTTGATTCTATGCTGATCCGCGCTGACAACTGCCTTGATGCAGTTGGGCGATTCAACCTCAGCGGACAAATCGATTCCTCGACAGGGAAATTCACTATGACCAAGCATTATACAGCCGGCTTCAGCTGGCCGTGGGAAGGAGCCATGACACCATTCGGATTCGTTGGACAATGGGGTCGTTTAGGGTCCCAGCGGAGCGGATTTTTCTGGCTGTACAATAGATCGTGGTGTGAACGCGACATTCATGTCCCTTCCTATGCCGGTACCAATCACGAGGACCTATTCCCGGGCTTATATAACGACAGCGATGACGATGACGATGACGATGACGAACAAGACGACATGTGATATCGCACCAAAAACGACCAAATCGTTATGCGGAACAAGGAAGAGCTGGAATGCCGCGGAAATTGTGTTTATAATGTCAGCCATGCCTTATGGATAATGAAAGTCCTGCTCATATATGATAAGAAAACATTTCGGTACCTGTCAGCAAGACAAACATACAGAGACGAACCTGATATACCAATCATATAACAAGACTTTTCGGGGGCAGCATGACTTTGTTCTTGATCTCAATTCGTAACACCTTTTCTACTTCTATTTCTTCCCTTTGGACCCGCCCGATGTCTGTCCACTGTCTGCGCTGCCAGACGGCTTGCTACTTCCAGCCAAGAACCCAGCAAGATCGAAATTCTGCATAGCATTGGCGGCTCCCTGCGAAGCCATAGGTGTCTTCTTTGACATTTCTTCGAACTCGGCCTTGGTATCCTCGTCCACTGTGATCAATTAGCGCCCGTACCGCTGTCCTGCTACTTCGAGATCGGCGCTTACTGTTGTCCATGAGGTAAGGCATTCCAAACACCAATCCCATACTCGCCAGACCGATCAAAATCATGGGGTTCTTGAACAGGCTCGCGATATCAAAGCCACCTCTCGCCTGGTAAAAGTCCCTCTTTCCGATCGGTGGAATCGCGATGACGAGTTGGCTCTTGGCCGATCCGTACTTCTGACCTTTGTTGCTCCATTCGTTGCCACGGAAGGTTTGGTGGACTTCGATTATCTCTGCGGTCCCCTCTGCGGTCGTTGAGGGTGAGACGTCGACGCGAAGAGGTGCGAAGGTGTAGTCGCGACTGTGGATGTTGAGAAGGTGTGCGCCGATAGGTAGCGATGGAAAGGAGAGGGTGTTGCTCCGTGTGAGCAGAGCGCGACGTAAGTGTCCATCTGGTCCTAGGAGGGTTGCGTGTGTGGATGGAGGGAGCGCCGATGGGTTATCGAGGATCTGCGACGATGGGATCGAGATGGTCAGTTGTGCCGCTTGCACGAGTGATACCAGGCAAAGCGCAATGCTCTGCAGTACCAGTGAGAGCTTCATGCTGTAATGTATACCGAAGTTGCGCTGCGTTGGTATATCGGAGCAGCAAGACAGACAGGTCAAGCAGCTTGACGTCCCAATCGCGAACGCTTGGCCCAAGCGTGGAGCACCGAATTGGGCGTTGATCTTCACTTCTAGTCCATCGACACATTGAGATGTATGCATGAGACGGGCATAACAGAGCAGCAAAGAATGCGCGCACTAGTCATTGAATACCAAGACTCTGAGCCAATTTGCTCATCCTGCAATATCAGGCCAAAGTACAGCACAGTTTCTTGAATCAAGAGCAGCGTCATGCAGATGCGAGGTGATGTGTAGGATGTTCGCTTGTTTATTTTCTGCTTCATTTCATCAAAAACTCATCCACAAACTCATCTACTACAATTATCCAACTCTCGAGACTGACAGACAGGCAGTTGGAATACTCCGCTCTCTGCATGTATAGAATCGTTTCTAGATCGAACAATCACTTCGTACAATCCGCCCTCAAGCACACTTTGATCAGCTCAAGACCGGCAAGACATTGGGTAGTCATGTCGTTCACAGACTCAGGCGATGAAGATCTCAAGGCGGCAATCGCACTTTCGATGGCATCTCCCGACCACGGCTCGTCCGACGACGAAGATCTGAAGCGGGCTATTGCACTCTCGATAGCTACAACGTCTCCAGATGGTGCTACAAAGAATCCGAACGAGGCTTTCATCAGACAAAGCACCAGCATACCTGCAGAAGCAACAGACGCCTCGCAAACACCCCTGCCGGCCAGGTCTGGAATTACTGGACTAGACAGGAAGGCCATGGAGCAAGAGAGGCTTGCACGGCAATTATCGAGAAAAAGAGAACGGCCTATCAGTCCTCCTCAACTATCTCGGCCGTCGAAATTGCAACGAATCGCGGTGGACCCATCAAATCTCGTGTCCAAGAACGTGTCGAGCGAAATAACTCCGAGTTCTGGTCTGGACAAGGAGATATCTCCGTCATTAAAGCAGTCAAACACGTCAGTTTCCGGTCAAAGCAAGCAAACTTCTTCCTCGCCCAAGCCGTCAGAGAGCAGTAACACTCCACCACCTAGTCAGAGCGAGGGACTTCAGTATCCATGCGGTGTAGTCAAGAAGACCTGGGCCTTTGGCTGTGAACGAAATGGTACCGAGATCAAGATTGAAGAAGTCCTCGAGCGGAAAACACTGCGAATGGCTGTGCTATCCGCATTCTGTTGGGACTCCGAATGGCTCCTTAGTAAAGTTGACTTTCCAAGGACGAAGCTGACCTTTGTCATGCAAGGCAAGACGGCCGAGGAGAGACAGAGATTACTGTCAGAAGTCGAGGCCGTCCGTTCTTCGCTCGATATCTGCTTCCCGTCTATGGAAGGCAATATCCACTGCATGCACTCCAAACTTATGCTGCTTTTTCATCCTCACAAACTCCGAGTAGCTGTACCAAGTGCGAATCTGATGAGCTACGACTGGGGTGAATCTGGTATCATGGAAAACTCGGTATTCCTCATCGATCTACCAAGGCTCAGCTCGGAGGACGAGTTCCGTCCGGTAAGCGAACTGACGTCTTTCGCAAAAGAGCTGATGCACTTCGTGGACAAGCAAGGTCTTCGACAGAACGTTAAGGATGGTTTGTTGAAGCACGACTGGAGTGGCACACGAGGTATGGCGTTCGTACACACAGTCGGCGGTCCGGACTACGGCCTGTCTGCAGCGCGAACCGGCATCCTAGGCTTGAGCAAAGCGGTCAAAGACCTTGGTCTAGAGTCCGATAAGGACCTGCAGATCGATTTTGCTGCTTCATCGATTGGGTCTTTGAACGACGATTATATGCGTACGGTACATGCTGCGGCAAGAGGAAAGCTCAACATCGGAGCAAAGTCGACACAGTTGCCCGCGGTACCGCAGACTGACATCAGAGATCGAATGCGGATCTACTTTCCCACGCACGACACAGTACGAGCTAGCAAAGGTGGAGAGGACAATGGAGGTACCATTTGGCTGGCGAAGAACTGGTTTGAGGGAGCAAAATTTCCTCGACCACTATTTCGAGATTACCAGTCGATTCGTGCTGGACTCTTGAGCCACAACAAAGTGCTCTATGCTCGAGGCAAACAAGTCGACACGGGTGGCAACGAGCGACCAATCGCTTGGGTCTACATAGGGAGCTCCAATATGTCGGAGAGTGCTTGGGGTAAAGTGACCTTCGACCGTTCACGGAAAGAACCGAAGATAGGATGCAGGAATTGGGAGTGCGGGGTGTTATTACCTGTGTCTTCGAACGTTCTCGACAAATTGGAAACGCCGGAGATACCCATGGATGTCTTCAAAGGCATTGTCGATGTGCCGTTCAAATATCCAGGGGACAAATACCGCGGAAGAGATCCCTGGTATTACACAGAATATCGGCGGTCTCAAGGCTGATACGAGATACATTGCTACATCGAAGGATGCGCATGCACATTACCCTTGGCGTAGTAGGCGTGCGGACATGGTAATGCATGGATGAGGTTGTGGTTCAAATGTGGAGACATCGGAAGAGGGAATTCGTCTCGGCTGAGTGGTCAGTCAGCGATTGTGGCAGCTCACTATAGCAAGTACTGTATACCCTTGCCAAAAGTGCTTGTGCCCCCAACACTGTACCCACAATTGCATCCCGTCTCGAAATGGGACGAGAACGATGTGCATGTACAGTCGAAGACGCTTTACAGTAAGGAACCTCTTCAGCTAGTTGTCGTGATACGTTGAGGTCGAGCACATAGACACTTCTCCACGATAACAGCAACGCATCCGCGATGCCGTTGTCTGCTGGCGCGATGGAAATTGACCGGTTATCGTGTAAGTGATCACAGTGATCAGTTTAAAGGCGAACCCTAGCGTAGAGGGGGGGAAGCGAATTAGGCCTTTTGCGGGCAAATTTACACGTAATTACCTATCACCGTACAGTAGAACCTCGGAGTCTACTGCATGTACAGTAGCCCAACAAGGGCTTCGTCCGGACCAGGGTGGATTTTCAGCTGACGCATGTTCATCCGGCTCTGCGTTCCTTGACACGGTGCACGGTCATACACGCCATGAGGCTGCCCTGTCCCTGTGCATGACTGCATGGCTGCATGCACGCTTTTGGCTTTCCTTTTCTCGTCTGACGCTTTGCTTTTTCACAGTACCTTGTCGCTCTCAGCTGCAACCGCGGCCATTTATCAGGTCCCAACCACGGGCTGCCTTGCCCGTGAGATACGATCCTCCTTCAATAGGCCAGCTTTCTCTTGATGTGTCCCGAACCGCATCCTTCGCCCGATGGTTGGCTGGAATTGAGGTAGGAATGCTGACCACTTTTCGTGGAACGATTGGTCCGAACAGCCTTGCTTCTGGTAGGGTCTTCCGTAAACTACGAGCTGATGTACTCCATATCTCATTCCCCTTGTGTCATTTCTTTCTTGCTGGTATACTGTTCATTCAAGAGAGCAAAGCTCTCCCGATTCAATTGGGTGTCTTAAGATAGTCGCCGGATGCATACCCGATACTAATCATATTTCTATCTGAAATGTTCGTCAACACGAGATCATACAGTTATCCAGCGGAAAAAGAGAAAGAAATGGAGACAGAGGCTCGCCGAGCTTGGTCACCTTCCAAAGATGGCTTCTCCAAGTCTACACGATCCCGCAAGTTCGACGACATTGTCAAGGTCATTTGCGTTGTCCTCCTCGTCACTCTTTGTTATGTCATGGTCTTTCCTCAGGCTCCCTCAGCAACGGACATGCTCAGATCAGCTGGCCCAGCCATTGTCGACGCACCCATGCCCGTCTCAGGAGCGTCCGGCTCCGCTTATTCTAGAAGCAGACAGCAGACTGTTATGAATACCCGACCGGAACAAACGACGAGCAAGCACCAAGTTGCAGACACAGTGAAGACCCCTCCAGAGATGGGCCATGCAAAGGAAAGCCACCAGACTGTAGATACGTCCAACATCGCCAGGTCACTGAGAAGGGTTATCGACCTGATTCCTGACGAGCTCCGCATCACCGACCTCCTCCGCCCAATCACGACTAGTGGCGAGGCTCGCATGCGTGACCTTGGTCTTCGCACACGTGCTCTCAAGAAACTCTGGGACGCTTGGGAGTCTTTGCATGTCATTGAAGGTCCCCATGGCGCGTCCATTCGATCCGACATCCTCCAAATTATCCGGTCCTCTCCCGAGATTGCCACTTTCGATGAAGGCATTGCAGGTACAATTCGATCCTACGAGACATTCCGTCATCTCTTCCAGACGATGACCAACATCATGTATCCATACTTTAGTCCCTTCACGCCTGACCTAGTCAGCATGCGTGCGAGCTTCAAGCACGCTGGACGTGGTTTGGTCTTTACCGCTGGTGATGGCCAGGCCCCGTTTCTCATGACCTCGATTCCAACCTTCCGCAAGCTAGGGTGCGACCTACCGATTGAGGTTATGTACTTGGGCGAGGACGACCTGAGCAGCGACGTTCGAGAAGCGCTTGAAGGTATTCCTGGCGTCACGACCCGCGACCTAAGTCCGATGATCTCAGACGAAGGCTGGCACCTCGCTGGTTGGGCCGCAAAGCCCTACGCAATCATGATGTCTACCTTCCGCGAAGTCATATTTGTTGACGCCGACAGCTTCTTTTTTGTGAATCCAACAAATTTCTTTGAGGATCCAGCGTACGTCAACACTGGTGCACTCTTCTTCCGCGATCGTCGTATCTTCCCAGAAGACCGCCGACCATTCCTCAAGCGTATTCTACCACAGCCCATCAGTAAGAAAGCTCAATCGACACGATTCTGGTCTGGCGAGAGTGGTCACATGCAAGAAGCCGGCGTTGTAGTCGTAGACAAGTACATCCACTTTGTATCTTTGCTCCTCGTGACTCGCATGAATGGGCCAGACAGAGACGGTGACAAGGACAAGGAGATTACCGGTACCTACGACCTCGTGTATGGCGACAAGGAGACCTTTTGGCTGGGCTTCGAGCTGGCAGGCGATACTTCGTACAGCTTCCACGGTGGTGACTGCGGAATGATGGGCAGGGTGAAGGATAACAGCACTGGTCCAAGCACGACGAAACAATACAACACGGGCCCGACCAAGTCCTTGTCCGACGAAGACGAAGACGATGACTCTCTGCACAACGAAGTCACCACGTACCACGTCGCAAGCGCAACAAACTACACAATGTGCGCTCCTCAACTGCTGCATCTAGATCTCGAAGGTCGCCCTCTCTGGTTCAATGGCTGGTTAGCCAAAGATAAATTCAAGGACCGCAAGAAGCAGGAGTATGCGTCCTTCGACCACTACATGGTTGAGCCTACAGATCTCAGAGAGCCTGGTGTGTGGGACATGGGCGAGGCTAATACTTGTTGTCTCACTGCCGATGCGGTCTTGACCTTCCACGAGGACGAGAGGGAGGTTATTGATATGATCATGAGTACGGCCCGGGAGAAGAAGGCATTGGGCGTGTGAACGAGCCTTCCTCTATGGAGCAAGATATTTCGAACGCTTTTGTCAGTCCTGCATCGACGACTGCGGCGAAAGGTGCGGCCTCGTCAATGCCTGCATTTCCTGCGATACTACGATCCCCATTCGCCATGCAGGAAGACATGCTAGAAAGCGCAACCCGCCCCCCAGACACCACGCTTCTGAAGCCTTTCAGTCCACACTGTCGTATGGAAGAACACTCGGCTGGAGGAAACCATGCCACCCTTCTCGAGAGAATGAAAAATCAGAAGAGCGAAATCGCTCACGCCGGACGCCAACTCCAATTGCGATTCGGCCTCCAAGGCAACATACACGCAACCTCGTCCAGCTGCTGGATACGATTACAGACGCGCTCCATATCCTTCATCTTCAGACTGAGCACGAGTGTAATGGCCTCGGGTTTCACCTCAGCACGAGCCGGCTATCGACTGTCAGCAGCCATCACCCAACGATTATTCCGGTAACTTTACCACCAGGCGCAAGTCACCAGGCCAAGTGTCGTCGCCTATCTCTCCACGTCGAGCGTCATACACTGCTGCTATGTTTGCGCTCTCGAGGACGAGGTTCAGGATATCGAGGAAGGGCATCCAGTGCTTCTCGTTGCGTAGCATGATTATGTATTCTACGCAGTCTGTCATGTTTGCGGTATGGTTCAATGTCTTGAGGGTTGGGCAAAGAGATTGTGGTCGTACTTGCTACGGAGCGCCGCTGTCGGTAGGCACTTATATATGCAAACTCGCTTTTGTGCTCAAAATCACTCGTGTTCTGTTTCTAGCATATATGCCTCGTAGATGAGCACGTTGCCTCACGGCTACCTTCATGTTGGAGACTGGGAACGATGGAACGTAGGGTCATATAATGCATCAATTGATATGAAACTTCTGTCTCACAACAAGCTACGAGTAATTCGTTGGTATACATGATATGATACAGTTCTCCTTATAATTCCATCCACAGGCAGCTTTGTGTGTAGCATTGTCTCATGGCGACTTCCTCGAGCGCCATGATTTCGTACCATGATAATCTACCGATAGCCTCAACTCACTATAAGCTCTGGCTGTGTATCACATACCCATTTCGATCTGCCGCCTCCTGACTTCACGATCCATGGACAGTCTCGAAAGACGTGCCGGATCAGCTGGAGCAGGTCGTAGTCCATCACGAGATGCCTGATTCTGTGATTGACTCGACGCCTGGGAGACGAAACTTCCTCCACTCTCCCAGCCGTGATCTGACTGTCCGCCCGTCGATCTTTGTGTCGGCAGTCCGAGATGCTGTTGTCGAGTCGGTGTTGCAGCCTGTGATGGAACAGCAGAGACTATGCTCAGATTCCCTGTTGATGAAGGCGCATAGTATCCGGCGTAGGGGTGCTGATGGCCGCGACTTTGCGGTGGAGCATTGTTTGGATTTAGCGGCTCACGGTCGTCGTCGCCTTCAGTGTCGTCCCAGTCGATGTGGTAGGAGGGGTTGTGCGCAGTCTGAGGTGTAATGTCATTGCCGTTCTTGTCTCGCAGTAGAAGGAGCATCTGCTGACGTGTCGCTTCTTCCTCCGAGATCACCAGGCTCGTCACCGGAGGTGGCTGATATGTCGGTGCTGATTCTACGGATGCTGGCGCAGTCGTGACGTGGCCTGATGCTGCTGTCCACGCGCCAGGGTACATATTCTCGACAAAGTTACGGTAGTATGCAGGATCTGATATCGGGCCATTCGGACTGCTGTAAGTAGTGGAGCCCGCTGGTATGTACGCAGGAGATGTCAGAGGGATATGTGCTCCGGTGGGACTGTGCTTGAGGAAGGAGATGCGACGATGTGCCCAGACGAGCAGACAGCCGTAAACAACGGTAGAGACCGCAGCAGCTATAGTTGTCAGAAGTGCTCCAGTATTCCATACGTAGCGACCAGAGATTAAAAAGCAATAGAAGACGGTCAGTAGGCCGAGTGCGCAGGATGACAGTGCTGGAAGAAAGACGGCATCGGCATGGAACAACCAGTTGCGAACGCCATAACATGTGAGTCCAGTAAGGGCGATGCCAGCAGTTATGAGGGCCACGGCGAATATGGCAAGGAATGAAGCGTTAACTCGGAGTTGTGTGTCAAGGTCGAACTGAGACGGAAGTATAAGGAATCTGTGATGGTGTAAGTCCTGATACCCGCGGCATATCTCTTGACGCCTGTTAGGTGCATGTACTGACCCTCCAAGAATGAGCCATGACGACGCAAACGCGATGCTTCGCCAGTACCACTGCGTCTTATCAGTCACTACCCTCCGCAACCATGATTTATCCGTACAGGAACTGTTTCTCTCTCGATACTGAGACTGTCTAGTGATTCATATGCGGGTCTGTGTCGCCGCATCTGCGGTTCCTCCTCTTTGTTTCAAGTCCAGTCTCGCATGCGACTTTGCCAGTGGTGTTGAGCGGTCGAGGATTGGACTTTGGCTGTCACCTCATTTGAATGGATGGTACACTGGTCTATGCGACACGAGTCGGTGTCAAAGGAAGGGCTCCGAGGATATAAGGTGTTCAGTTGCACGAGCGCGCTGCGGTAGCAGTCGCCGAAACACGAGGCTAGCTGGTATCAAGATGAGGTATTGGTGGGAACAGTCTGAACGAGCACATGGAAAGAAGAGCGCAGGATGGAGAAGAGGATAGAGAAGAGGATGGAGAAGTGATCGTTAGGTTCGAAGCTAATAATAATCTACAAGAGTTTGTTAATAAGTCGCGAGCAGAACAGACGGTATGAAAAGTCGTTGCAATACGAGCCTCGGAAGCTTGTCGACATGGATCAAGCCGGACTGGAGGTTCAGAGTTCCACCAACAAAAGTGGCTCAGTCAGTCGTCGCTGTCTCACCTCTCCATTACTCGTACCATTGACTCACGAAGCATCCTTTCTCAATTTCTAAGTCAATCGACATTGGGTGATTACGGTCTTGATTCCACAATGCTGAAAATACCACACTTTGTCCTCATCAACAGGAGGAGCAAAGTCTCGGCTTAGTCATCTTGCGAATGAGCTTGGCCAAGAATGAGGACGACTTCAATTGTATACATGTATCTTCAGATCTCAGCAATGGCCCAACGACCTCTAGTAGCGCTCCTCGCTTCTCGTGCTGAAGGCTGCCAGCGCTTCTCGCAGTGCATGGTCAGCTACCTAAGAAGTGAGAAACATGGAAGGTCCCGCTACCATCTGTGATAATTCGTGGGAAACTCATTATTTCTTTCAAACTGGCATGCATATGATGTTGCACGAGTAAGTAGAACTCGATAGATAATGGACTCAACTACTGTGTTGATAATTGATTGGAAGATATGCAGAACTGAACGAATCATGAGTAGACCAGACCATACAATGATAGCTGCCCTGCGCAGCATGCATTGGAGGCCGCGATAGAACTCCCGGCTTAGTCATCCCGCGTCGAGGCTTGGCATTTTCGCAAAGCCCACAAACTTATTGAAGCAGAGACCGAGACCTCTCGTCGGACCATCAACTCACATCCATCAAATCAGCAATCATGGTACGGCCAAATCACCATCAAACCAGTTCCTACGATCGCTAATAAACGGCAGGCTCCAGCAGCAACTGGTGGAAAGAAGCAAAAGAAGAAGTGGTCCAAGGGAAAGGGTACGATATCACCAAATCCATCCATCCGCGCACGATCCGACTCGACAACGACACACCATCGCAATGCACCGAAAACCCCACCGGAGATGAATAGATCAGACCGCTGACACTCTCGAACAGTCAAGGACAAGGCACAGCACGCCGTCGTTCTCGACAAGCAGACCAACGAGCGCCTCCAGAAGGATGTTCAGTCATACCGTCTGATCTCCGTCGCCGTCCTCGTCGATCGCCTGAAGATCAACGGCTCCGTCGCCCGCAAGGCGCTCCAGGACCTCGAGGAGGCTGGTACCATCAAGAAGGTTGTCGCTCACAACACCTGCAACATCTACAGTACGTCACGGGCACCATCAATCTCGGCATGGGTATTTTCATACTGACACTATCACCAGCCCGCGCTGTCACTAGCTCCGAGTAGATCTGTAATTCTTTCTTGCATGGAACAACGGTTGGCATTCGAGATACCAGGAGATGATACGATCAAAGAAAGTCAAAAAATGTCAATCTGATGAGTGAAGGGGCTGGCGTCATTTTGGGTCGAGGTTCATTGTGGCATTTGACTTTTGCTCGAATGCGAGGAGGGATAAGGGTTTCGTCTCTTTTTTCCTTTTTGATGGCTCGATTCAACTAGCATTCCGCGGATTGACATGGTGTCTTGTAGACATAGTCTGAAGGAATCGACGCAGTTCATCACCATCACTTCATTGTCTACTGCGCGTGTCTGCTGCAAATTTGAATTTGAACGCATGATGTGGTATAAGGGTGTACCTTGTGTTTAGATAGTGGTATACATGGTCGAATACATGGTCGTAGATCCATTGCCCATCCACGACATCGACACACTGGATTCCGACCAGGCCTTTTACGCCTCAACCTAATCCCTCCTCTTCGGTCTCGTATTCAGCGCCCTCTGACACAACTCCCTGACAGGCAACTTATCCATCCATCCCTCCTCGCGCACGACCTCACCGACAGGGAAATAGTCCTTGCCCGCCTTCCCACTGAACATAAACGCCCAACCCGCAATCGTATCCTGGACCTTTTTCTTCGCCATCCTCGTCTCCAACTCCCGCCTCACCTTCTCCTGCGCCTTGGTCAAATCCTTCTTTCCGCCCGTCTTCCTGTAATTGCCGTTCTCGTCATAGCTCTCCACCTCCTCGGCGTCGACGGGCATGTACGCTTCCCACGCGCCGCGGATGTCGGGCGTCAGGTCCGTGTCGAAGCAGCCCGTGATGAAAGCGCGCGTCGCGTCGCGGCCCGCGAAGAACGAGTACGAGCCGCCTGGCCCGTAGACGTGGCGGCCGGCGCTGACGTCGTAGATGGTGCCGTTCAGGGCGATGTATACTGGCTTCGACGGGTCGGCGCCATTGTATTGCAGGAGTTCCAAGTCGTTTAGGCGCACGGGGCCGGACTGAGTTGTGTCAGCTGGGCTCAAGGACTCTCGACCATCTTGATTGCATGAGAGGACGGTGGAGAAGGGGTTACGCACGAGCAATTGCTGCAGTTGGCGTGGCTTCGACCACCACGGTCGGTAGCCCCAGCTCACGCTGTTGCCGGTCACGAAGTAGCTGGCTGCTGTGCTGAGAAGGAGGAGGCCTCCAAGAATGCGGAGGATGTCTGTTGCTTTGAAGCGCGCATCGGCCTTGGGTGTTGTTGTTGTGGAACCCTTGGTAGTAGTCTTGCTGCTTTCCGCGCCATTGAGCACATTTCTCTTTCTGACGTCTGACATTGCGGTTGTTACTTTCGATCAGTTGACAAGGAGCAATGGGTCGTATATGCCAGGTTGCCCTTTCTATTCGGGGAATCTACAATTAAGTACAAATACCTTACTCGGGATGATCTGGTGGAGACACGAAGGGAAGCCGCGGTTGAACTTGCGGGTCGTCGATCCGAACCCCGAATGCAGCCAATGACCAAATCCGATCTGTCGGGTCTTATAAATGATCCGGTCAACAACGACCATGAGTCGATGATTACATGTATTGTTCAAAGATATCATCATCACTGTACAGTGCTCAATCACTGTTTCCAAACCCTCCCCAGAGCGTCCTGGAACTTGTTGATGTTGTAATCGACGATGGCTTTCGTCTCTGCCGGGCTGTCGTCTCCCATAATGCATACCAAAGCGAGATATCTTTGCTTGTCAGCATAGATCTGTCATATCAACGCGACATACTCACTGGTTCATCTCTCTGAGATAGAGCCAATTGTGGCCCGACTTCTCCATCGTGACTTGAGCCTCGCCAAGTTCGTTGCCGTGATCAGTCCTCTCCTCTGGCTCGTATCCGACGTCTTTCGATCTGTCTCTGCCGTACAACTCATTAACGTCCACCATGACATCGATCAGATCTGAGCAGACCTCGTAGCTGTGTGTGTCTTGCGGGCTCGAGTCCGAGGCGATGTACAACTTGCTAGGGATGTCGAACAAGTATGCCTTTTGAATGCGACAGTTGCTGCAAAGACTATTCAGGAGACTCTCTAGAGTTGGTAACTGCGGCAAGAGTTTCTGAACAACGTTGCTCATGGCTTCAAAGACTGAGTGATCGTAAATGCTGGTTTGATAGAAGCTGACCGGCGCATTATCATAACCAAGATCGGAAAGCTCGTCTTGTACTCGTTGTCGAATGTCACGAAATGTGTCGTTTTTATATTCTTCAGACAGACCATCGACCTTGTGGACGAATACTTCGACGTTGATCGCTGGCCGTTTTTGAGCTAGATGTGTCACTGTCTCTGTCAGATGTGTCAAGGCGTCGAGGTACTGATCTTGAGCATCGATGACCCAGATGACAGCGCCCTTGTCATGAAAGACATCGTCGCCTTGTGCATCTGCGTAGTCGTAATGACCTGGAAGCTCGACAATGTTGAAATTCATGAACGATCTCGGAGTATGTCAGACTTCAGTGACGTGATAAACTCCATCAGACATACTCACTGCATGCCTCCCTGTGTAACTTGCGTAGTCGCCTCTGTAAACAGTGTCTCTGAAGGTGGAGTTTTGTGAAAGACGACACCTGCAATCGAAGACTTTCCAGCTCTAATCGCTGTCAGTAACGCCATGGCTTCCGATCTGAACGCACGAACCGCCTGTCCCCCATCAGAATGAGCCTCTGATTGCGGCCTCCGGTCGGTCCATTTGGCATGCGGCCAGTGTGAAACTGTGTCTGTCCAGACGGGTGGAGGCGGTCCGGATCGCCAGCATTGTCGAGTCCCTGTAGATACCTGGTCAATAATTCTTCTGCTGCTGACGGCGTGCGGTCTGGTAGTTGTGGTCTCTCCATGGCTCATATCATGGTATGTGGGAAAAGAAGAGAAAGCTAGGATGTATGTCAGTAGAGGTCAAATGAGAGATGTACAGCAAGGTGAAGATATGACTGCCGTATCTGGTCTTTCACATGCGTATTACAACCATTGGTGGAGAGGTCACGTTCAGTATGCCTATCGTGGAGTCGGGCATCTGTACGACTACGCTGCAAGTCATGCTCTGTCAAACAAGGAGCGGTAGGTGTGGTTGTAGCCAGACGTAAAGGAAAAGTTGTACTCACATTGTGCTGTTTCAGCATAGGTATCACCGGCATCCTTTTCCTCATGCTCAAGTGAAGGATCAGGGAAGATAACCACATCCCTAACAGGTTCTCTTCAATCCAGAGGACCGTATTTACTCACATTCATGATCGCCAATGCCGTATGCCCGGTCAGCTTTTATATTGTGACGAGTATTGTGATTGGTGGCGGTTATCGTCTATCACCGCAGGGCCATGTCGAAGACCGGGATTTGCGCTGTCAAGAGGTGCTGTGGCGGCAGGCGTAATTAATCTTGTGTTCCGCGACAGGTGACACGGGTTGCTGGCAAGGATGATGACTTAGTTCCACGGCTTGTGAATCGGGCAGCGATGTTATCGCGCAGTCACACCTCTATCAATCGAAGAGATACCGCGATTAGCGCGAACGGGGATGCGTTTCCGAAGTTTCACGTTTGTATAGAAGCGAGATGGAAGCCTGCAATAGTTCTGTCTAATAACTTGTTCCTGTCCATGGGCTCATCTCTCGGGGTCAAGGCATCATCGACGCGTGATAATTTGATAATATCGTAGACTTTTCATTGTATATGTCAGTCACAGCTCCATCATTTTAGAGACCAGCTTCGCTGTACAGTCAACCGCTGCAGTTGATGAACTTCTGATTTCTTCCCTCAAAAGTCTCCTTCGGATAGCTTGTATCTCTCGCAACGAGAAATTGGCAGTCACCGCATAATCGCGACCGATTTTGTGTGTCTAGGATAGCGTGGCTTGACATGCCTCCGCCTGCTCCAAAGAGACTCCCGACCCTCGAGATGGTCAGTATCTAGTGCTGACACAGAGGCTTTGTGACGGAGCCTCACCATATAGCGACTGGCATGCCTGTCCTGTATAGTCTTGCAAGACATCCTCGTCCTTATCCTCATACGACCTTCGCGACCTTCCTTAACTCACTAACTCCAGTCTCTAAATCCCGCATCTCCCTCCAACTGATAGGCACCATCTGATTGTTCGCCTCGCTCCTCGCAAGCACAACGCCGTACTCGTTCTTCGCAGTACTGACGTAGTAATTCCTCTCATCCCCGAGACTTATGACCACGCCTCTGATCACATCACCGACCCTGAAGCTCTCAGCAACTTTGACCTTATCGATCTCCGTCGCCCTGATATCTTGCTGCCGGATCAACGCCTGGAAGGGTTCGCGCAGAACCTGTGAGCCGCTCATGCCGAGGGAGAGGATGTCGATTGTTGCTTGTCTTTGCATGGTGCGAGTGACTCGACCAAGCACCACATCGCCGACGGAAGGTGTGACTGCTCCTTGCGCTGCGCCGGATATGGACGTTGGTCTTCCCGACCCCGGTATCGAGACTATAGGAAGGCCTTTCTTTGTGCTGTCGTGTGTCGTAGAAACTGGTCCCGCTACACTGGCGTAGAGATTTGACGTATAGCTGTGGGTGCCGAGACCGATTGCGTGAGTCGATACTGAAGCGAGCTGATCGCCCGGTACTGCTGTTGAAGGTACTGACATTGTAAATTGAGTATCGCGTGGTGCTGATTTTATTTATCCTGCTGGTGTCGAGCTCGACATCATCGTCGAAAAGTCATTAAGGTTTCAACCATTCTTGGCGCTTCACATGCTAGGTAGATCTTTCGGATGAACCAGCAATAGAGACATTAGGTAGCCACTGTGCAGGAGCAATTATATGAGAGACTCGGTCTTCTCGGCAGATGTCATTACGGAAGGATTCATTTTGAAAGAAAAAGCTATAACTATACAAGAACCAAAAATGCGATTGTCAAGGCAGGTTGACCTTGAGCATGTGGTATATTGAGCAGACCAAGACCCTTTCCAGGACCAGCGGTACAAGAAGTGTACTCGTACGGCCGTCCAGGCATGAATAACGTGATTAATCTCTGATGTTCTGCAACGCCTCAATGCGCCGTATGCTGAATGCATGGTAATGGACCGATCACGGCTTCCCCACTGTGGCATGTGACGGTCGTGATCAGTATGGTAAAGGCTTCTAACCCTGTGTGGAGGACCTCTAGCCCTCTGACAATGTCTTTTTGCCGTTTTTACCGCTGCTCAGCTCGAGACATCGCTTGGCCAAAGCGACAACCTCAGCCTCTCCATCCTCTCCGTCTTCATCTTCATCACTTTCAACCGCCTTTTCGGAGATGTCACGAACCATATTCATGATGTCTTCGCTGGAGTTGATAGTCTCGAGAAGCTTCTTGTCGTTGCTTTCTAACAATTGAAGAAGTGTCCAGATAGCGATGTGCTGGAAAGTTGGGTCACCAGAAGCCAAGAATCGTGAAAGGTAGCCATTGATGCCACCGGAAGGCTTTTCCCAGTTCTGAAGGAAGATCGAATAATCTCCAACTGCCAATGTATTAGCATGAGGATTGCGAGTCCGGAAAATGTGGAATTTACCTTTGCTGGACAAGTTTCCGAGAGCTGCTGCACTGTTGCCTTGAACTTCAATGCTTTCGCTTTCAGTCAATGGGATGAGAACCTCAAAGACTCCAAGACGCAGAAGGTGAGGCTTGAGCTCATCGCTAAGTGCCAGTACTGCGATGGCCGCTGTCATCTCGCTTTGAACGTTGATTGGAACACGCAGAACAAGCTCTTTGCACTTTTCAACAGCACCCGCTTCTAGTACGAGTTGCTTGTTCCTGTCTGACGACGCCGCGAGGTTGCGTAGCGTCGAAATGGCGTGGCATTGAATTTCCTCGTTGTCCGTGCTACCCAGAAGACCCACAAGAGGCTTTAAGAAACCAGCGTCGATGATAGGAGATTCGTTCATGGGATGAATGGAGATGTTGCGGATACAAGCAACAGCCGAGAGAATTAGAGGAAGATATGTGGATTGGAGGAGTCGGAGAAGTGGTCGCAAGCCGTTGTTTCGAACAATTTCGAGCTGGTACTTGTCGTCAGAAGCCAGGTTCCTCAAGGCAAGAGCTGCTTGACATTGGACTTTTGGCGTTTGGCCTTCCATGAGATTCACCAGTGACTGCACTAGCCGAGGTTCGCTCTGTGACAGACGCTTGCGGTTTGCAGAGTCGACGGCGATATTGCTGAGCGCAGTGGTACAGTAGTATTGTACGTCGGTGTCGGAGGAGGTGAGGAGCTGAACGAGCACAGGAATAGCACCGGCATTGACCAGTTGTTGTCTGTTGTCGTCAGAGTGTGTCATGTTGAGGAGAGCTCCCGTAGCGTTTCGCTGAACACGCATGTCCTTGGATTTGGCCAATCTTGTCAACGGTGGTAAGGCTCCTGATCTTGCGATCTTCGCCTTGTTCTCCTCGTGAGTCGCCAGGTTCGTAATGCATCCGACTGCGTTGCACTGAACCTCGACATTGGTCGAGTTCATCTGGTCAATGAGGGGTCGAAGGCCGCCTAGCGACACGATGAGCACCTTGTTGTGGGCTACAGCGATTAGTGATAGTCGATAGTTCAGACTGCAGTTCGCCTACCATCTACAGCAAGATTACCGAGCGCAGCACTTGCCGCTCGCTGGACTTCGATGTCGGAGCTTTCCAGAAGATATAGGATGGGCTCAAGGGTGTTCTTGTCCACCGCTCTTACGTCTGCACAATATCAGCGCCACTTCTCCAGCTTTCCAGGGCTATGCCATACCTCTTTCTGTAATCTCGGCAAATGTCAAGCTTGCACTTCGTTGGAGGTCGATGTTCTGAGAGTAGACAAGGGTGCTAAGAGCGTTGAGTGGTTCTCCAGAGAAAAAGTCCGTCTCGGCTCTCTATGTTCAAGTCAGACATGAAAGTCTCGAGTCTCGAGCAGAAAGTCGTACGTTTTCAAGGTAATTCAACAGATCCGCGACCGCTTCTCTTTCGCTATCAGCGAGGACATTGTCGTAGTCGACCTTGCTCCGAGCTGCCGTACTAGTCAGTCTATGATACCCTAGACTAGACACTCTCTCCAATCCTTACGTCGGCAACAATAGAAGAGTGAGGAGCAACAGTTCCTGATTGCGGCCATGGCTGCAGCCGCTTGGCCTGGGCCCGCCGGCCCTTGGGTGATAGAGAGTTTGCGATATGAAGAAACAGAAGTATGCGACGCAAGAAGCTGATTATGGTCGTCAAGAGATGTGTGGTAGTAAGTTTATGGCATTAATGCGAAAAGCTGGTTATTGGAGAGGATGAGCACATGAGGTGCGCTTGTTAGTGAGAGTGCCTAGCAGGCACGCGGTGACGACCTGCCCGCCGCTGTTGGCTACTGCTGTATTGAGGGTCTGTCGCGCTAACTTAGATTAGAGAGAATCTTGGCAGAGACATAGCGACCAGCGTTCGGGTCTCATCGACCTATTAAAACACAAGAAACACCACAAGGCGCACTGGCGGCCCGGTAAACCCAGTCTCCATTATTATTACATGTACTCCGTGATATCTGATGGAACACAATCTGGCCTCCATCTCCGTGCGACATGTCACCGTCATTCATGTTCGGAATATCTTCAATAGCATGACAACACACCATTGTCAAGGGCTTCAATTACCGCCTCTGACCAGGAATTAAGCCGAATAACAGATCGGTATAGAGATATAGGCCATGCAGTACAGGTAATCTCGAACAGGCAGGTGTTTCTGCTTCTCCACCCCCACACGTCATGTCAAGCTCCATTATTTTCCCCAGTCGCCGTATCTCTTCCACTGTACATGCACACTGGAAAGGTATATAGACTACTGTCCTCAGTTGCGACAACCACTAAGCCGCTCTGTCATCAGAGGGTTGTGCAGCAGACGGGCTTCCGAACCAGTATGGCCTCACAAAGCAATGGCTCCAAAGAGTCGCATCTGGTTGATGACAGACCTGTACCACCGATGGGCATGACATCGAAGCAATTTCAATCAGCAGCAAACTCATCAGTTTCAGAAATAGCAGCCTACTACGACAACCTCTCGGAACGACCGGTCTTACCATCTATCTCACCTGGCTACCTTCGAGAACTCATACCGGCTTCTGCTCCTCAAGATGCCGAATCGTGGACAGACATACAATCTGACATGGAGACAAAGATAATCCCGGGTGTCACGCATTGGCAATCTCCCGCCTTCATGGCCTTCTTCCCAGCATCTTCTACATACCCCGGTATCCTTGGGGACATGTGGAGTGCGGCACTAACCGCGCCTGCTTTCAACTGGATATGCTCACCCGCTTGCACAGAGCTCGAGACCATTGTGCTTGACTGGGTCGCCAAGATGATGAACTTGCCAGCAGCTTTTACTAGCCAAGGCGCCGGTGGAGGTGTGATTCAAGGGAGCGCAAGCGAGGCGATCGTCGTGGCTGTAGTTGCTGCAAGAGAACGATACATCAGGCGTATGATGGAGAAAGAGAACATCACCGACGAGGAAGAGATCGAGGACAGAATGTGCTCGCTGAGAAGTAAGCTGGTCGCGCTCGGGAGCAAACAGGCCCACAGCAGTACACAGAAGGCTTCGAACATCGCAGGCACAAGATTCCGGAGCATCGACACATTGCCAGAGGACAACTTTGCCCTCAAGGCCAGAGAGCTACGTGCTAAGCTCGAGGAGTGCAAAGCGAAAGGCTTGGAACCATACTACCTGACTGTCACGCTGGGTACGACAAACACGTGCGCAGTAGACGATTTCGAAGAGATCGCTGCCGTAAAGAAGGACTACCCAGATCTATGGATCCACGTCGATGCTGCCTATGCCGGAGCTGCCCTCATATGTCCAGAATACCAACATCATACACAGCACTTTACAGCTTTTGACTCCTTCGACATGAACATGCACAAATGGTTATGTACCAACTTCGATGCATCTTGTATGTACGTGCAGAACCGGAAAGACCTGACAGATGCCTTGACGATCACGCCCTCCTACCTACGTAACACTTTCTCCGATTCCGGCCTCGTCACCGATTACCGCGACTGGCAGATCCCGCTAGGCAGACGCTTCAGGGCGCTGAAGATCTGGTTTGTTCTGCGCACATATGGCGTTAAAGGGCTCCAAGCCCATATCAGACACCACATCAAGATGGGAGACATGTTTGCAGACTTGGTCCGTTCTCGATCCGATATCTTCGACATCTTGACTCCGCCTGTGTTCGCATTGACCGTCTTGTCAGTGAAGCCGAAACGGCGGACAAAGCCTCAGAACGGCCTCGCGAACGGAAACGATCCCCGACCATATCAAGATACTCATATGGCCATCCTACCGAAGCAATCTGACGAAGAGCTCAAGGAAGCAAATGAGATTACAAAAGCCGTGTATGATCTTGTCGATTCGAAGAAGGAGGTTTTCCTGACAAGCTCTGTCGTCGGAGGCGTCACTGCTATCCGTGTGGTGAGCGCGAATCCATTGGCAGACGAGAAACATTTGCGAAGAGCATTCGATATCTTAGTCGAAGCGGCAGAAGAGGTGCTTTCGAAAAGGACGTGAGAAGGGTTTAAAGTACTTATAAACGTTGTACATTAGTATATCAACAAAAGAGACTGCTAGTGGGGTATCCTGGACCAACGCCTAAAATGCAACAAACGCATGCTGCGTGCCTGATCCGGCAATGCATGGAAAACTTCCGCTCCCATATTACATCCTCATGTCTTCCTGATCTTGATTCCCTGTACGAGCCGCACACTGTTCCACACGCTTTCACTGACGCGAACGGGCAACTTCCTGCCTTTCAGCCTCTGATCCACCAACCAGAGCCCAACAACGAACTCGTCCCTCCCTAGCCTCCTCGTCCCTGACCCATCGACCAGATCCCAAATCTCCTGCAATACATGTTGCGGCAGCCGTGACCTCTGCCACAGATCTCTGACCACGACATCGGAAACCTGATCTGCGACAGCATCCCGAACTGTTGTCGCAATCTTCTCGTCGTTCTCGGTATAGCTCGCTGCTAGCTTCGCCGCTTCCTCGGCAGGGTATACACACGCGATGCCCCTGTTCGCAGCCCAGACACCCTCATAACGTTTCCGTTCGCGCTCCGTGACAGCATTGCGCCAGCGCTTGCGGTCGCCTTCGTGGTGTTTATTTGGGTGCTTGCGAATATGTCGCTTCTTCTTGTGTTTGCCATAGGGGTCCTCCGAATCCGTGTCCGAGGACGAAGAGTCGTCTTTTCGTAGGGTCTGCTTCAGGATCCGCGGGTTCTTAGCAGGACTGGGTGTGCGAGTTTGAAAGAGATGGTGTGAGTGGTACGAGGATCTGCTGTTCCTGTGGGGTATTGACGGCGGTCGTGCGGGAGAGGGAGCTCGCGAGGAGGCAAGACTTGATGCTACGAGGGCGTTGGCAAGAGACTCTCCGGTTCGAAGGGCGCTCATGCGTCGAGGGTGGAGTTGATGGTATTGTGCTGTGATCGATTGCGAGGAGCTTGCTGCCCAGTGGTTCGAGTATGGTCCATCTTGGCCGCTTCCGCGTCGGATGGGAATTGGGAGCGAATGAACTGGCAGACTTTCTGTGCTTTCAGCCGCAATATTGGCTCTAGGTGATACTGATCGGTCGAAATTTCGTCGTCGAGGCACTGGTAGGTTGGGTTTCCTTGTAAGATCGACTGATTGTGTCGCGGTCTCGGGTGCAAGGGAGTCAGTAGCAGAAACAAATGATTCAGGCGACGATAGTGGCTCGACATTCACTGCTGGTATCTGCTGGCTCGAGGCTGGCAGTCGAACCGTTTCCGGCTTATTCTGCCTTGTGATACCATCCGCCAGGAGTGATCTTGAATTCGAAGTCGGTCGTGGTGAATGAATCTCTATTCTTGGCCGGACTGACTCTGGCATTGTCTCCTTCTTTTCATACATCTGCACCAATGAAGAGGTCGACGGTATGCGTGCTTCATCCGGCCTAGCTCCATCGTCCAAAACCGTCTTCTCTTTGGTAGGAATTACTTTTGTAACCGGTCTAGATATCGCCGGGGACTCTCGAGCTACTGTTACATTGGACATGGCGGGCTTCGGTCCTGGGTTCGGTACCGGCTTTGCTTCACTGGTGTCCGAGATTTTGTTCTGAGGTGGAAGACCGCGCGCAGATATCCGAACTGTATCGGCAAAGCCATGTTGAATGGACGATTGGGAGAAGGACCTTGTAGCGTAGTGTCCGGTTGACACCGCACGCCTTCCAGTGCCTCTGATCGATTGGTAGGTTCGAGGTGCGTTCGGGCTGGTCGAAGGGGATTTGGAGAAGGCAGTGAGTGCCCCTACAAGGGCGGCCTCGTTCGATATTGATTGAGCATGGTTGCGCGCCGAGCGCTGTCCGGAGCTCGTCATGAGCCGTATACCATGTTTCTGTAGGCCAGCATGAATTGCAAAGACCTTCGAAGTCAGTCGAATGGTGTTTCGATGTGGCCGGTGGTTACGCGGCTTTGTCTATTAGGCTGGCGTGGATGTCAATGCTTTCCTTTGTTCGATCTCCACATGAAACAAACTTGGACCGGATGCGGTCCAATCATGACTCGCACAAACTCGCGTCCCCCTGTGCTGACGTGGGTCGCGACTTTCATGTGAAGATGTGGAGGCACGATACTTTGTCGAGGCAACAATCGACTCCTACCTACATGTACTCATCAATACCTTTGTCGCCTGACGATAACCTGCCATCATGGCGGATCACGAAGGCGACGTGACCATGAAGGACGACGATGAGGCAACAGACGATGGTCACGAGCAGCAGCTTGCGGAGCAGATTGACGATGACCTGGATGAGAAATACCCAAACCGGCCACATAACCATTCACAAACATTACCGTTCAGTGATCTCTACCTAAAACTCTTCAATCCCTTGCAGGAGAACAGAAAGAAACCCACCGGTCCGATCATTGCGAGAAAGAAGCAGGGTCCTCACGGCCCCAGGCGTAATGTTCAAGATGATCGTAGAATGATTATCGACCGTTTCATCTCTCGTTGGAGAAAAGAGGTGGGACCTGACATCTATCCTGCTCTTCGACTAATTGTCCCCGAGAAAGATCGTGATCGTGCCATGTATGGTCTCAAGGAAAAGACCATCGGAAAACTCCTGGTCAAAGTCATGAAGATTGATAAGAATGCTGAAGACGCTCAAAATCTCCTCAACTGGAAACTGCCTGGCTACAAAGCCACTACCGCCATGGCGGGTGACTTTGCAGGTCGATGTTACGAAGTGTTGAAGAAGCGCCCCCTGCATAACAAACCTGGAACTCTCACTATTGCCGAGGTCAATGAGATGCTCGACAGAATGTCCGTCGCTCAAAAGGAGGACAATCAAAGAGAGATCTTTGAAGAGTTCTACACTCAGATGAACCCTGAGGAACTCATGTGGTTGATACGTATGATTCTACGTCAGATGAAGGTAGGTGCCACGGAGAAGACCTTTTTCGATGCATGGCATCCAGATGCAGAGAATCTCTTCAACGTCTCTTCCAGTCTGCGAAGAGTCTGCTGGGAGCTATCTGATCCTACCATACGTCTTGACTCAGACGACAGAGGTATCACAATCATGCAATGCTTTCAACCTCAGCTTGCAGCCTTTCAGATGCGTTCGATGGAGACAATGGTGGCTAGGATGAACCTCACGGAGGATCAGCCCGACTTCTGGATCGAGGAGAAGCTTGACGGTGAGCGAATGCAGCTGCATATGATAGAAGATTCTGAAGTCAAAGGCGGTATGAGATTCGCTTTCTGGTCCCGCAAAGCAAAGGACTACTCCTATCTGTATGGCACGGGCTTCGATGACCCGGAAGGTAGCTTAACCAGGCACCTCAGAACAGCCTTCCATGAGGGAGTCCAGAGTATTATCCTCGATGGTGAGATGATCACCTGGGATCCTGTCAACAAGGCTCAAGTCGCATTTGGCACACTAAAAACCGCTGCGCTCTCCGAACAGCGCAACCCATTCACCGACGGTAAGAGACCAGTGTACAAGATTTTTGATTGCTTGTATCTCAATAATCAGGTTTTGACAAATTACACTCTTCGCGATAGGCGCAATGCGTTGGAGAAGAGTGTTCGCGGAGTTGAAGAGCGTATGGAGATTCACCATTACAGCATCGGTCGATCTGCAGCAGACATTGAGCCTCTTCTGGCAAAGGTCGTCCAAGATGCATCTGAGGGTCTTGTCATCAAGAACCCGAAATCTATGTACAGACTGAACGAGCGTAACGATGATTGGATCAAGGTCAAGCCAGAATACATGTCTGAGTTTGGAGAGGCTCTGGACTGTGTCGTCATCGGAGGATACTACGGCTCGGGACATCGAGGCGGACGTTTGTCCAGCTTCATGTGTGGACTGCGACTTGACAAGAACCAGATCGATCAAGGAGCCAACCCGCAAAAATGCTTTTCTTTCTTCAAAGTAGGCGGTGGCTTCAGCGCAGATGATTATGCAGCAATCCGACACCGTACAGACGGTAAATGGATTGACTGGGATTCCAAGAAGCCGCCTACCGACTACATCGAATTGGGCGGCGGCGATCGCCAGTACGAGAAGCCGGATGTGTGGATCAAACCAGAAGATTCGGTAGTGATTTCCGTGAAAGCGGCACAGATTACAGGTACCGATCAATTCAGAATGGGGAGGACGCTGCGATTTCCACGATTCAGAAAGCTTCGCAACGACAAAGACTGGACACAAGCACTGTCGATACAGGAGTTCCTGAGCCTCAAGGACAAGATCGAGGCAGAGAAGGAAGAGAAGAAGTTCAAGATCGACGACGAGAGGAAGCAGAAGCGAGCAAAGCGGGTCAAAAAGCGAGAAGTAGTGATCGCTGGGACACAAAGTAATGTTGCGACATTCACCGGGCCGCAGACGAAGCTGTTCGAAGGTCATACCTTTTACGTCCTCACAGACTGTACAAAGCCGAAAACAAGCAAGGAGCAACTGGAGCAGCTCATCAAAAGTCATGGTGGTCAGATCGTACAGACACAGCGGGACAAGGCGACGGTGTGCATCGCAGAGAAGAATGTGGTCAAAGTAGCCTCCATTAAGAAGTCGAATGACAGGAATATCATCAAGCCTGGCTGGATCTTGGACTGTGTCCATCAAGCAGAAAATGATAGTGGTCGGCCCGCTTTCATTCTGCCGTTCGAGCCAGGCCATGTGTACCACGCTATCTCGAACGATTTCGACTCGGCGGTCGATGAATGGGGGGACAGCTACGCTCGGGATGTTACGTCGGAACGGCTGGCTGAGCTGTTGGAATCGATGCCGAAAATGGAGGACAACGACCAAACAGAAGAGCTGCTTGTCGAGCAGCTGTTGGCAGGGAACGAAGAGATCTTCTCGAAAAGCCCGGGTTTCATGTTCAATCAGCTGACCGTTGCAATCATATCGGGGCAAGAACCGAATAATGGAGATCAAATGGAGGTCGAGCAGAATCAGCCTGAGGATGCAGATCTGTCCCATGTCCGAAGAATATTGGCTTTTGGTGGAGCAAAGATTCTAGACGATGTTGACAGCAAGACAACGCATATCGTCTTTGGAGGAGATCGAAGCAGACTCGCCGCGATACGGAAGAAGACATCGAGTCATCGCAGACTGCCACGTCTGATCACGGTTGCGTGGGTGGAAGACTGCTGGCGCGAGCGCACATTGCTGGACGAAGAGACGTACGCCCCATGATGAGACGAAAATGATGAGAAGATACCCATATAATGCATTTGAGATCAGTATGTCACTGTAAGACGCTGAACGAGGTAATCGCCACTGTTGACGCCGTTGTACTTCTTCGCCTTGGCCTCGTCGTAAGTACCGGGAATAGCATCGATGAAGCGGTCGAAGTTCGGATTGCAGAAGTAAGCAATGCTGTATCGTGCCGGGTGCTTCCCTCCGTCTGCTGCCACAGGGGGCTCGACGACTCTGTGCTTGGTACTCTTAATGACATCGTTTGACCATCGAGCGAGGAGGTCACCGGCGTTGACGACGATTGTGTCCTCGATCGGAGTTGCGTTGACGAAGGTGTTGTTTGGTGACAGGACCTGGAGACCACCACGGCTGTCCTGGAAGAGCAGTGTGATCGAGCCTGTGAATGTAACGTCAGCATCTCATCTTCGAACGTCAATAGATTGGCGCTTACCGTAGTCAGTATGGGCGCCAGCCCTAACTTGGTTCTTGTTCGTCTGGAAGACATCCGCATCGACCTCAGGATAATGCAGCAGCCTCAATCTGCCAATGCATTAGCTCTGTCTCGCCACATCGCGGTAAGAGAGACTCACGTATTATCACCACCGTCACAAAATCGGTCAAACCAGGTCTCCTCGATTCCTAATCCCACCGCAATCGCCCTCATGACAGACACATGAAGCTGGCGACACCTCTCGAAAAAGCCCAACATCTCCTCCCTACAAGCCGTCCCCTTCGCATCCTCCGGCCAGCGATTGGGCAACCCCGCGACACCCTCCCGCCCAATCTCCAACGTCTCCTTGAGATCCTGGCCCTCGAGTTCACGGATGCGTGCAATCTCAGCCTCGTCGGTCACATCAGTCGTCTTCTCGCGTCCCTGGGCGACATATCCGCGATTGGCCTCCGGTGTGGTCCAGGCCAGAGCGTCCTTTTCGAGTTTGGGTCGGCGGAAGAACTGTGCTGAGGAGGCAAAGGCGGCTGCGATCGCGGGCTTGGGAATGCCGTGGTTGCGGATGTAGATGAAACCTGCGGTTTGGAAGCCGTGGAAGATGGCTTCGGCGGTGTGTTGGCGGACGCTGGCCGAGGGGGAGGAGAAGGCGGAGAAGTCGATTAGCTGATTCGTTATTTATTAGTTTTTGTCCTTGACATGCATTTGTATATGGGTCCGCTTACGGGGATCACGAGGTTCTCGGCCGATACAGCGGCAGATACTGTTTCGATGGTCATGATGGGTACCGTGATATGGACCGGGTTGGAGCTTGTCTGCTGCTAGAAAGCACACGAGGCTCATGATATCTTATGTCCATCGTCCAGTACTCGTGTGTTCTCGTCCTGCATGTGTTGTCTGCTGTACCTGCCGATTTAGTCAATGGTCAGATGATAGGCGCTGCAAGATAAGTGGTCTATCGTGACCCAAGGAAAGGCGGGGCTGTTCTGATACCAAAATGATACCCTTATCGCGTCCACCCTCACCGGTCGACGGGGTTCTCGATCTAGTATGATACGCATCCCCAACAATCAAAGCCATGGAAGTGTGCTTAGTGTGCTCTCGTTAAAGGTCTACACGATATAACCACATTTCATCCTGTTGATGTTCTTTATCACACACACCCAACATGCCTGTCGTTGATATACACACTCATGTCTACCCACCGCTTTTCACGTCCATTCTACGCTCTCGCAATGCAGTCCCATATATCTTCAATGACCCGACAGCCGGCGATAGGCTCGTCATACTACCTGCGGAAGACACAGCATCAACATCGAGGGGACGGCCGATTGGGCCGGAGTACTACGACATCAAGCAGAAAATCGCCTTCATGGACACTCACGGCATCGACATCTCAGTCATATCGATGGCAAATCCATGGCTAGACTGGCTCCTTCCGTCGGAGGCAGCAGAGACAGCTCGCAAAGTCAACGATGATGTGGAAAGGATGTGCAATGAGTACCCCGGCCGCCTATTCGCTTTTGGCACCCTTCCGCTCTCAGCACCAGTCGAGGAAGTCGTGGCCGAGATCAAGCGGTTACCATCACTGAAGCATATGCGAGGTCTTATCATGGGCACTTCCGGACTCGGCCAGGGACTCGACGACCCAGCGCTTGACCCAATCTACCAGGCGTTGGAAGAGACACAACAGCTCATCTTCTTGCACCCTCACTACGGTCTTCCTACCTCGCTGTATGGTCCGAGAGCGTCCGAATACGGCCATGTGTTACCGCTCGCCCTGGGCTTCCCGCTAGAGACCACGATAGCAGTGACGAGAATGCTGCTGAGCGGCGTCTGGGACCGCTTTCAGAAGCTGAACATTCTCATCGCCCACAGTGGCGGGACTTTGCCGTTTCTAGCTGGTCGAATCGAAAGTTGCATAGAGCATGATGCGCATCTGAAAGCAGATGGCGTCCTGGAGAAGAGGAGAAAGGTATGGGATATCCTCAAGAAGAATGTCTACCTGGATGCTGTCATCTACGCTGAACCTGGTCTAAAGGCCGCTGTCGATGTTTCGGGTGCTGAAAGGCTGTTGTTTGGGACTGACCACCCTTTCTTTCCTCCGCTCGATGAGAACGATACGGAATGGCTGAGTGTGAAGCTGAATTCTGAGGCCATCACTTCGGTATTTAGTGGTGATAAAGAGGCTGCTCAAGCTATCAAGGGTGGGAACGCGATGAAGATCCTAAATTTAGGAGGCTAAGGTCGCCTGAGTGAATGAATGACTGTATTGCTTTTTCCCATGGTTGTTCGCAGAACGACGAGTGAAAGTGTTGAATGAACGACGGAGTTCATGAGTCAGGCAGTGGGCACGGTGGGGAAGTTGGAGAAAATGCCAAGCCAAGTCAACAATCTGACCTCATATCACTTCAGTCTCCTCATACAGTACCTTCGATTTCCCTTCCTATTGATCTAGTCTACACCACACATTCACCAATTGTGATAATCTCCATCATGTCTCACGTACCTCCTGCGATTCCATACACATGGCAGGAATCAGTGCTGTCCACACGCAGCCTTTCCTACGTCAGCATGGCAGGAGACCTCAATTCACCAATGTCACCAAACCGCGCCCATTTCTCCATTCCACCCACTCGTAAAAGTACACTCCACTCAATAGACGACTACTCGGATAGTGAGATCCTCACCATGACCCAAATAATTCAAGCCCCACCACCATCTCTTCCTCGGTCCGTAGCGAACAGCCCCCTCTTCCGGCTGCCTCTGGAGCTCCGCGAACAGATATACCTACACCTCCTACACTCGACCCTAGGCTTCAACTTCCCCTGCGACCACCCGAGTCCAACATGCACCACCTCAGTCCTACGGACATGCCACGCGATTTACGACGAAGCAACACCGCTACTCTACACGACGAACAAACTAATCTTCTCACATCCCTCAGACGCGAACATGTTCCGACGGGCCCTGGCCTCGGACCTCTCGGTCTATCTCAGCACCATCGTGCTGCGGGTCAAGAACACCGACACCAAGCTGTGGACGAGCTACTTCAACAGTCATTCACCCGAACGCAGTCTCGTGCGCGACTATCCACGCATACGCACACTCTTCGTCCGGTTTAGAGGGCCGCGATTCCAGCCGCTGTTGAGCACCGAGCAGAACGGTGTGCACTGGCTGCGGGACCCGAAATTGCATGAGTTGATACCGAGTATAAGGAAATGTGTTCCGGATGTCAGGATCGGGATCTGTGTCAGAGTGCCCGAGGACTGGGATATGAAGGCTTGGGATAAGGCTGTTGAGAGGACTGTCAGGGACGGTATTCAGCAGCAGAGTGCGCACGGCGGAGGTGGAGGCGCTACCGCGTGGGGTACTGTGCCGAGGCCACCAGTGCAGGGTGAGGGTCAAGCGCAGGAGCAGGCACAGGTGGGTGAAGTTGATGTTCACCGTGGTAAGGGTGGCTACGCTTGGATTTGGGGCGTGTGGATCAAGCTTGAGACTGAGGGAACTTGAGGGAATGACGCGGTACATGGAAAAACCGTGGAGAAAGGGCATTGTTTTCGGCGGCAGAGATACCCAACAAATTACGATCAGACTAGCAAATCGTGGTGAAGTTACACAAAGCAGAGTATGATTCCATACGCATTCAACGAAGGCTCTATTCATCCGCGCACGCCTATCAAAAGATGTCCGAGTCATCTTCAAACTCCACCAGCGACCGATCCCGCATCTGCGCACCAACTTTATCTCTAAACGTGTCATCAAGCCCCGTCGCCGAAGCCCTCGTACTGTCCTCCTCGGCATCCCTCATCTTATCTCCTGGCAGCGGTGTCCTACCCGTCAAGATATCATAAAGACTGTCCTGACTAACATCACCCTCAAGCGACTCGACCACCTCCCGCCCCTCAGGCCACAGAACCTGCCATCCGCTCTTGCGGGACGTCACAACCATTGCCAGCTTCCGCTCTTCGACACCATCTGGTTGGGCAGTGGAAGCAGCGACCCATCTCGCATCAACACGTCCTACGTCGTTTCGACCAGAGAACGCATGCTGCAGATAGACAGGCGCGTCGCCGCTGCCGACGTCCCAGAGATACAACGAGCCGTCGTCGCTGAGCATCAGGAGCAGATTTGCTCGTTCTGGATGCCAGAGCATCTTGCGCACGGCGGCGTGTTGTTGGAGTGTGATATGTAGTGTCCGGCGCTCGAGACTCCATATTGTGATGCTCGAAGGCGCTGATTCGTCGCGGGTGGCGAGGAAGGCGCCATTCGGGCTGGCGCGGGGGTCGGTGATCGTTGTCTTTGACGACGGCCGCGGGAGGGAAGTGCCGGTCAGGTAGGTGTAGCTGCGGGAATTTGTCGAGGTCAGAGCTTCTTGGTAGCCGAAGGCAGCAGAGGAGAGGTTTGTTGAGTCTGAAGAGGGGTTGTGGATGGACATGGTGGCCTTGAAGGAAAAGGTTCGCTTGTCGAGGACGATGATGGTTTGGGCGCCGCACAGAGCCAGCGCGGAAGGTGTCCAAGCCATATGTCGGGAGCCGAGGCCGAGTGTGTGGTCATCTGTTCCAGGTGTATTTGGCGGAGTTGCTTCGAGTCTAGATGGGTACGAACGGAATAGGTAGCCATCTGCTGTGAAAATGTAGACCGAGGGTGAAGCCAGTGAGGAGTCAAGAACAGCGAGCCATTGGCCACACGGCGACCAAGATATTGACTGTGCGTCCACCGATGGTAATGTGACCGATCGAAGGGGTGACGTGCTATTCGTCAGGAATAAGGACAATACGTCCTGTGCTGCGACTCTCGACAACAATGCCAGTACTTCGGTCTTGCCTTGGACTCTCCTGACACTCCACGGGTTGCCTCGACCGCCCATTTTCGCCTCCCCGACCTCGGTGCATTTCCCGGTGCTCAGATCCCAGAAGTTCACTCGACCAAACTCGAAGACAACCGCGGCTTGCTCTCGTCCAACGTCCCCAATGATCTCGCCAGCGAAGATCTTACCCAGGCTGCCACTTCCATTGGATATGTGTATCTTCTGGGCCGTGTCCGATAAGGAGAAAATATGGACTCCTTGTGCTGCTAGTAGTATCACATGCGTCGAGTTAGCTGACCACTGTATCGTCGATGTCTCCGCTGCGTTCTTTGTTTGAAAGCCGTCCAAAGGGAATGTGTAGGAAGGCGCTAATGAAAGCGCCCATTGTATGTAGAGGTGCTGCTGTGTGACCGAAGCTATGTAGCTACCGCACGGCGATGGTATCGCGAATTGGCATGCTAGGATGGTGTGAGCGACAGCCTCAATATGTAGGCAAGCAAAGCGAATTGCAAACCAGGGTAATGATGGCTTCTTTCTTGTTTGATTTGTTCCATTGCATTAACGGGACAAGATCTTGAATGGGGGAAATCAGGAACAGTCATTTCTTGTTGACCAGATACTGTATATATGTCGGCGTGCAGAGTGCCTCTACAGAAGAGGCAGGCGCGAACAGCTGGTCGCGGGGAAACCAGAAGGGCAGGTGGTGCATTTCAGTAGATCGAAGAAGAATAAAGCGCATACCTTCATATATTTGAGAAACTTCCATCTTGACTCTAATCAAACCGCATTAGCGATCGTGCAAATCAATCCTAGATGTCTATACCTGTTGCTAGGGATTGACAAGTGCAGATGGGTACAGTGTGAAGTAAACAATGGATGCCTCTCTCAGCCAATCATTGATCAGCTTGGTGCTTCTCGTCTTCGGATTGAGCGGCTGATCCCGCCGCTAGGCCTAGACGAGAACCTGCCTCGACCTTGTGGACCTCTTTGTACCCCTACGGTCGATCTGTTTTCTAGAAGGCGTATATTCTATGAATCTCGTTCGACGTCCGAGGTCTTAAACTATAAGCGCGGGGCATACTGGACCATTGCCATTTTGAAATCATTTGAATCATCTACCACTATTACCATGTCAGAAGCCGCCGAACAACCAACACCAATGCCTCCAGGGCGATTGGTCTCACACTTCGGCTCTCGTGGACGGTGAGTCCGTACAAGGTTCTCGTTCTGATGTGTGCTTGTTCCAACACTCTTAGGACAACAGGCGCTGTCACGTCCGCCTGGAGCGAACTATGGGAGACGAAAGAGGACCACTTCTGGGACCGCGGCTACCCATCACCCGCTCTGATCGAATACCTCGAGTCCAGCAACCCAGTGACACGCACCATAAAGACCGACGGCGCTCGCCTGAAGGCCCTGGTACCCGTCAGTTCACCTCTCCTTCTTCGAAACAAGCCTTAACAATCTAGGGCTGTGGTAAAGGCTACGACCCAGTGATGCTCGCCCTCCACGGCTTCGACGCCTACGGTCTCGAGATCTCGCCCATCGGGGCACAGACAGCCGAATCCTACTCTGTCTCTCAGATGAAGGCTCCAATGCCTTATAATTTCGGATCAGAGGAGTATCAAAACTCTCGTCCCCAAGCAGGGCACTCTGAGATCATCACCGGGGATTTCTTCGCCTCGAAGTGGTTATCTGACCGAGGTATCGAAGCGTTTGATGTCGTGTACGATTATACGGTAAGCTCACTTCATCCTCTCTTTTGGCGTTTTTCTTTCCGTTCCGGGTCTGACGACAAAGTTCCTCTGTGCAATGCCGCCAGAAGTACGACCCGACTGGGCCCGACGGATGAGTGAGCTGGTCAAGCCGGGCGGGTGCCTGATTTGTCTTGAGTTTCCTCTATACAAAGACAGGAGTCTGCCTGGACCACCGTGGGGTCTGAACGGGGTCTATGAGGAACTGCTCTCTGAGCAGAATGGCGGTAAGTTTGTCAGGGAGGAGTACGTCAAGCCAAAACGGTCGTACGAGGTCAGCAAGGGCACCGATATGTTAAGTGTGTGGCGGAGGCAGTAGAGCCCGTCACAGATCCTCAATAACAGAGATATTGTCTTATTCAGTCTGTGGCATATGAATACGCTGCCATGAAAACATATGTATAATACGCGCCTTTGTAACAGATACCATCTGTACATCCCAACCCAATCCAATCCAATCCATCCCGGAGCCTCAGCTCGCCGTCATCCCTATTACCACCCACCGGACCATGCACCGGACCTCCTTCCAAAACATCACCCTGGGCCCTATGTACACTGCGGCGTATGTGTAAGTGTATCGATGTTTGTGGATCACAAATGTACAAGTATCGAAGAAACAAAAGCCGCTTCTGCTCGTGAACGCGTAGGACTGAAAATCAAGACCAACCAATGAATATTCCATCATCACGACCCGTCATCTAGTCACGAGTTCGAGAAGTTCTGCATGCCACTCGACATCCACATGTTCGCGGCATCCTGCGCAGAATTCTGCCAGTCGGGGTGCCCGAGCTTTAGTGCGTAGAATCGTAGCGCCATCTCCATCATTTGGCGATCCGAGTTTTCATTGTTGTATCGAAACGCCTGCGCCGGGGCCGCACTCTGGTATTGCCGACCGTGCGTGGGTGCGATTGTCACAGGTACAGCGCCGACTTGACCGGGTGGTAGCACGCAGCAGAGAGCCTTCTCGCCCCAATATGTCGTTGCCGTTGCGATACGGTCGCCGAAAACAACATCCATTCCGGGCGTGAAGCCTTGACCATAGATTGAGACTTCGATGCCGCCGGATGTCGGTCCATCTGCTGGAATGACCTTGTTGATGATGGGATGTGGACGCTCCGGTTCGACAGATTGTGCAGATGCGGATGTGTTCTGATTCTGAAATTGGTTTGGACGCAGAGGAAGTGTGTTTTGATTTCCTCCGTGTGCTTGCTGCCTCTGGAAGGCTGCGAGATTCGGTCCCTGCAGAACAGGACTCGCTGCTCTGCTTTGGTGAGCTGAGCTGGGCGCCGAGTAGAATGCCTGGAAGTTAGTGTTGTCGAGACTCGCAGTCCGATTGAGACTACCAAATGGCATTGGTGTGTTCTCATTTGGCGTCGGCGGTTGGGTGTGGTATTGTGCTCTGGACCCAGAGTGTGGCAGGGAAATGTAAGACCCATCTCCACCTGGGCTGAACACTCCGCTAGAAGGAGAGAATGGCCCCGAAGCTGTCATTGCCGAGTTTGGTGCAGTCATCGAGTTGCGGTTCGTCTCCAGACTTGTCATGGCAAGTCCGCTCGGTAGCCTCCTGTGAGCAGAGGAAGACTTACGCTTCTTGCTCGGTCCGGACTGACCGAACCCTGTAGGTGAGGCCGGTCGCGATAAATTACGAGGAGTCATCGTACCGGGCGTTGTCGCCTGCGAAGCGTAATTTGGCATCTGGTGCATGCTGCTTGACGCGTGGAAGGGCTGATTTCCGAAAGCCAAGGCCTGCAAGTTACCAGTGGACTTTGACATTGGCACTGATGGCATCTGAGAGTGGAGATCGATCATCGACTGTGATGCTCCAAAAGACGGAAATTCTCCATTGTACCAGATCTGGCCAGGCATGGTTGCAAGTGGATGAGTCTTGTGATCATCCGTTATAAGAATCGAGTCGGACATTTGCTGTGCAATCACCTTTCCAGTGTGATCCTTCAACGTAAAAATGACCTGGAAACCATCCTTCTCGTTCTGATGCCGGCAGTAACAGGCGATCCGCATGGGTGCCGTGACTTGCATGGCTGTCTCGCTCGGCGGGAAAAGGTCGTTTGCATCGGATGGTACATTGCTGTCCTTCGGTGGTGGAGATTGCTGCCATGGTTGCCACTGCTTGAATTCATTTGTGTTGAAGACAATGACTCGTTCGGTTTCGTATCTCTCCCAGTGAGCCTGTAAATAGTCAGCATGTCGCTAGATCGTTGGGACCGTCTCTCTGATTTACCTGCTCCTCCTCCTTCTTCAGCTTTTTCCGTGCGGCACGTTTTCTCTCGCGGTTGATACAGTTCTGACAGATCCTGACTTCACCACCATTCGCGGGTTTGTCATCTTCTTCCACTTCCTCCTCCTCTTTCTTAGGCGCTCCAGGGGCTCCTCGCGCTTGGATCTCGGCGTTGTCTTGTGCAGCCGCGTTCCGCAAAGCGTGTTGTCGGAGGGCGGGGTTGCTCATTGCACTCGTACAAACAAGCATGGTGTGGAGTTCAAGCGTATCTTCGGTGGGAATGGTTTCCTTAGCTAGCAGCTTGGCTTTGGCGATCGTGTGAGTCGGCAAATGGATGTGCTTGATGCTAGGTGGTAATCTGTCCATGGTCATGCGAATATTAATTTGGGTCTCTACTCGAGACTTGGCTGGGATTGGGCCAATGTGAAGCGGTATCCTGTCTTCCTCGGCAGGTAACGGCGCAAACTGTGTGGTGGACTCGTTAGGCACTGGCGATGGTGTGAGACCCAAAGCGCCTGGTGAGGCAAAGGCGGCCGAATACTCGTTCCCCCACGCAGGATTCTGAGCTTGCCCGCCCCACATCTGATTGTTGCCGTACATCTCGGGAGCCGCTGATGTTGGTGCGGTATGGGAGAACATGGTAGCCGGCGAACCATTTGCTGTGTTGGAGGCCTTAACGGAGGCTGGTGACCCATTGTTTGATCCCAAGAAGAATTGTGCTGGTTCGATGGTTCCGGTCTGTCACGTGTCAGTGCATGGTCTCATGGCTTCTTCGGCGGAACAAACGTACAGGAGCGCCACTGTGTGACATTGGCGTGGGGTCAGAGTAACCGCCAGCACCCATTCCACCTGGACTGCTAGTTGCGCTGTCAAAGTCAAAATGGTTGTTCATGCCGGTATTTCCAAAATCTTGATCCATCCCCATGGACGCGCCGAAGTTTTGCATGTCCTGAAAGTTGTTTGCGTCCATCATATCTTCAGGCTTGATGCCGTTGTGCTCGACCTTCAGGCCTGCCATATTCGCGGTCGGTGGTGACTCGGATGTGGTTTTGCGTTTCCGCCTGACAGAGGCCTGGCTTGACGAGTCTTGACTCGAGCTTTCGGCCGAGCGCGAAGAGACGAGAGAGCCAGTAGGAAAGGGTTGGCTGTGGTTGTTGGACTGATTGGTGTCGTTGGTGGTTCCGGATGGGTCGTGTGAGCCAAAAGCAGGACTATCTATGTTTTCTGCTGCGCTCAAATTGAAGAACCGGTTCGCGTCAAACGGGGAGTCTGTAGAGCCGTAGTTGTTGTCGAATTGCAGGTCGGTAAAAGTAGCATCATCAAATTCCATATCTGTGTCGTGGATATTAATAATGTCCGAGTTCATATTCTTGCGCGCAATATATCCAGCCTAGCTCTTCATGCAATCGCAATGTGTCGTTGGCGTGAGAAATTTCGAGGGTATTGCCTCGGTGAAGGTGAAAGTGTAGCCAAATCAACTCTTACTCGACGTAGATGCCTTTGACGTGAATCGCTGTCGCACTCTTCAAGTCGCAGGAAGCATACTTTCGAGATCAGGGTAACGAACGACAGAGATGGCAGGTCGAGCTGTCTGAATGGACCACGGATCGTGAGCGATCACGGTGACGGCCAGGATGTCGTGCAGTGGTGATGGTGGTGGTGGTTGTGCAGAAGCGGAGATGCAGCAGCACTCCAGACTCGGCTAGCGGATTAGTTAGATTGACAGCGGTCGAGTGTGCGACGTCGTGTCGCCTCACGCGAATGTAATGGCGGATGATAGGACGTAGAAGCTGTAGATTTCTCACGTCACAGCGACAGAGATACGAGCAAATGTGATGCGTGGACTCTAAGTACAGGTAGACCAACTCTAGAGTCTGGGTAGGCGTAAGTTAGCGTAGCGGCGACAGTAGTGAGTGCGGGCAAGCACCTCGAGTTCTGGCAGCGACGCGACTCGACTGAAAGTGGCAGGCAGGAGTCAGGACGGAAGGTCGCTCTTCCCACTTCGGCAAAATCGGTACGTGTCTGTGCATGCTTCCCACTTGGCAGAGCCGCGGATTCATGATTGGTCGTTCAGAGGTGATCGCACGGTCGCATCCCCGCACATGCCATTCCTGGTACGAGTTGTTACTCCGTTGTAATGCATCATATCGCACAGTACATTGTGATCTTCCTGCCAGTGCTCGCGATACGTACTCTGCTGCCGGGCTGCTAAGTGGTAGAGGATCTAGCCTTATCGCGCGATATCGGTGAGCGATAGACCACTAAAGATACTTCGCAGTGTGCAGCCAAGCAAATCTCGGTGACCGCGCGATGGCTCATTCTGCCTATAATGTCTGAGAGCCTGACTCGTGAGGCCATTTCAGAATGGCATGACGACTCGGGACCTTGGAAGTCTTCCAAGTTGCTTCGTAACGAAGGATTGTACTCCTCGATATCACGTATCTGACTATGACCGCTCGGCCTCTGAGCAAGTTTGGTCTCCTGCTGACCTGTATCATTCTCTCATGACTCATCGCGTGGTGGTGCTGGTTTACGACTCGCGACATTATAATGACTTAGCCATAAGTTAACCTGGTTCAAGACGTTACCGGCGCATTATCGCTCCTGCCCATCCGGAACATGATGACGCATACCGCAAAACAGTCTGAAAACTGCCAGTCGTCTCTGCTGCATCCATCGCATCGAGTATCGCTCGAATGATCAAGCATCTCAAAGAGTCGAAAAAAATCCGAAGCATCGCTTCAACTCGTGCTGTCAACGCTCGAACCACTGTCCTTCGTATGCGCGGCCCTGCATGGACAACCTTGACTCTGCAATGCACCCTCCGTGTGGATATCTCCGACAGACGGACCGAATACTCTCAGATCTGGTAGAGTAAGCGAGCCTGAGAAAACCTGGAGTCAGATCCGACCATAAACTCTATTCTGTCCTCGTCGGTACCTGTGCATCAAAAACGTCCGCTTAATCTAGACAAACGTCCTTGCATGGAAATCAGTGGATCCAATGTCGTATTGTTGGTGGTTATGTGTCGCGCTCTATGATACATCGAAAGAAATATGCCGAGAGCAAATGTCTCTGCTTCCTGCACGGCCGTTACTCCATTTGCATATCTTCTCCAGCCGCAATCTCCTCAGATCCGTCGTTTGCGCCTACCTCCGCATCCATGTTAACGTCCTCTGCGTCCACCGCAAGATACGTGTCCTCGTAAATGCCTCCAGACTCCTCAATGCCTTCAGTACTGTCATCGTTTCCCTCGACAACAGTGTCTTCGGCTGCAACGGGAGCTTCAGTGGAGTCTTCGGGAGAGCTAATGCCTACACCGCTGTCTTCGACTTGCTCACCATCATCGCTGCCCATACCACTGTCCTCCGCCTCTCTGTGACCCTCGCTACCAACATCACTGTCCTCAGCCTCGTCGTGACCCTTATCAGTGTTGCCAGCCTCAGCCTCGACGAACTCGTCTTCGGTGATTGAATCTGGGCTCGGAGTCGTGATGGTCTCAGACTCTGGCTCCGGGCTTGGGTTACCACTGTCGTCGCTCTGAATACTGCCAATACAGACGATCTCGTCGTGAAGACGACTGTTCTGATGCTTCAGCTCTGCAACCTCCTGCGAATGCTCGGCGCTTAATTCCTTCAAGAGACGTCGGTTGCGGTCCATAGCTGCAACGTTCAAGCTCAATTGCGTCCTCATCTTCTCGCGGTCAGCGTATGCCTCGAATCTCAAATCTCTTTCATGCACGATCTGCTCTTTGGCATCGTTGGTCTTGGAGATCGCGCACAGGAGAAGACGCATACTCTTCAGCGTGCTGCGCTTCTTCTGACTGCGCAAGTCCTGCTGGTAGTCAGAGGCCAGCTTGTCGAGATCAGCTTTGTTTTGTGCGATAACTGCTCTAGCCTCACGGAGCTCCTGGTTGAGAGACCCCTTGGCTTCCTTCAGATTGTTCAGCTCCGCAGAGCTGTTTGCTAATCGATTCTCGAGCTTCTCGGTCTTCGCGTTTCGAGCTTCTTTCTCCTTTCTGACCATTTCTGCCTTTAAGTCTCGGATAGCCACCTCTTTCGAGCCGCGCTGCTTCTGTATGTCGGCTTGTAAGTTCTTTTTACGCCGGTCGAAATCCTTCTCCGCATTCTCGAGCTCTCTCTGGTGGTTTGAATCCATCCTTTTGACGAGGGTTTTGTGTTTTTCCTTCAGCTCCTCGACCTCGGTAAACAATTTCGTATTCTTTGCATGCGTGGTGTCCAGTTGCTTTTGTAGCTCAAGGACCACGTCGCCTTTGCTGACTTGCAATTGGTTCGATTGCAGTTTGACCTTTTCCAAAACCAACGCGTTTATCTGATTCTCGTAGAAGATGCGATGCTTCTCAGACAGATCGTTTGTTTCGAGAACCTTTTGACGCAGCTGCTCGATCTCAGCCTTGGCAGGGTCGTTCAGAGTACTGTCCTCTCGAGTCGATAAGACCGCATACATGACGTTGATAGCGTCTACGAGACCACTGACTGCCCACTCACTAGGCTCAGCGCAGCGGTCGATGTAACCAATAAGCTTGTCAATCTGTCGTTCAATTAATTCGGAGCAGAGTTTCGTTGCGGACGCGTTGGTAAAAAATGCCTCGAGGTATGTCACCACCTTCGACAACCGGGGTGGAATAACCACAGGAAGACCAATTGTATCGAGCTCTTGCACAACTTCAGATAGCTTTTCTAGTCTGGCCAGCGCAGAAAGGCGTTGTTGACGAGCTTGTTCTTGTGCCTCTTTCTCTCTAGCCAGTTCGAGAGCACGTTGCTGACGAGCTTGCTCTTGTGCCTCCTTCTCTTCTGCCGAGAGCTCTGGAATAGATGGTGCTGTTTTCCTTGCGGCCTTGATCGTAAGCCGAGATTTGGACTACTTTGGAACGCGGCCTCCATCGCTTCCAGACCCCTTGCGCTTCAGATCGTCCTTGTAAGCGACATTGATGATTTTGTCATCGGGGTCGATGTTCGCAAAGGCTATCTGTCTCGACTCCGGCGTCTTTGAGATCTTGGAGACTCGCTGCTTTTTGCGACTCGTCGGCTCCTCATCTTCGCCATTGGACAGGCTTGACAACTCCGAAGATGAATCGTCTCGTCCGTCCTGCTTCACTTCATCATGCAACTTCTTGCTGGACGAATCGCGCGATCCATAATATTTGACTGGAGGCTTCTGTCTCGTCGTTCGAGTTGTCGGCGGAGGGGTATGTCTGCCAGATAGAGGCGCCATCGTGGTGTGGGTTTCGTGTAAATAGCTGTCCGAAGTCGAGTTTGTCTGGACGTGGAACCGAATTGAAGTTGAAGTGAGTCCGAACAGAACGGGTTCAGTACCGAGCACCACTGATGGAAGCGCAGTCGTGGGATCGAAGTGGATTGCAAGTCCTTGAAGTAATCAAGGTCGAAGAGCTTGTAAGTTAGAGCAATCCGATAGTGGAGGGATTCGTAACTCAGAGCTGAGGTGAAGTATGATATGTAGGCAGAGCTGATGATTTCCGGATGCAAGGATCTGTGAGCTTATGATTATGCGGTGGTGAGAAGAGTATCTGAGCTTGACTTATAGAGAAGCAAAGTCAATGAAGCCAAGAGGATGAATTATGAACCGGTTCGGCCTAGATCGAAGCAGAACCAGTGAAGTTGAGTTGAAGAAGCGAGAACGGATCTGGCGTGGATGTTTGTAGCCTGAGAAGACTACAGAGAATCCCTTCGGTCCTTCGGTGAGAATCAATGGTAGAAGGAATAATGTAGGTCTGAAAAATGTTGGTCTGTCTTGAGTGGAAATGAAAGCAAGCTTGCTTGAAGAGGGAGTTGCAGTGAGCAAGAGGACACAGGGAAAAGGAAGATGTAGTGAAGTACGGGGCGGTTGATAATGTGATAAGGACGGAGGTCTGTTGATAAGATAAGCAAACGCGAGTAGATATGAAGGTGCAGCAAAGGAACTGAGTTTGAACTTGAAATGGAGGTTTAAGCAAAGGTAGCGGAAGAGTATGTAGAAGATGGTGGCGAGAAGCTTGAAGGCTTTAGTGAGTAAGCTGGAGAGTAGATTTAGAAGAGGAATACACTTGTGCAACTCCCGTCCCTTCGGATTCTGAAGTACTGACGTGGAGAGGTGGACAAAGGAAGAAGAGATGAGGTTAAAGAGTGGATGTGAACGGAATGTCATTGTATATTACGTCAATCATGGAATCTTCTCAGCCTCTTCCAAAAGCTCTTCGATCTTGAAGGACTCGTCACCCTGGCTGAACTGCTCCATCAACTTCCTTCGGGGTGTCTGCTCAGCAGTCTGACCGTAGAACTTTTGGAGTGTCATGAGCAGGAACTTGCCCTCGTCGACCGTCACACCACGGTCAGGTAGCACGCTGCCCTCCAGCAGTACTACACCCTTCGGCTCCGAGAGATCAAGATGGTGAGTGACCGTGGTGTGCGGCTGAGCAAATGCACCTCTCAGCTTGAATTCGGCGAGATTCGTGAAGAGCACTGTCGCCGTGGTCTCGGACGGGAATGTCCATTGTAGGAAGTGGATTTCGGCGCCCTGGCCTTCTCGCGGTAACGGTAAGATGAATTGTGGGTGCTTCTTAGCAGTCTTTGCGATCTGCTTGAATACGTCGGTATTGACCGTAGCACATAGCGAGTTCGGATTCGACGCGTGCCGTAACCGCCAAAGGTATTCTATCTCTTTCTGAGGAAGGGCCATCATTTTCTCGACATCCACAAAGGATGACAGGGTCTTGATTCCAGCCTTCGACTCTGATGAGAGTTTTCTTGCTGCCGCATTGGTTTGCGATTGACCTTGCTGTGGTTCCGGTGGTGGAGGAGGCTGGAAAGGGATGTTTGCCGCGCCGTCCTTCAGTGGTGCTGTAGCTCCTGGCACTGCGGCGCGCTGTCGTAATGTCGAGATCTTTTCCAAGTACGCGGACTTAAGCTGATCAATGCTCTCGTGCCCTTCCCTTTGACAAGTCAGGTGTGGCGTCCAGGCCAGATCTTGAGGTATCTTACTCTTTAGCTTTACGGGCCAGAGCCTCCTGATATCTGGCCTCGATTGAATGAGACTTCTGTCGACTGAACAAGCGTACATCCAGTACCCGAGCCCATCGCCGCTGCTCTAGACGCAGCATAGTCGGTGAAACGGCTTGAACAGCATGTCGAATAGGATGCTGAAATGATGCCATGCTTCCAGAAATGCTAGATCCAAGTAGAAGGTGCTGACTAGAAGATCGAGTGATGTTCTACTACTGAGACACTTTGATCGATCAGAAGGCGTTCCTCGAAGTTACAGAGCCGCAAACGGGAGGCGCGAGCGCTATACCAGCGCTTACATAATATGTGGGGTAGCGGCTCGCACATGTATACCGTAACTACCTAGTACCTCATGGACTGGACTACTCGATCATTGTATACCATGACTTAGAACAACCACTAGTGGTAACGAGACTCGTATAGCATTGTCTGCTGTGCGGATTATAGCACTGATTGCACATTGGCCAGTTTCTATCTTGCGTGTACATATATCCTATTTGTGTCTCGAAAGTCTGTTCGGTGTCACATCGCCAGGTTCCGAACGGTGACACAAATCATCCTCCCACCAATCTCTCAACTGGAAGACAAGGAACTACCATTCTGTTCGGCCGATTTGATATCGATTGTGAGCATAATACATCCGTCATGGACTTCATCGTAGGCACATTTCGGCACCCTCTCCTATACACCTTGACCTTCACACCACCCTCGACCCTTAACATCAAGAGCTCATTTGATGCTGCTGGTGGACACTCCTGGCTCGCACTCTCCCCGAACCACAAGTTTCTTTACACTACGTGCTGGACCTCACCGCCTCAAGTAGCAGCCTACGACCTCTCGTCCGGTGTGCCAAAACTGATCAACACCGCTCCTGTAGCCACGTTATCAGGCTACGTGACTGTTACACCAGACAATCGCTACCTTCTATCTGTCGGCGGGCCAGGAGGCGAAGTGTTCGCCCTTGAGCGAGACGGATCGATCGGTAGATGCGTACAGACTCTCCAATTGCGGGAGACGGGAAATGAAAACCAGGGCCAACGAATTGGTGTAGCCCATGGCGACTTTGGAGGCCTCCGGCACGGCGCTCACTCGGTCGATATATGTCAAGACGGAAAGACAGCATATATTGCTGATATCGGCGCGAACTGTATCTGGTCCTTTCACATCCCAGAATCCCCCACGAGCAGAACCGAGGAAGGAGGAGAGACGCGAGTCCTCATACCAATGTATAAGCATCCTTCTCCCAGACCGACCGATGGACCACGACACGCTTTCCCACACCCGAACGGCAAGGTCTTGTACTGCGTGCAAGAGCATAGTAATATGGTCGACGCTTTCTCTCTCAGAGCCGATGGGTCGATCCACAAACACATCAGTGGAGTGAAGATCATCCCTGACGACAAAGATCCGAAAGACTTCTGGGCAGATGAGGTCAGGCTGAGTATGACCTCTTCTGTGCCAAAGTATCTTTACGCGTCCACTCGCGGACTGGAGAAGAGTACGAAAGGGTATGTGACTGTGTTCCGACTTGACGCAGAGGGACACATCGACGAGAACGTAGTGGACATGTACGAGACGGAGACCAGTGGTGGCCTGGCTAATGCCATCGAACCTGCGCCTCGGGGAGGAGAGGATACTGAGTACCTTGCTCTGACAGACAGCGAGCAGGGATTTGTGTCCATTCTTGCTTTTGGCGAGACAGAGGGAAAGATAAAGGAGGTCGCGAAAGTGCAGCTGCAGGGAGACAAAGGTGAGCAGGAGGTCATAGCGGCCGCTACTGCAGTATGGTTGTAGACTCGGTACGAACAGTTCAATGAATAGATCAACGGAAGAGTAGTTGATTTTCGTATTGTCGTTAGTCATTGATATGTTCGTGCAGCTGTACAAAGCCGATGATCCTCCTGTGCAATGTATACATATTCATATCCCGATGCTGCCATGCCTTTCGTCCGGGAGACGTCCTCATGCGCCAATACTACGATGTGGATCATGTCCCTGAGTTGCAATTCAGCGGGTCGATCCCTCCCTCGTGCTTCATAGACTCAACCGGTCCGCACTCAGACGATCCGAACTCGTGTCCCGCCTCACCATGCTCAGCTTATAGTACCTCTCCTCGCCTCCTGCTGTCCTGCCACCGATATACCACCTCTCACCACCCGCTCGGCTAACGTCTCTAAACCCGCCGTCGCTGCTACTGTCACTGCCTCTTCTGTGTCTGTAGTTTCCTCTCTCCTGCGGTGTAGGGTATTCCGGAGGCGGACGATTTGATGGTCCTTGAACGGGCAGTCCATTCACTGTCGCTCCTGGCGAGGGAGGTGACCTCGTGTGTGTGAGAGGAGAGACATTGTGCTGCAGTGGAGGAGAGAAGGCGGGAAAATTCGGTGTCGGTCCAGGGGATGGTTGGCGATTCGTTTGTGACGGGACCGCTTTTCTTGCGTCTGATATAGCGCGTGGTGACGATACTGTACTGAGCTGAGAGGTCTGCTGGGTGCTGGACCAGACTGTCTGTGCCGTGGAGGATGTCGATGTGGTTGTGAGTGACGGGGCCGCTTTTGGTATAGCCGAGGAGTGCGCGCGGAAAGCAGCTAGGAAGTTGGAGAGAAATGGTCGGTTGCTCGACATTGTGTGTAATCTTGACGTATTTCCGAGGTTATGGTGTGATGGTCCGATATCTTGCGCTTGAATAGCTGCAGGCACGTCCTCAACGTCGTTCCTTTTCTTGTGCTCGAGACCAGACGATGAATCGAACCAGGTCTTCGGATGCACCTCTGTACGTGCCAATCTTACAAGCCTGTTTGCTCACTTTGTATAATCGTCGGATGATGTTCGTCGTCGATTCAGTTTTGGAGCCGTGGCAGCACGAATTATTTTTGGTTCTCGCGGCTCAGGTAAGTGATGATAGCTCGCGATGTCGAGAGGATTGGATTGGAAGTGATTTGTAATGTGCTGTACGCTGAATCAGATTAGGTCGTCAGCTGTGTTGTAGAGTAAGTAGATGTAGAGATACATCAACGGTGATGCCGATTTTCTCCGCAATCCGGAAAACACATGTGCCTTGATTGGCCATGGCGAAGTGTCAAGCACAGGCCATTTCGCGGGGCAGTCTTCGCACATGCGGATCAACAAACACCACAACGTCAATCCCCATCACCGATCCTGATTGTCACATCCACTTTCAATCTCCCGTCCTCTCTACTGAAATCAGGAGATATAGAAACCCGAGGGTCTGCAAGGACTACTTATGGTCTCACGATCGGTCGTCTTCAACGAGCGGCACTGAGCTCTCATGCTGTAGCGGGCCGATCTGCTCACGTCTCTCACAACGCTAGCCAGGCTACCGAAACACAGTGAGTTGTATGGTATGTGGAATTGACACCTTTCAATGTACATGTATGTATATGACCATCGTCCGTCTCATTGCAATCTACGCTGAATCGTGACTGCCTTCGGACACATCAACAGCAGCCCAGCACACGCAGTTTCGTAGCCTCGTCCGTGTGCACAAGTGAAATGACCGTAGATTGTCCACTCAAGTGAACACAGTCAAACTACTCACTGGTCTATCATATACAATCACACGAGTAGCTGCCTGCTTGCAGCTCCAGCGTTTGAGCTATTTCAAAGCTTTGCTTCCTTCACGATTTTCCTTCCGAATTTCAAACACGAAAACATCATATCGCAGTCGCGTCAATTCCGTCCTGCTGTTCATCTTTTACCAAACCAGCTCAAAGTTATGCCCACCTTCCATGATACGGAGGCCGTTCTGAGCTTTTTGTGCAGACGCGACCAACCCTTCACGCAAAATCCACTCTGTCCCCTCGGTCTGGCTATTGATGCCTTGTACAACGAGCCAGAAGCCTTCAAGATGGGCTTCGATGAGCTCTACTTAGTACGCAGCTCGTGAGTGTATTCGAGATGCTAGATACCAAGGCGGTACTGACCCACCTTAGTCTCCGCACCGTGAAGCACTTTTCTCGTATCTGCAAGGTGTTCCACGACTACCAGTCCACTCGCGTCGAGACGAATGACAGCTTCACCGAGACGCTCTTCGACAAAGTTTCGTACTTCTACATCTATGCAATTCTGGGATGCAAGGTGAAGGGCATGAAAATCATCGTCGAGGCCGACTGGCCCTTGAAGGGCTGGCACACAACTTTCCAACAGGACATCGAAGACATCCTGATCTACCAGGTCGATCCTGAGGCGTCCGCTAAGACCTTCAACGCGATGTGCCACCGTTTCTTCGCCATTGACACCCCGTCCATCCTCGTCCTGCCGGTCAACAAGCCGTGGACCACCCTTCCAGAGTTCAAGACCGGAGTGAAGCCTGTTTACGTCCTCACGCTTGACACAACAACACCGACCACGGTCGATGACAGCAGCACTCGACCATATATCATCGGACGATTGAGACTTCAAGAAGTAGTCGCCGGGGGCTGGACCACATGGACCTGTGCAAGCATCGAGGAAAAAACCACAGTGAAGGAGCTCGTTTGCGTCCGCGTTGGAGCCCTGAAATCATTCAGCCAAGATGGAAACGTGGACGTCACTTACCGTCCTAAAGTTCCTATCGAGCACCAAGTCAAACTGGTCTCCTCTGCTGACGACTCCAGAGACCCCTTGTCCGAGAAAAGTTTTCATTTGCTTAAGGCAATGAGACCAGTCTCGCACCAGTTCCTAATCAAGGGAACTTCGCTGTCGTCCCTTAAGGCGATCAACCTGGCCATTGCGCGGCAGTTCCCAGCGAATCCTTATACGTTGTACAGGGGAATTGGCAGGATGGGGGCTCTTTTGGATAACTTTGTCCTAATCTTTGAAAATGTGCCGAACAGAACGTACAGTCGGCTCGACATTCAGGAGTCGGATGGGGGCAAAGTGTGGCAAGCTCTCCTTAAACCAGTAAGGGAGGGAACCTGTGCCCCTGCTGGGTGGCGCAGTTTCAAGCTGGTTCACCCCTTACTTGAATCCTCAAATGCTTAGTACAACTAATTCGACGATGGCGCCTCCGACGATGAAACCCCCGAGTCTAATTCCGCCACTGATTAGTCGCTCCGCGACTACAGCAAGGTATTGAGGGTCAGCGCCGCAAGCAGGGCGGAAACAAAACTTCTGATCACCGAAGATTGGTCTTGTGTCAAACGACAATGAGCACACGCTCGATACCATGGCCGGGAAAAATGGAATGGATCGCTTGAGTGACAAAGAGGACACGAGATAGGTGCTCTGAGTCTATTCTACCGGGGATCTCAGCAGTTGAAGCGCTGACCATGACATTCTGAACCGAATTGCTTTGAGATGCTCTTGCAAAGGACAATGATGTGATAGGAGATACAATTTCACAATATGATACAAATGACAATGAACGATGCAATTCCGTGTTATTGGTTCTTGTGAGTGTGATATTCTCCCCTGCCGACACTCCGCTATCTAAGATATGCCATAATCAATGGTATCTGCCACGAGCCCTCTGTACGTCTGCCGCGAGCCCTCAAAGTACGGCCAACTACGCTACCAAGTCGCTCCGAGCGGTCCGTATCTCTTACGGCTGATTGTACTCATCATCTAGAATGCCCCGTTGCGCTCGTCTTGACATCTCCAAAACTCAACTGAAGGGTGATTCTGCACGTTCGTCTGTTTTTCCGGAGGCTCAGATTGATCAAGACATCTCCATAGCATCGCCTGCACCATTCACACCGCCGAGCTCAACTCCTCCTTCATCGCCAATAAATCTCTTCTCAAACTCGCTCACGAACTTGACACTGCGATTCGGGTCGTAGAAGAGCTCAAAACTCCTCTGAACATCATCGACGCTGACCTCTCTCGCCTTTCTCTTTTGCGCAAGCAGGTGACTCGTTGTGATGAGGTTGCTTGCATATCGTAGTCCAGCCTCTTGTCCGATCTTCGTGAGCAGCGCAAGAGCGTCGGCGGAAAGGTCGATCTCCTCTTCTTGTGCTCTGATCGAGAGGATCTCGCGAATGTCGTCGGGTGAATATGCTTGTGTCGATACAATGACCACGCGGTCGAGGAAGTCTGCTGGAAGTCCGTGAGGGCTGCGGTGTTGAGTGCCTCTGATCTTAGTGTGTCCTCGATTGCTTGCCATGATGACGATGGGCGCAAGCTCGTCTTCCAACGCGCGGTTCACAAAGCTGAAGCATTCGATGTCGAGCATGTGTACTTCGTCGATGAAGAGGACTCCGGGAACAATCTCCGCTTTACCTTCTTCCCTCCACTCCGCGACCTTGGTGTTGATCTGCTCTCTGACTTCGCTCCTGATCTCGCCAGTGTCTCCAGAGAAAAGTGCCAGGAATCCTTGTGTCCTTGAGTTGATGACATCGATCTCGTGCAGTGACACGGTGTGAACAACCTCCCTTCGTACCTGCAATTCTCCATCTGGACACTGCACAAACTTTGTGTCTGGTCCCATGGCGTCGTAGTCTCGACTCCTTGTGTAGCTTCGGCCAAGTTTTGTGATTCTGCCAGAAGCCTTGTCGATGCTGATGATGTCTCCAGCCATGACCTTTTCCTTGGTCATGCTATCAATCATTTTCGTGCCCATGTCGTAAATCGTTTCCATATCTGTCGTCTTGATGGTGAGCTTGCCTTGCTTGTTGCCGCCCGTGACACTTCGGTCGATTTGAATCTCAACCACCTCGCCCTCAATCACCTCGGTCTCCTCCTTTATCCGCACACCAATGCTCTTTCTGAAAGCTTGCTCCAGCGCTTCCGTCTTGCTCATCTCCATGGAGAAAATCTCACTTGACGAGAGCATCGTGAATGGAACATCCTCGCCCAACCCTTTGCTCAGACCGATCGCAATGGCAGTCTTTCCTGTCGAAGGAGGACCAGCGATAAGAATTGCGCGTCCAGCGATCTTGCCCTCCTTTGCCATCTGTAGAATTACTGCGGCGGCTTTGCGAGCCTTTTGCTGGCCGACCAAGCCATCTGCGTTTGGTTTCGGCGCAAGAGTGTCGGGTTGGACACCTAGACCGCGGACATGTGAATGCGCCGCGATCAGATTCAGCCCCCGGAGCTCTTTGCTCTCAGATATTGTCTGGATAGCGGCTGCCATCTTGTGTGATCAGCTCTTCTGACGAGAACTGTGTTCGCGAATCGTGAAGCGCTGTGGGATGCGACGTCCAGATTTTTTAGGCTGCTACACCGCTGCGCTTGAGATGTCGCGGTGGAGCCGTGCTGCAAGCTTCTGCTTCCAAGAGCTTCAACAGTCTGCCTGCGTCCGTGTAGGTCTTGGAAGGTAAGGTAGTCAGCCGTGATAGCAATTATTCTTGTTTGCAGAGCTTCGGATGTTCGCTGGGTACTGGATCAAACGCGCTTTCAGTGCTGTAAATGACAAGCGTTTGGGGAAAGCGCGAGCATTCTGATTGATGCGCTAGCCCTGACGAGGATCTAGCGCTCATCGGCCCGTGTGCACTAGACCGGATTGATGAGGCGTAATTGAAAGAAGCGGTCGCGTCTCTCGCATCCGCCGCTTCATGCGATTCATCGATCTTTGTGCGACCCTCTCACGGCGACTTGCATATTTTCTTCCACAATGAGCATACCGACCTGGTTGCTAATCTATTAGTGTGCGGCTACCAGCAGGTGCTGACGCTTCTTGACGGGCCATCGTCTCATTCTTGATGGGTCAGTGGTTTGTCGAAACTCACTATCGATATTCCCGCTTTCATAAGGTACATTATACATTCAGTCTCATATAAAAGTATAGGGACTCCTCACATTCCTTCCCTTTCTATCATGTTTACCTTCAGCTTCGTTCCTTCTTTCCGACTTCACGCGCTTCGCTCCTTCCCCTTACCACCTCACGTGACAGAGCACTTTCCTTCACGGTCGTGCCTGCGATGACGCAAGTCAACAGTCCCGCTCTCACACTACCTGCTGCTTCACCTTTCACCTTGATCCTCAAACAAGTCTCCTTGGCTAATGAGGAGGTTCAAAGAAAATATCATCCTAATATGATTCATAGCAACAACCAGAGCAAGCCTAAAGAGGTCCCAAAAGGACCAAGATCACATTTAGTCCATCAAAATTGGACCTGGAGAAAAGAAATCAATACTGCTGATGGGAAAGAAGAGTACGTAACGTTTCCAGCATTCTGCTCAACACATCGCTCACTTCAGTCAAGCGTCATGACGGCAGATCCTCGACGTGCCCAAAAACGCTCGGCGGCGCCGGGCTCCCCAATGTCTGATTCTTCTGCTAGAAAAGTACCTCGACTAGAAACAGCGTTAGATGGAAGACCCAATGGCGCTGCTACCCCTGTTTCGGAGTCCGCGAGCGAAGACGTCTTCGGCAATCAAGTAAGGGCTTCACCTTCAATTCGACCTGAGAGGCCTCCTGTCCGCGCCCGTGTTGGCTCAGTTGAACTCTCACATCCTTCTTCACCTGCCTCGAATCACTCGGCACTCTCGACCGTCACCGAGACAAGGGAAGTCGACAAGAACGCTTTCGCTATGACCGTTCCGATCGAGCAACTTCTGGTGAAGAGCTCCGATCTTGGAGGGGCGAGAGCAAAGCTTGAGATTGCTCATTATGACCATATTCAAATGATTGAGGAAGAAGAGTCAATGGTAGACCGGACTGCTGGATTTCCTGCTGTACAAGAACAGCTGGAGGAGTACAGGAGTGGCGTGGAACTACGCTTGCAACAAGCACAAGAGACTTATGATAGGCTTAAGACCAAGCTTCAAGAACAAATAGGCCTGGCCTTCAACAATGATCCGGCGATACAATGCGAAGACGCCGCCAACAGAGTTTCACGTTTGGAATCAGAAAACAACAAGCTGCAGAAAGAACTGCAAATGCAAAAAAGGGCACACAGCAAAGACATCGAAGAGCTGAAGAGTCAAGTCAAGCTTCTTCAGACCTCACAGAAACCAGCCATCGACCGCGAACAAATTGTCGAGGTCGTAGAAGAGAAGATCGCATGGGAGCGTAGCGCTCGTGTGAATCTAGAGGGCAAGCTGACAGGCCACTTGGCCAAAGTACTGCAGGAAACGGAGGACTGGAAGAGCAAGTCCGACAAGAAATTGGCATCAACAGATAAGAAAGCAGAAGACGTACGAAGGCAAACTCATGCGAACGAACGAAAGGTTCATCAGCTCGAAACCGACTTGAAGGAACAGTCTAAGAAGGCGGAGCTTGCTAAGAGCACCCTATCCAATCTACAGACGTCTGTCGCGAGCTTGCACGGCAAAAATCTTGAGGCTGTGCAACGACACGAAACCTGTTTGAAAATGATCTCAGACCTCGAAACGACAGTCAACGAAAGACTGGAAGCAGTGGAAAGGAGGGAAGCTGAACATGCGAATCTTTCCGCATCTGGGACTGTTCCGGAGAAACACGATGCTTCTAAAATCGGGGCCCTTGCATCCGAGATCAATTTCCTTAAGCAGAAAGCCGCTAGTGTGGAAGAGACCGCGGAACTCAGAACTAAAATTCATGACATAAACGAGTGGGTCGAGGGACGAGATGACACATTAACCACAGAGATCGAGCGACTGGAAGGAAAGGTGGACTACTTGTCCTCAAGGACCAACATCTTGGAATACGAGGCCAAGGTTGTGAAGCATCCCGCAGCTCCGCCTGCAGATGAAGGATCAGTGGCAAGTCTTCGAGCACAAGTCGACGCTCTGAAAGATACGCAACAGCAGCAGCATATCAACTCTGAGGGACTTCAAGCCTCTGTCTCGGAACTACTGAACTCGCAGAGAAATGCGCCTGGTATTTCCAACGATGCCAAGGTACAAGAGCTTATCGACAAACATGACGCACAGACCGATGTGACTCGAAGGTTACAAGAGCAATTCGATGCCTTCCGCCAGCGGCTCGACCAACATACCGCATATAATACCCAGCGCTTCCGTGAAGTCGCCGCTCTTCTACCGACCACGAACTCACCTCGTGTGGCTGCCGAAGTGCCACCCAACGCCCGTACTGCGACTCCGCCCCAAGGCCAACAGTCTCCCGCGAGAGCTCAAGCAAATGAGACCCAGCGGCTGAGGACGGACCTCAATGGCTTGGCGGCCAAATTGAACGAATTGATACCAAGCATAAACTCAAATAACAAGGAGGTCCGTTCAAGGTACACCGATCAGCGGGACAAGCTGACGCAGTGCAAGAGCGATATCCAAAAGGCACTCGAAAAGGCGAATGCAGCTCACACACTCGCCGAGGAAAACCGCCAAGCAACGGCAGAGGTCCAAACAAACCTCGCGAGACGAGTAACGGAGCTAGACAATATCGTGGTCAGGCTTGCTGGGCTGGAGGACACCAAGATGAAAGTGGAAGCGGCTTTGTCGGCGCTGATGGATATGCAGAATGGCATCCGTGTGTCGCGTGAAGCGACTCAGCGGCTGGAATTACTGTCTAACGGACAACAAGCCAAGCTGAACGACTATGTACGACGACAAGAAAACATGGATGCTCGGGTGGGCACACTGGAGGATCTGGAAATTGCGAATACCTTTCATACCCTTGAGGATCGTTTGGATGGTGCGAGACAATCCACCGGCATAAGCATCTCTGTTGTTCAAGACGCGATCACAAAGATCGAATCTTATCTCGATCAAAGCGAGACCAATTTCACAGCAATGGAGAAAGAATTGAAAGAGTTGCGGCAGCTGTCCGCAGGGGGGTCTCCGAGCGCGACGTAACGAAGAGGACCATCACAGGCCACAAAGCTCCATCGCACGAGGTGTTCATTGAAACAAGCCGGCAGACTGTGATTACACGGGAGCGTTGATGCTTCTGATTGAGAAAGAGAATGTGCAATCGAGTCAAAGATACCCATATAGCATTACCTAATCCGAGAACTACCAGAATATAACAATCATGTTGTTTCATCGCAGTTCGATCATTTGCATGGTCTAATCAATCAAAGCAAGTAAACGAGCGAGAGAAGAGGACATCATAAAGGTGTAGGGACGATCGGATATAGGGTAGCCCCCACCGGAGCCATATAGCCTAAAATTGCGCGTGGGGAAAATATGCTCCTGCGCAAGTTCCTGACAGACAGCCCAAATTTCACAAACGTGGGTTACCGGTACTGATTACTTGTTGTGTGGGTGTGCAAACATATGCTATAGATGCTACAACTGATCATCTCGTACCAACTTCATAATCAACCACCGAACATCAATATACGAACAATTTCCAGGATTTGTCTTGATTGACATTTCTTGCGCGGCAAAACTCCGAGGCACCGAGGCGAAGCTACCTTACGCTCGTTCAATCAACCGGCCCCAGCAACACCTCCGCCTTCAATTGTAACTGACCACCAAACGTCACCTCACGACCACTTCCAGTAGCGCTTTCCAACTTCCCGCTCCCTAGATACCCTTTCAACATTATGGCATTAGTGAAAGAGAAGGTCAAGGAGGCCTTGATTGGCACTGAAGATGAACCACAATTGTCGAGTCAGACACGCAACGAGTTTCTGCAATACGCAAAGCAGGATGAGCAGACAGGCACATATTACATGGATGAGCAACAGTTCATCGATGCAATCGCGCCAGAAGGCGAAGACTACGTAAGTATTGTTTCGTGAAACCCAGTCCAGGCACGCCAAAGCCTTCCCCCGTGCGCCATTGTAAGAAGACTGACATGTGGCCCTTTACAGCACAAGATCAAGCGTTCACAGTATGCCATCCTCTTCGCCATTGCCGACCGTAGGAAAAACGGTCGCATCACTCTCAGCGACTGGTCTACCTTCAACAATCTTCTCGCGAAGCCTGACGCCGAGTATGAAATCGCATTTCGCTTGTTCTCCGACGCCGAATCGGGTCTCGTTGACTTCAACTCGTTCAAGGACGTTTACTCGAAGAACAAAACACCAGATGCCATTCCTTTCGACTGGAACTCGGAGTGGGCTTCGTTATACCTTGGTGGAAAAAAGCACAGACACAGCATGACATACCCACAATTCGCTCAGATGTTGCGAGGTCTGCAAGGAGAGAGGATAAGACAAGCGTTCCACTACTTGGACAGAGACGGAGATGGATACATCGACCCTGAAGACTTTACACGCATCATCCAGGAGATCGCATCACACAAGCTCTCGGACCACCTGTTGGAGAACCTCCCCTCGTTGTGCAACATTTCCTCGGGCAGCAAGATCTCTTACGCCAATGTTCGCGCTTTCCAGAACGTGATCAGAGAGATGGACCTCGTCGAGTTGATCATTCGCAGTGCGTCTGAAAAGTCAGACGACGGCAAGATCACCAGGACAGACTTTTTGAACGAAGCAGCCAGGATTACGAGATTCACACTGTTCACACCCATGGAGGCTGATATTCTTTTCCACTTCGCATCTCTAGACCAGCCATCGGGACGTCTTGGCGTATCCGACTTTGCTCGCGTGCTCGATGCGTCGTGGGTATCTTCTCACACTCCTTTCGAGGACAAGCATGGCGCTGCTTCAGATAAAGCGGCTCAAGTTCTTGCTGGCTCAAAATCATTTCTGCACAACGTTCTGGTCTCAGCGCACCATTTCGCGCTTGGGTCTATTGCTGGTGCCTTTGGTGCCTTCATGGTGTATCCTATCGACCTGGTCAAGACGAGAATGCAGAACCAGAGGAGTGCTCGAGTTGGGCAAACGTTGTACAAGAACTCTCTCGACTGCTTTCAAAAGGTAATCAAGAATGAAGGGTTCAAGGGTCTGTACTCTGGTGTGCTTCCACAATTGGTCGGTGTGGCTCCTGAAAAGGCCATCAAGCTCACCGTCAACGACCTGGTTCGAGGAAAGTTCTCTGACGCAAAGACTGGCGCGATCTGGTGGCCATACGAGCTTCTTGCCGGTGGTTCCGCTGGTGCTTGCCAAGTCATCTTCACAAACCCGCTTGAGATTGTCAAGATTCGTCTGCAGATTCAGGGCGAAATGGCCAAGCAACAGGCTGTCGAGAAGAGGAGCGCCATGTGGATCGTGCGCAACCTTGGTCTCGTTGGTCTATACAAGGGTGCAAGCGCATGTCTGTTGCGTGACGTACCTTTCTCGGCTATTTATTTTCCATCTTACAACCACATCAAGCGTGACTTCTTCGGCGAAAGCCCAAACAAGAAGCTTGGTAAGTTATTCAGGTCGTGCCTCGAAGACCGTCTGCTGACTGTCTCTATCAGGAATCTTGCAACTATTGACAGCCGGTGCTATTGCCGGTATGCCTGCTGCGTACCTTACCACACCTTGTGACGTGATCAAGACCAGATTGCAAGTCGAGGCTCGCAAGGGTGATACGCAATACACATCTCTGCGTCATTGCGCAAGGACTGTCTGGGCGGAGGAAGGATTCAAGGCTTTCTTCAAGGGAGGGCCTGCTCGTATCTTGCGCTCGTCGCCACAGTTCGGTTTCACACTTGCTGGATACGAGGTCCTTCAAGGTCTCTTACCTCTGCCTGGCGAACATGATGAACAGCCTTCTACTCCGCGAGGCAGCCTGGAGCCGGCCACTGGTCTTCAATCGGCCAAGGCACCTCTGCCATATCTGAGGAGTAGAAACGCTCTCAAGATTATTCTCGATCTTGACCTGGGCTTTGGTAGACCAAAGATTCCTACGGACAGCAACGGCAAGCCATGGACTGGTATTCCCGGGTTCGGCTCCAGCAAGGCATAAGGTCGGCTTTTTCGAGTTCATGTACAAACATGGCGGTTTGCCGGAGTGGTTGATATGACCTCCGCTTCGTTGCATTGCGCGGCGTTCAAATGGTGTAAATACTGGGCACCCTCGAGGCGTCAAATTATCATAGAAACTTATTACCACATGACCGAGTGCCTGCGATGGCCGGTTTTCCTAGACTATAGTATGGAAACCGACACATCTCTTGCACGCTCATGAATATCAATGTGTCTTGTCAAACACTGTTCTGGTCCCAGAGCTATACCACCATGATAGTCTAGCGATGTATTCTTTCTATTGGCTCTGTCTTGGAATGTCGGCACAAGCCGGCGGTCTCGGAACAGGTCACGTGCGCGAAGCCCTGGACAGGTCGTGAAGAAGTCACATTAAGCTCACCGGCGCACATGGCTCCCCCACAGATCGACGGCAGCTAGAGCATGGCGGCAGTATCTTGAAATGGTTCCTGACGACGAGCAGTATCGTCTTGGGGCCATAGAAGGGCGCTGAAGTGTCGGAGAGGGTCAAAAATGATATTGTGATGTCGCTTGGATATTGCGACCATTCTGATACTACTTTTGTCTGAGGACAATCTTTGCATCCATGTTGTATCGAACAACCATCAATTCGTGTTTCCGTGTTGCGAATCTGCGAGCGTTCGGCTCTCCGAAGTTGTGTCAGGGGATTTGCCCGCTAAGCGTGCTTTAAGTGATGCCAAGATATCAAAACGCCCGTGCGCCCTGCGCTCTCATCCGCACCTTCTGCCTTCCTACTCAACTATCACTCATCCCCTTGTCCGTCACACTTCTATACAATCATCATTTTCCACGGACGTTTCTTTACCGTCTGCTTTATACCCACTCGTGTCTGTTCCACGACTCGAATCTTCGTTCGAAACCAGTTTGAACAACGGTTAAGCGCGTCCACTACCATCATATGCGCCCGTTCAGATAGTTCTTCCGCAACGCAACACTCCTCCAGTCCATAATACCCTCACGGGACACTCCAACATTCCTGCAATCCACTCGCCATCTTTCAACGGCTATGGTTGTATCGAACGAGTCTTAGATCACCAGTTCGATCTCATAAAATGGTCAGCGGTACCTCAAAGCGCAAGTTTGACGAATTCGATCCAAACAGGAGTGATTCCGACGACGAAGATTACGACAACGTCGCACCAAAGTCGTCCCAACAGCGGTCGCGCGGCAGATCAAAGCCTTCGCGCAAATCTCAGAGCACCCGCAAGAAGCAAGTGAAGAGGAAGAGGACGACATACGGGGACTCGGACGATGATATTGAGGACGACGAAGACGACATCAGTGAAGAGGAAGACTCCTTTAACGAGGAAAGCGAAGTGGACGACAAGCCTATAAACCCTGTCACAGGCAGACGCCAGCGCACCGCGGCCGCCAAAGCTGCAACGTACCTGGAGGAAAGTGACGAAGAGGTTCTGGAGACTGACGAGTCACGTCCTGCTTCACCGACGAAGCGAAAGGCAGTCGTCCCTGATTCCCTCATTGTCAAACTTTATATCTCCTCAGCAAAGATGCGCCGTGTTACTAGGAACAGTGGCAGAGGCTCGGATCCACCTCTACCGGCCGCTGGTGCCGGGACGAGGCGTAGCAGTCGGGTATCTCGTCAAAGTGAGGAGCCACTTATGGCACTCACCGACTCTGGAAAGCATCCACGAGTTGTCAGCGGCGGAAGCAGACCACCGTCAGAAGAGCCTCGAACCAGAGCTGCTAAAGGTGGCAAGAGTATCAAGTCGTTGCCCAGTGCTATCATTGAAGCGTCGCATGAGACTTCGGCAGATGCGAATGCTGGTAGCTTCATTTCGGAACTGCAAGAGCATGCTGCCGAAGAGGGTGATGACGTCGATCCGAAAGCAGATCCTACTGACGATGCCGAAGATGAGGAAATGCTCTTGACTACAGATGTTGTACCACAAAGTGATGTTGAAGCAGACGCCGATGCCGCCGGCGATGAGGACGAAGACGAGGACGACGTACCACGTAAGCCAAGCCGGTCTCTTCGGGCACGAGGCAAACCAGATTCACCGCCTACAGGCCGACGTTCATTGCGCCCACGAAAATCTGCCATGGATCAAAGTAGTGATTTCGAACCAGAAGGAGAAGAAGAGGTCGATGAAGATGCAATGCTCAGTGCCGATGAGAAGAAGAAACCCAAACCTGCGGAGGAGACCTCTGACAGCGCCACGGGTGCTAGGCGATCTGGTCGTCTTCGACCGCGAAGAGGTGATTCCCAAAGGCAAAGTGCGCGTGAAGAAAGTGGTGGTAGCGAGATTGACTTGGATGAGGTTGCAGAAGAAGCGGAGGAGCTGGCCGACGACCGACGTAGGAACAAGCGGCCTAGGCGAGGGCGCAGAGGCTCACCGATATCCTTCGAACCTAACCTTCGGAACCGCAGCAACCGTCCCGATTACCGCGTCTTTCGTCCAGAGTTGCTGGCAGCTATGGATGATGAAGACAATGCGCCCCCGATATCATCTCAGCAGCGCAACAACAGACGCGTGGCTGCTCCTACGCGGACACTTTTCTCCACCTTTGGTCCTTTCGGCGGCGCCGGTGGTCCATTGCCTGTATTTGGAGGACCAGATGGTGTTGCCGCCGCTGGGGGTGTGGACTCGGATAGTAGCGATGACGAGATGCAAATCCCCTCAAAACGACGAGGTACCATCGGAGGCATGGCTGGTATGACACCTGGCGGCGCTCCGATGGGACTAATGCCACAAGGCCACAACGCAGACCCGAATCAGGCAGGTGGAGGGCCAGCCAACTTTGGCAAGGTCAAAGACCGAAAGGCTCTTGCAGATGCTGATCCCTTGGGCATCGATCCAAACGTCAACTTTGACGGAGTTGGTGGCCTTGAGAATCACATCAACCAGCTCAAGGAAATGGTTGCTCTCCCTCTGCTCTATCCAGAAGTATTCATGAGCATGCACATCACGCCACCGAGAGGTGTTCTTTTCCATGGGCCCCCTGGTACTGGTAAAACTCTTCTAGCACGCGCTCTCGCCTCCAGTGTCAGCACTCCCGGCAAAAAGGTCACGTTTTACATGCGGAAGGGTGCAGACGCACTTAGCAAATGGGTCGGAGAAGCGGAGCGTCAACTTCGGATGCTATTTGAAGAGGCACGGAAAAATCAACCCAGCATCATCTTCTTCGATGAGATTGATGGTCTTGCTCCGGTGCGTTCCAGCAAGCAGGAGCAGATCCACGCCTCGATTGTTGCAACATTGTTGGCCTTGATGGATGGTATGGACGGCAGAGGACAAGTCATTGTCATTGGTGCGACCAACCGACCTGACTCTGTTGATCCTGCTCTACGTCGTCCTGGTCGTTTCGACAGAGAGTTCTATTTCCCTCTACCAAACAAGGATGGTCGCAGGAAAATCATCGACATCCACACAAAGGGTTGGGAGCCTGCTCTCCAGCCGCATTTCAAGGACCAACTCGCCGAGATTACCAAAGGGTATGGTGGTGCTGATTTGCGTGCTCTGTGCACAGAGGCTGCCCTCAACGCCGTTCAAGGCACTTTCCCGCAGATCTATTCCAGTGACAAGAAGCTTTTGATTGACCCTTCGAAGATCAAGGTCATGGCCAAGGACTTTATGATCTCCGTCAACAAGATGACTCCATCGTCCGAGAGATCTGCCTCCACTGGTGCAGCACCATTGAAGAAAAGCGTTGAACCCCTACTTCGGAAGGCACTGGCAGAAATCTCGGAGCAGCTCAGCGAGATCATTCCGCAGAAGAAAAAAGCGACCGCTCTCGAAGAGGCCATGTATGATGACCGTGATGACGAGTTCGGGTTTGAAAAGGAAACTATGCAGCGAGAGTTTGAGTCTGCACGGATCTTTCGTCCGAGGTTGTTGATACGTGGTATGCAAGGCATGGGTCAGCAATATATCGGAGCTGCTCTCTTGAGCAAATTCGAAGGCCTCCATGTCTCTTCTTTCGACCTGTCAACTCTACTCAAAGATTCGTCGCGATCTGCCGAGGCTGCTGTTGTTCAGCTTTTCGAGGAAGTCAAGCGCCACAAACCAAGTGTTATCTATATCCCAAATGTCGACATCTGGCATAGAACTTTGCAAGAACCCGTCATCAGGACGTTCACAGGACTATTGCGAAGTCTGAATCCAACCGACCCGGTTTTGTTGCTCGGCGTGCTTGAAGCGTTTTCTCCTGAGGAGCAGCCAGATCAGAACATGATGCGAGACTTGTTTGGGTACTCTGCAAAGGGCGCTTATGTGTTAAAAGGACCAGATCAGGTAAGACAGCTCCTCAGTATGGTCGATATCGTATACTAACATGATTGCAGTCTGCCCGCGAAGAGTACTTTGCTGATGTCATTGAACACATCAAGCGTTCGCCGGCAAGCTTTCCGGGAGAGAACCGCAAGAAACGTGTTCTTGAAGAACTTCCGGAAGCGCCAATACCCCAAGAAGCTCCCAAGGGACCAACAAAGGACGACTTGAAAGAGCAGAAGAGAAAGGATCGGTACACTCTTAACATGCTCAAGCTGTTGATCCAACGTGTCATGGACCAGATCAAGCTCAAGTACAGAAAGTTTAGGACTCCGCCAATTGATGAGCGTGAGATTGGGTACCTCTTTGACGAGCGCGATCCTGAAATGCTTGCGACCGATCTTGCCGATGATCATGCTCGTGAACACATGCACAGGCCTTATAAGCTCGATGCTGACGAAAAGGGCGTTACTGGATTGAGAGAGATCGCCACCGGCAAGTTCTACTACAATCTGGAGATCGTCACGATCGAAAAGCGCTTGTCAAATGGATACTACAAGCGCGCTCGAGACTTTGAATCAGATATTCGCAAGCTGGCCAAAGACGCGAAAATGACTGAAGACCCTGAGCGTGTTCTCAAAGCTAATGAGATGTTGGCCAATGTTGAGGTCGATATGACTGAGCTCGAGACTAACAATCCCGTGCTGGCTGCAGAATGCGAAGCAGTCTATCAGAGGGAGCAGAGCCGTGAGAATGAGCGGGTGAAGAAAATAAAGGAAGCGCAAGAGCGCGGCGAAGATGTTCCCAACGTCGAAAGCAACGTACCGCCTCAGGCATCCCACACGACCTCTGAGCAGACGAGCGGTCCTGTTCATCTGGGCGTCGAGGTTCCAGCGCCACGATCGTTACCACCCATTACCCCAATTAGGCCGTGGGACAATCAGTCGAACGGCTACAGTCTCAGCAATGGTACGCACGAGCAGAGCAACGGATTGAACGTGCCATCGAGAGCACACGATGGTGATGTCGAGATGAGCAACAGTCAAAACACACCTGGTATGGTCAACCCACAAGAACAATTCGGCTTCCAATCACAACATCACGAAGTCACGCCTGGCGAGAACACGCAGACGCAAAGGTCACAGCACAGCTCAGTAATGCAGCTACCCCCGGGATCTCAAGCCGCAGACTACCATAACAGTGCTAGTACCACTACCTCTGGCCAAAAGACTTCCGACCAAAGCAACCGCTCAAGCAACCACACTCGTCTGTCTGACGGCACGACCGCAAACGGCGAAGCCCCAGACTTTGACGCCGTAGCCCCATCAGGTGGCAGCCAGTTCCCAGAGACACAAGAACATCCAGATGCACCGACCGCCTCTCAACAACCAAGTCCAGCACAACTCAGCAGCCAAGGCTTCAGCCAACCAAGCCAGCCAATGGCACCACCACCTGCACGCGCACCCGAGGTCGAAGTCGAGCCGGCATCTCCACCCCCACTACTCATCGCACCCGACCCGGAAACATTGGCCGTATTGAAGAGAAACCTTGTGCAAACTTCGTCGGGCTTCAGCGTCGAGCAGCTGGAGCAGATACTTGCAGCGCTGATGCGGGCGGTGTGGAAGACGAGAGGGGAATGGAATCGTGGCGTCGCGATGAGGGCTGTCATGGAGGCTTACAATGAGATGATTGAAGACATCGAGACGATGCAGCGGGTCCTTGGGCCGAGTCAGGAGGGTGAGGAGTAGGGTGGCCAGAAATTGAGGCGATGGTTGCGAACAGAGGTGGCGTTGCTGATGAAGAAACCATCAGGCAGTGACATGGGAGAACAGAGGAGAGGACGATGAGTGTCGATGTATAGTAACTGGATATTGATATCACCAGCGGCAACCAATCACTCTACCGGTTTCATCGCCTTCTTTTAGATCTAAATAAGACGTCCCCTTATCTGCTTGGTGTCCTTAACATTGACCTCCTTCCAAAGCATGACCGAGACCAGCGTGATGGCATACAAGCTCGTGGCCGCAATAAGCATCAACTTCTGCGTCTCGCCGTAGGCAGCGTTGATACCATCCCTCGTCGGCGTGCCGACCGCATAACTGCTCTGGACATCGAGACTACCATAGATATTCGCCAAGTCGGCCTGAGCGCCCGCCGGCAGGAACTGCGCGAGCTTCACGGGGAAGATACCAGTCCACATGGCCGCAGCGATGGTGGCACCGATACTCGATCCGATATTCGCGATCGTGGCCTCCATGGCCAGCACGGCGGGGATGTGCTGGTGCCTGCTGACCGCCATGACAGTCATCTGCTCGCAGATAACGAGCGTGCCGCCACCGCACGCGATGAAGATGTGGCACATGACGATGTAGCCGATCGGGGTATCTGGCTGACGGAATTTGATCATGAGCGCGACGCCCAGGACCGTAGTGGGCACGCCGAAGAACAGCGCGTGCGTCTTCAGCCGGCCGGAGAACTTGATCACGACGCCGATGACGAGCGCCCAGACGCACGACCCGATCGTGTAGATGTTTGTGATGTACGTTGCGTTGGCGACGCTGATGTCGAATACGACGACCAGGAAACTGTAGAAGTAGCTGTCCCACAGGGCGTAAGCGCAGTAGAACGAGGCCACCATCGTGTAGGTGAAGAAGACGGTGCGGTCCTTCATCAGCGCCCACGGGATGAATGTCACTGGCGCCAGGAACCGCTCGTAGAGCGCGAAGGAGATGATCAGGAGGATGCCGAAGGTGAGTAGGCTGATTATCAGTGCCGAGTGCCAGCCAGAGGCTTGGTAGGAGTAGAGACTGAAGGAGAGCAGGAACATGCCCAGACCGGCGGAGAGGAGGAGCAGGCCGATGACGTCGAATTCTTTGGCGTAGTAGACGGCGGACTGGGCGGTTGTGCGTCCGCTATCGGGACGCGCGGGCACAAGGCCGGCGGCGTGAGCTTTCCCGTTGTTAGTGTAGAAGACGTAGAAAAGGGGCGCAGATGCTAGAGGGTAGACGATGGCCCAAACACCAAAGCCCCAGCGGAAACCGATGGTGTTCAAGATGCTTGCAGCAGCTGGTCCGTAGGCCCATGTGGTCACAAGCCACGGCGACGCGACGAATGCAATCATCAAAGCTCGGTTCTTGAGCTTGGAAGTATCGGCCACGAAAATGGTAAGGGTGAAATCGATGCCGTTATAGCCGACGGCGTAGAAGACTTGTGCTGCGCAGTATGTTTGTACATTGTTGCATGCTGCCATCATGATGAGACCGAGGGTGCAGGATGCTACCATGAGCGCGAAACCCTGGTGGCGACCCCAGATGTCGATGATTTTGGCATAGGGAAGCTTGAAGAGTCCGGCGACTAAGCTCGATATGATGGAAGTGGTGGCTGTCAGGGAATGTTCCTGGAAGGAGCTGGTGACGTATGGCGTTAGGGTAAATGTCATGCCGGATGCAAAGGACTGGACAAGAGAGACGATCCAGATTCTGCTGCTGTGTTAGAATAGTTCAGGATATGCGTAGAATGAGTAGTGTACTTACAAAGCGTATGTAATGATGAGGTCGTTTCTGGTCCAGATCTGGTTCATAGCTTGTGCGCTTTGCACACCATGTTGGAATTCGGTGTCGACAACTTCGCTTTCGCTATCACTGGCGGTCGATGTAATAGCTTTCTTAGTGTCCTGTGATGAAGAAGGTGTCTGATCGTCCGTCTTCTCAAGCACAGGGGCCTCAGGGGCTCCGAAGCGTGAGATCAACCGCATGATATGTGTGAGGAAGGTGTGAAGTACCTGCTTGTGAGTTGAAGAAACAGATGAGGATTGAGACTGAAACAGTACACAGGGGATGGTAACACTTATAGGCATAACGCATATACGAGGATTTCCCGTAAGCAGTACCTACTAATACATTGGTCCCTTTAATTCTTGAAGCGCCTGCATCCAGATGCAAGCCACCTGCAAGAGACATGATGCTGTCAGTAGGGCAGCTCGTTCGGACTCGCTCGTTTCGCGAGAGCCAAGGCACTACCCAGTCTTGGAGACTCGCGACTGTGGTCGACAGTTGCATCTCGACCGAACGAGATCTAGGTCGACAACGATGCTAGGTCCAAATGGTGGACAATATACTGGCAAGGTCGTACCACACGATGATCTGATAAAAATTTGATAATCTTATCAATCAATCGTTTCGGTCGATTCTCCACTGTTGTATCGACGAGAGACGCTCACTGGTCTGCTTGAGAACTCGTAGGATCTAGCGTCTTGGGTGGCTTTGACTGTTTGCGGGTAAAATTAGTTGGATGCAACCTCGACCGCTTCGCAGGAGGATCTGATAAGGGATTGGTGCCAAAGGTCCGACACCGGTGGGCCTGTACAGGAGTCCGTTGTGCTCAACCAAAGCTGGTAGTTCGTCTCGAGCATGCCTGTTTCCTAGTGTTCTTGGTCGAAGCACCTGGACGTCGTAAATGTGAAGCAGGTAGTCGGCCTGGGGACAAGACGTCGAGATCGAATGAGGCCGAAAATCCGCCGATGGAGTGGCCGTAATGCTCAGTCTTCTAGACGGTCGAGATTCAATGGATCAAGCGCAATGACAGTGATGTTTCCACTCGTTCTGGTGGTCTGAATCAAAACGTGCTAACTGGGTGTACAAGAATAGTAATGTAAAAGAGCTGCCAGTAGACTCGTCTCAACTCGCATCATTAGCAGTATACAACCTGTTGTTATATCCACGTCACGTCAAACAACCTGGACTGTCCCAAGTCTGCACGAGGCTTGAAAATAAAAATTTCCATTGATTCTAAGGCACAACTACCTGGTCAAGATCCAGTCTGACGAGCTTGTTGTTCAAGAAATGCGTATACCAGATCGCATTCCCTGCGGCAGCTGGATTGCCTTGTCCCGGCGGCTGACCGATGGTGTATCCAATAATACCCGTCTCGCCGTAAAAAGGCAGTGACAGGCCGGGTGTGTCCAAAGTGTCTGGCTCGACGACCACGCTAACGTTTCCCGTCTTAGGGTTAAGGACACCCAGACTGTTCTGCAAGATGTGCGTAGCCCAGACATTGCCTTGCTGGTCCTGAGCAACTTCGACTGTTTCTGTGGGGGCATTCGGCTCTGGATAATTTACGATCTGCTTGGTCCTGGTGTTGATGCCTGCGATGGACGAGCTGGTCGTGCATGCGAACCACAGTGTAGTGCTGCCGTCGTCGTTGGTCGTCTCGGCTCTCATGACGAGCGGCTGGGAAGCGCCGAACGGTAGAGGAAACTCTTCAATCTCTTTGGTCTGTCGATCGAGGCGACCGACTTTGCTGGCGAGGAATTCGAGGAACCATACTCCGTCGTCTGAAGCGTAAAAGATACCCAACGGGTTGGAGAGCTGAATCATTAGCGGTCGGTCTGTGGTTACCCTTACTGGCGAGGTGACTCACTGGCGTAGGCACCTCAAAATTCTCAAATTCGTGCGTCGTATAGTCGAAGCGTGTGAGCACAGTTCCAGTCGTTTGCGTAAAGTATATGCCATCTGGAGCACTAGTCACGTCGTTGAATGGCTCAAGGTTGCCGACGCCTTGTAGCAGACCTCCCGGTGGTGTGAAGACGACTGTCTCGCCGGTATGGACATCATGACGAACCAGCTGATTGTGGGCTCCGTTCGAGAAGTACATGTACCCATCATAGCCAGTGCGGATGGCACAAGCGAGCAGCTCGAATTTTGTGTCTCCAGGAAGCGGCAAGGTGAAGTTGTCCAGTAAAGGCACCGTAAACGGGATGTCATACTCTGTGAACTCTCCTGTCTGTGGGTTGAAGCGAGCGATCTTGTCAGAGAAGACTCTTGGACATACAGCATGTTGTCCGGCCCGGTCGAGACGTCGCATGGTCCAGAAAGAGCAGTAGGCAGATCCCAAGACGAGAAAGCAGAATCCGGTACGTCTATCTAGTTGGTCACTGCAACAGTATACGACACGAATGTCAATGCTGAAAACAACGAACTGCTCGACCAAATCATCCTGCAAATTTCAAGACAGCGGACAGAAAGAAAGCTGAAATGGAACAATAGAAAGACTTATCTGACGATTAGCATGGTATTCATATACTAGCAATACAGTTGAGTAGCAGCATTCCGACGATCAGAGACCCACACGAGCAAATCTCTCGGACTAGCTACGATTTCTGATATGATCGAATTGGCTGGGCAATCTATGATGGATCTTGAGCAATGTCGTGGTCAGATCGACGTTCTCATGGTCAAGGTTCCGGGAAATCGGTCGTTAAAATCGGGCTTCAATCGGGCTCTGTGTGGGTCAACAACCATGAACTCTCCGAAGGCAAGACTACTGTATCGACGACGATCCAAATGGTGCGTATGAATGCCGTAAGCCGTGCATGTGTAAAAGCCGATCAAAATGACCAGCGAAAGGCAGTGATACTGAACATCACACAGCTTCAGCGCATCGACAGCTTTGTGTTATATAGACATCGGACATCATCAGGTCTTCGTCGTTGGTGTCTGCTTCGTTCTTGAATCAAATCGATGTCGACGTTCCAGCTTGATTTCATCATCGGGAGGTCCATGTATAGAGCTACTACCTACTGACACCGTAGGCGACCTCGCATTATTTTATTCCAAGCTCTCACTTGCTGTGAGTACGTAGGTATGCAGAGAAGGAAGGAAAGCGCCAAGAGCCCCGCGCTGCCCCTCACTCCCGTCTCCTTCCCATTTCGTTGCGTTCGCGACTGCTGTGTTTGCAGTGACATCACCCTTGCAAGCCATTTCAATGTGTGTTTCTCAAATCTTCTAGAACACTTTTGCTTTCAACACAAACAAGTACCTTACACACCAGAACACGCAACAACACAACAATCAACAAATCCACCAGACAAGACCTTCACAATGGCAGCTACCTCCAACATCATCCCAACTAGCACCTCCGTCGAGGAGTCGATGCTTGTCCAGGCACCTCTCTCCCACGTCTGGCACTTCATCAAGCTCCAGGACTTCAGCAAGTTCTGGTCCGCGCTCAAGAGCTCGGAGCACGTCAAGGGCGCAAGCGAGGAGACCGACATTGTCAAGTGGACCTTCAAGGATGGTCACGTTCTTGAGGTCAAGCAGGAGGAGCACTCTGTATGTTCCCATTCACGGCCAAGAGAAGTAGACTTGATCTAACCACGTGCACAGTCTATCAACCACTACATCACCTATTCCGTCATCACTTCTGAGCCTGCGTTGAGCTACAGCAGTGTTGTCAGCACCATTCGCTGCTACCCAGTCACTTGCGGCGAGTTTGAGGGTTCCACCCTGGTCTCATGGTCAGGCAACTTCTCCAGCGATGCTGACGCCGGTAGGTACTCTTCCAAAGACATCACAACACGTGTACTGACAATGACCAGGTGTCATCGAGGACTCCAAGTACAAGCGCCGCGAGGCCCTCGCCGACCTTTCCAAGATCGCAAAGAAGATGTAGATTCGTCCTTGTGGACAATGAGAATAGCACGGCAGACAGTAGCCTGATATGAGTTTATGAGCAGAATGTTGACAGTAACCCAAGAAACGGCATGAGTCTGTCTTTTGCGAGACGAACAGTCTACATAGCCCTGTAATGCCATAGTTGAAACTCACCAGCATCAGCACCATTAGTACAGGTGTGACTGTACAGCACCGTCTGGTGGACTCTACTCAACTCGACGAATCATCTCGGTCGCATGCCACGGCCATCGGGTCATTGACCTAGAGTTTACATATTACTGTGCTTTGCTCCGTATCGTGATGCATTGCAGTGACTTACCCCACCACTGACTACCCCGCACTCACGTGGCTACCCCAATAGAGCTCCAATTGCCAAACCATAACGTCTACCAGGACACCTCACCTCGCGTGTCAGAGCCCAGACCTCACTCACAGTACCAACAATGCCTCAAAAACTAAAACTCGCAGTCTCGCAATCGCGCACCCAGGCAACGCTCGCCGAGACGCTCACCGATCTCGAGCGCACGACCCAAAAAGCCGCAACGCAATCCATCTCCCTCCTCCTCTTCCCAGAAGCCTACCTAGGCGGCTACCCACGCACCTGCAATTTCGGCGCCGCAGTCGGCGCCCGCGCCCCCCACGGCCGCGAGCAGTTCCTGTCTTACTACCACGCCGCCGTCGATCTCGGCGACACGCCCAGCGGCAGCGACGACTGGCTGGCGAAGAAACTACCGCTCGCACCGGGCACCGCGCACCGCGGCGACGGGACGCGTGAATTCCTGGAGCGCGTGGCGCGCGAGACGGGCGTGTTCATCGTCACGGGCCTGGTGGAGCGCGCGGGCGGTTCGCTGTACTGCAGCGCGGTGTACGTTGACCCTGTCAAGGGGGTTCTAGGGAAGCGGCGCAAGGTGATGCCGACGGGCAGCGAGCGGCTGGTGTGGGCGCAGGGATCGCCTGCGACGCTCAAGGCTGTTGTGGCCGATATCAAGGGCGTCAGAGTCTGTCTTGCGGCCGCGATTTGCTGGGAGAATTACATGCCGTTGTTGAGGTATAGTCTGTATTCGCAGAATGTTAACCTGTATCTGGCCCCGACGGCTGATGCGAGGGATACTTGGGTTCCGCTTATGAGGACGGTGGCTACTGAGGGCCGCGCGTTTGTGCTGAGTGCGAATATGTGTGTGAGGAGGAGGAATTTGCCGGAGTGGGTGAGGGGTGATGAAAGCACGACGGTCAAGGAGAGTGAAAAGGATGAGGAGTTTGTTTCGAGGGGTGGGTCTTGTATCATCGGGCCATTTGGAGACGTGCTCGCCGGACCTCTTTGGGAGGTTGAGGATGGCGGACTATTAGTCGTCGAGGCGGATTTTGAGGACTGTGAAAGGGGACGGTTGGACTTGGATGTCGCAGGGAGCTATTCGAGGAACGATGCCTTTCACCTGACAGTGGACGGCCTTTCGCTCGATCCACCGCCGTAGAGCAGACTGTATTCATAAAGGTCTATCTACCGGAAAAGTCGGGCTTGTAGCCAAGCGCCCTTCCTTTCGTGAGCTCGCGCAATGCCATGGTGGCATACTGGCTGCTGCCAAGCTGCATCTGCAGTACCAACGCGATCTTGGGCTCGTCAGATGTCATCTTATGGTCTTGCGATTTCGCAGATACTGTGCCGTTCTCAGCACCCGTCTCGACCTTTTGCGCAGCCTTCAGTTTCTCCAAATCTGTCTGGACAAGCTGCTCATCCTCATGGTGATATGTCTTCACTTCGTAAGAAACCTGACCTGGCCTGGCCAGAATCTTCCTATAACCTCCACTCAAACTGATATCCTTCCATTTACGGCGCATGTCGTATGGATTTAGCTTATCCTGTGCCATGAAACTGATATAGAAATCTTTGATGTCGTTCTTTGGATATTCGACATCGAATCCAGGGAGTGGAAGCACAAGATCAAACATGTTGTACTTGCCGCTCTCGGCCTCCTCCTTGGTCAATGCGCGAGCACGTTCGAATTTTTCGTCGATGGCTGCAGCACTGTCATCGGCCGACGGGCGGATAATGACTTCTCCCTCGTCGTCAACATCTGCCAGTGGGGCTTCTTCGAGCACAGCGACAGGATGCTCTTGTACCAGCACCAAGTCGCCCTCGATGACCTTGTGACCGTGCTTCTCGAGCCTTGTAGCCGCCGCCGAGTTCCACACCTTGCTTTGATATGCGTGGACATACATCAATCGCAGATTTCGGGCAATCTGCGAGAGTGCACCGTGATAATCAGTTAACTGATTCTGCTTTCCAGACCTTCTGTCCACCCAGCCCAGATGCTTTACGATCGCACTCTCTGCTTGGAACTTCCTCGGTAGCTTCTCGAGTACGGTGCCCATTTTTTCGCCTTGTCGCCAAAGATCAAGAGCCTTCGCTCGAGCCTTGTCGTCATTGGAGATCTTTGAGTCGTCGATCTGGTTCTTCGCCGCAGCGAGGGCGGTCCCGGAGAACGTCAATATACTCTCGCAAGCTCCTTTGAGGTTGCCCTGAAGCATGAACCTCCCGATCTCGTCCGTACTTGTCGCAAAGGTACCGAAACGCTGAAGACCGTAGTAATTGATGAATCCCAGCTGCTTGAAGTCCTCCACGGCCGTCTCGATCGTCTTCTTCGTAAGGTCGAATTTCGCATTGCTATCGAGGCCCTCAATCCCGGGCACCTGGCAGTCTCGGAGAGTGATTGTAAATTCGTTGCCCTGCAGATCACCAAGCTCAAGCCCAGTCTTCTCGTACTTGAAGCCTGACAGTACGGCGTTGCGAAGTGTCGGATTGAACCCTTGCAAGCGCTCTTTTGTCGTTCTGAACAGACTGATTCTCTGCACCGTCACACCTCTACGATCTTTGGTTCCAGCCATGTTAAAGTTCTTCGTGTGCAGCTTCATCTGACTCGCAAGGAAATAGAGAACCTCCATTGTGTCCTTGTTCTCCTTGTACAATGTGAAGTGCAAATGCTCGCCGCCCATCTCTTCCCAGCCAACCTTACCCCTTACAATCGGTCCTTCACCCCTCTGTGGTGCCTTTCTTCTGCTCTTCTCGCCGCGTTGTTGAGGTGCAGCCTTGATCGTGATCGTGTTGTCTTCCTGCGTGAAAGTTTCAAGGCGATTCTCGAAGATCCGTCTCACGGCGACGTGAGCGTCAGTCCGCTGTTGCTTGTCCACTACTGGGTCCGACACAAGGTTTCCATAATCTCGAGTCTTCTTGTCTGGATTTGCGACAACCTTGCCGTATAGCGACCGTATAGCCTCCGATGTCTTCTCGCCAAAAATTGCAACGAGTGTGCTCATCGACTCTGCCGAAATCGATGCGACCGCTGCCGCTTTGCGCTCCTCTCTTGTGGTCTCATCTCCCTCAGCCGCCTTGTCTACTAAAGCATTCGCCGAGCCGGTCGCTGGGCCTACGGTAGTCTCTGGAACACTCTTCTCCCTTCCTGCGACTGTGCCCTCCGGTTTCGTATCCTGCTTTTGTTCGGGCTTCGGGGCCGGTAGTGCTAATGAATCGAGGTGAAGGACCTGACCATTCGACTGAATCTCGTTGACCAGAAAATCGGTGTATCTCTGCTTGACAATACCAGAGAAACCAGAATTCGGCGATGCATACACAGTTATGCCAAACTTAGTCTCCTGTTCCGACTGAGCCTTGATCTGATCTTTAATAGAGAAGCTATTGTCGATAGGCGATCCAATCTCTACATCGTCCGGCCCGGTCAGGCGCGCCTTCTTGCGAGGCTGTTCGGAATCGTCTCGGTCCGCCATGGCTGATCGTTAATGAGCAAACCTACGAGATTCAATACTTGACATCTAAGTTGGAGAAAGAGATATTTTAGATGCCCGACTCAGCGGATCATGCGGAGAAGATGGCTCATGACTCAGCACCAGGTTGCACGCGACTTCTACATTATAGGACAATCATGATGTCGATTTGAGAAAGGACAGTGACTCTCTACACGTATCTCGACAATGCCACACCATGGGATCTCTCCATTTAGGGCTCTGTACGATGTCATGGTCATTCAGTCGCTCGGCCAGTGCCGACCAATATCGTCTCGACTACCGGCCCTCACACACTCTGCACCCAGATATCTACAGCCGGTCGGTCGGCGCCAATTCTCGCAATCAGCAGTAGCATACACCAAGACTCGAGCAGCGGAGAAGCGCGCACTCTGGAACGACGAGATTCCCGCCCGCTACATCAAGCTTGTCAATGACGAAGGAAAATTAAACGAGCCAGAACCTTTGCGCCCACTGCTCGCATCGTTCGACCCGAAAGAATGGCGACTAGTATGCACGGAGAAAATGCCCGATGACAGAGATTTTGATCCACGGTACTGGGAACCTGTCTGCAAGATGGTCAATCGTAAGGAGGAGTACGAGAAGGAAAAGGCCAGGAAAACCAAGGAGAAGGGAGCCAAGAAGGTTGTGGACCCTACAAGTGTCAAGACACTAGAACTGAACTGGGCGATCGATGTCAATAACGATCTCAACCACAGACTGAACAAGGTCAAGGAGTTTTTGGCAGAAGGGAGGAGGGTCGAGATTGTGCTTGCGAAGAAGAAGAGAGGGCGGGTGGCTACGAGGGAAGAATGCGATAATGTTCTCAGCAGAATAAACGCGGCGATAGAAGAGGTCAAGGGTGCGAAGCAGATAAAGGCAATGGAAGGCAAGGTCGGTGGTGTTGCTATGCTTTTGCTGGAGGGCCCAAAGGCCTCGTAGTCTTCATGGCAAACATGAAATCCAAGAGTGGAAGATAAAAACCTTGAAGGGCAATATGATACAGCATGATGATATCTCTCTACACAATGATCTTGACCTTTGTGCTCAGATCTTTCGAGTGATCCTTGAACATCTTGTCGAGAGCCCGTCTCTCGATAACCACCCTTTCCCCCTCGAGAATATCCTTGACACCGACATCGTCCAACTTCTTAGCAACTGCATGCTTATTCATGCCTTCTCCCTGTAGCGCCGCAGACAGGTTCGTCCTCTTCTCCATCGTTACGAGGAGACTCCTGCCTTGATCCTTTCCCCACCACCCGTGGAATTTGAGCATCTGCGTCGCCCATCTTGATGAACCCGGTCCCGTCCTCTCAATTTCCGCATCTCCTTCAATGATCAACAGTTCGCCTCTCCTGTATCTGTAGCTCAACGCTGTCCTGAACGCTAAGTCGTAAATCTTCCTTGGTAGATCTGTGCTAAAGTCCCTCGGCTTTGGTCCAAACGCAACACCTCCTCCCCTCAGCATGGGCGACTTTTTGTCACCCAGACGTGCGTTACCAGTGCCCTTCTGAGGTCGGATCTTTCTGTTTGAACCATGTACATCCCCTCGCCATTTCGTTGACGCAGTGCCCTGTCGCTTCCGGTCTCCCTCGAAGATGACTGCTTTGTGAAGGATATCCCGCCGTAACGGCAGGAGAAGGTGTGTGCCAGGGTAAGATATTTGGCGTATTGGTTCCAGGGTCGGGAACGAATGGAGTGTACAGGTCGCATCTTTCAAGAATGGATTCGGCGGTGGCTGATACGGCTGTCGGGTGGCCGGTGTTGGAGGAGGTAGATGAGTGAAGGTATCCTGAAGAATTGGTTTCGTGTCGGTTGATGAGAGATGTGCCTCTGCGTATACCTGTTCGAGGTTCTGTGCAGGTAGAGGTGATTCGGTCGTGAGGCTGCGGGCCTGTGTCCATTGGATAGGTCGTATCGCGCGACCGCGAGACACCCTCGAGGCAGTCAAGAAGCCACTGAGGGGCTCACAAAGCCTTTTGGATGCCATCTTAGTATCAAGATGATCTGTTCGAAGGGAATTACTTAGTATCGTGCAGTGATAGACGAGGTTAACCGGGGGTTGCGCTTCACCGAAAAAAGTGTCGCCAAGACTTTGGAGAAGGCAACCTGCATGCGATCAATTTCATCCCATCACACGACACATCAAACACAAATATGTCCGCGCTTCAGCATGGCTCTCGGCCTTTGAAGGCCATCAGATGCACCTCGAGAGGCTGTAATGCTCTTCGCTCATTCACATCCACAGCGCCCGCTCACGAAGGAGAAGTCGCACAGGTCAACTCTCCAAGTTCGACAAAACCACAGATCCTCGAACCACATCTGGTACACACTCCTCGACTAGAACGAAAGCTTTTGCGTCAAAAGTCCGTCACACCAATCGGCAGTCGAAGAAGACGTGCCGCGCTTCAAGCACAGGGCCAAATCCCATTCGAGCAGCTCCCATACCAATGCTTCCAGGAAGCGCGAAAGATCTTGAAGGCGGATCGCGAGGAAAAGTTGAAGCAGATCGAGGTGCAAAGAGCCAGGTTGAATAGGGTCAAGGCTGCACCTGTGGAGCCTCAGGATGAACATAGTAAGGAGAGGAGGGTACACAGCATGACGGAGCATTTGGAGGAACTCAAGATCTACGCGGATATCAATGACCCAATTGTGAAGAAGAAGTTCGAGGATGATGATGGTGAGTGCAATCAAGGACAATGCGCAAGCACAGAGACTGACGTGATTAGCCGACATGAACAAGCCAATTTACAGATACCTGGCGGATAGGAAATGGCGGGAGTACAAGAGGAAGCTGCTTATGCAGCGTATCACCCAGATGAATGTTGTTCCGGATATTCTACCCACTATCGATCCAACTGTCTCGGTCGACCTCTCCTTCGGGAGAAGGGATGTCCAGCCTGGTGAGTTCGTAGACTCCAGAGTCAGTGAGATTCCTGCCACGCTGGAGATCCAACCATATAACAAGGGCGAGCGCCTCGTGACAATCGCTATTGTTAACCCAGACGTTCCAAACGTCTCGAAGGATGGCTTCGACTACCGCTGCCACTTTTTGGCCTCAAACATCAAGATCTCTCCGACCCAAACCAAGGTGTTTCTCAGGACTCTTTCGGAGCAGACTCAGGTTCTCCTACCTTGGCTACCAGCATACACGCAGAAGGGTGCGCCGTACAGCCGCATGTCGATCTTCGTGCTCGAGCAGGACGGTGAGGTTGATGTGTCAGCCGGACGCGATCGATACCAGGCACGCGGTTTTATCCTCAGATCTTTCGTCGACAAGTTCAGACTCAAGCCTGTCGGTGTGAACTTGTACCGCAGTCAGTACGATGAAGGAACAGCGGGAGTTATGCAGAGAGCCGGTATTCCTGGACACAATGTTGAGTTCAAGCGTATGAAGATCGAGCCGCTACCATACAAGAAGATACCAGGCTCAAGGTACAGGTAGTATTGCAAGTCGCCTGGCACAATGTATTATTATTATTATTATTATCATCATCATCATCATCTTTCCAGCAATTGTTCGAGTTTTTGTATTTGTATGCGAAAGATGGATCCCATTCGAGCTTTCCCAAAACGGAAGGACTGTATCGCCCCTTCCTCTTCTACGGAATTTAGGCAACAATACCTTTCTTCAAAAGATAGACTCGTGGCCTTCTGCTTCTCTCACGGACATGACAAAGATCAGTAAATTACAACAATGAATGTACCAGCAGCCACCGATATTGCCCTTGCGCTGGCGATCTTTCGAGCCAAGCCATTCGATCTCTCCATTAGAGGTGGAGGAGACCATGACAGCGGGACTAAAGACCATTATTGACTGCAATAGACTACATTCAAACACTACGTGCTTCGAGGAACCCGGGATGTCGTCCTTCTCATGGAAATCAAGGCGCCAGCCACTTGGATGCGGTAGCCTTCTGGCAGTCAGAATGTCAAAGACTGAACAACGAGAAAAACAAGCTGGACTCCATGATCGTCAACTTGAGGCACGAGAACGACGCCCTAAAGGCGTCTCCAAAGACCCCTTCCACTTCTCAAATACCAAACCGAAACGCAAAGAAGGGAAAATCTGCCAGTGAAGCTGCCCTGCGCAAAGCCCAGGGATCAATCATAACCGCAATCGCGAACTCACAACAGACGACCGGCCATGCGACCGACCCCACTCAATCTCTCGAAAGTCTCGAGCATGGAGGCATCCTTGCAAAAGGTGTATACCGGCTACACAAGATTATGGCCGAGAACACTCCGGACACTCAGGAGCTCTCGACTGTCTTGAGCGAAACCTCAGCGGCTCTGACAGCGGTCTTTGAATCGGCATCGAAAGCCTTGGCTGATGGTGAGGGACAAGAAGTAACTCCAGACGTCTTACAAAAGTCATTTCAGAGCTATGTGAGCAACATTCGCGCGGCTGGAAGAGTGTATGCTTCCGTCATCCGTGGCTTTGATGTGCTGGACATTTCTGGTGGCGGCAGCAGACTTCGAGGACCTGTTGTGTACCATGTTACTCAATGTTTCCAAGCCGTGACCACAGCGCTGAATACCACTGCCACCAGCAACATCCTTCCAGAAGCCCCTCGCACAGTGTCGCGAAACTCTCGAGGGACGGTCCCATCCAACACCAGAGACGTGGCATCAGAAACTCTCTTGGTTCTGGAAGCTCTCAAGCAACTCGCCGTCTCGATGCTGAACCGCCTAGACCCTACCAAATCCGCCCACGATGAGCTATTCGAAGGTTTCATGTTCATTCTCCTCCGACAAATCGGACAGAAGCTTTACCTTCTCACATTTGAGCAAGTCGCAACCGGTGATGTTGCCAGAGACATCAGCGCCGCGCCAGCAGAAACCAAAGAGCTACAAGTGGCGACAGTCGCCGCGCCTCACCTGGTAGACATCCTCAAGACCGCTCTCGCGCGCGCACCAAAGCATCTGCGACCCAGATCATCTGGCGCAGACCGTTTGAGTGACACTGCTCGCATCAAACTGCAACGCACGCTCGTGCACTGCACGTTCGGCAAAGAAGGCATGATGAAAGAAGCACTCGCCGACTGCCTTCAGCCGCCGCCAGTCATGGAAGTCGAGACACGATCTCGACCGGTGAAGAAAGGCAAGAACAACAAACAGCCCGACGCAGACTGGTTTGCGAACGAAGTCTGGGGATTACTAGGCTGGGACATCTTGGGTCAAGAAGGCGAACTCGCGAGCGCCACGATGGAAGAATAGAAAATGTACATTAGCTCTCTGTACAAGGAAACAGCAATGCCACCATATGCAATTAACGCCCCGCGTATGCCAACCCCCTACCCCGGGTATCTGAATTCAAGAACCCCGCAACTCCTCCTCCTCTATGTACATCCCCATCCCCAGCCCTACTCCCTGTGCGGCAGTTTATTCAACAACTTCTGCCCGCCCAGCAGTATCCTGCTCTTCATCTTCGCAGCCTCACTCTCCTTCTCCCCACCAGTATCGCCGTCCTCGTCGCCACCCAGGCTCTTCCCACTCGAGTCGAGCCTGTTCTTCGTCGCGCCTATGATGCCAGACAATCGCTTCTTGGCAGAGACGCCCACCGATCCTGAACGTCCACGTATTTGTGTGTCGATGGTATTAGCATTAGAGTTTCGTCGTGGCGTCTTGCTGTAGGGAGAGCTCGTGGCAGGCGATCCGTTGCCGTTACCGTGCGCCGCGCGGGATTTCTGCGGCGTCGACGTCGCTGTTCCCGGCCGGATACGCGACGGACCGACGCTGCCGTTTTCAGACACGCCGTCGCGAGTCGAGGCGAAGCTGTTGCGAACGTCTGGAGACGTCGACTCGCCATCATCATCGCCGTCGTGGTCGTAGACAGCCGTCTGGTCATCGCCATCCAACTCCTGCACGCTCGCAGCGCTGCGATTACCTTCGGAGGATGGCGTCAGACTCGGCTGAAAGTCGTGCGATACGCTCATCAGTAGGCTGTTGTTGGCCATTTCGCGCAGGCGCGATTGTTGCTGCTTGTTCGGTCGGTGATGTGCGAATTTGTTGCCTACAATGGCACCGGCGTGCGAGATCAGGGCACGGATCACGTCTTTCTTGAGCTGAAGCGCGAGGTCCAGGTTCGACCATGTCTTGTTGCGGTATTCGAGTGTTGGCAGGCGGAAAACTAGGTCGTGTACGTCCTCCAGATTGCGTGAACCGCGACCTTTGTAGCTGAGACAGAGTGTTACGCCGTGGACCTTGAACAGGGACAGTGTCATGTAGTTGGATGCTCGAGACATCATCTGGGTGAGATCGTCCGAAGGCCCTTCCTTGTCCTTATCTTTGTCCTTTTTACGCTCTTTGCTCATGGATATCCGGCTGGACTTCTTGGTTTCTTCGCTATCTGCCACTGAGACCATCGAGGATTCGGCGATCGATTGCTGACTGGGCGTACGTGTAAGAGCGAGGTTGGGGTTTGATCCTGAATTGTTCTTGGATGCTTTCCTACTCACCCCTGACCGATTGGAGTGCTGGAATATATGCCAGTGGTGGGAATTGGACTGTGGCGTGTGACTGCCTTGCTTGGAGCTCTTGTTCCTTGGATCACCCAATTTGAATGTAGGTTGCAACCTGTTTTCAAGCGCGCCCGCGCCTTTCCCAGCATGGGCCGGTGCATCTGGATTGGGTGTAGCATCCCCAGGCGTTGGTGCCTCTGCTTTTGAAGTGTTGTAACCGTCGCCATCTTCGCCATCTTCTTCCTGCTGGGTCGGGAGCTGCTTCTTCGCCTGGAAAGGAGAGACTCCGCTTTCTTCGAAGGCATTACCTCCGACACCCGGGAAGATATACTCGAATAGTTTCTTGGCGACTTCTCGCTCCATCTGAGCTTTGATTGGTACCACGTCGACCTCGAAGTAGTCCATAACCGGGATACCTGCAATAGCCTCCATCATGAGCCAACGGACACGCAGCATCTTTTGGTTACCAGGATCATGGTAACCGCGGGCGTCGTCGACGTAAGGGGCGAAAATCTGAGGATACAGAGCACCTGGCAACAGATTAAAACCATTAATACGTCCAAGCTCGACGCAGTTGACATTCGATCCGTCGCTGTTGTCCGTGCGGTCGAAAGAGATGTCTTTAATTTGGAATTCGAGCAAGCTCTCGTTCTCGTTGCGAATCAGGTGCCAAGCTAGTTCCTTCGCGGTGATAAGCCAGCGCAGTACACCGTTAGAGCCCTCTTGCATGCTGCGGTCTTCCACACGCTGTTGGGATGTTGTAATGGCTTTCATCATAAAGAAGAGCTCGTCTTCGCAGCTTGTCAAGTCCTCGTCCATCGAGATCCGGTCCTTCCAACCTTGTCGGTCGAGAAGTTTCTCGTTGACTTGAAAATGCATCTTGATTTCCTCAAGCTGACGAATTCTTGCTTGTAGCATCTCAACCAAATCCGGCGCGCCTCTGAGGTCACTGAAGTCCGAAGCCAGCATGATCTTCTCTAGTCGCTCACTTCTGGTCTTCTCCAATGGCTCGCTGTACAGCAGCAAGTCGATCACAATCATGTACATTGCGTAGTATTGAGAAGAGTCACAGATGGCCCTGAATCTAGGAAACTCGACGTACAAATGGTCCATCCGGTTGTCAGAAGTTTCGGACTGGTCGTCGGAGTCCTCTTGTCCTTTGGTTACATCGTCGTTGTACTTCAGACGTAAGTTGTTGAACTTGTCGTATCGCAAGCTAGCTGAGGTTCGCTGCACGACTCGAGAGAATCCATATGGATTCACAGCAAATTCGTACATGACTTCCATGGGCACCCAAGGCGGCCAAAAAGCGCCGGACTTGGTGCCATATCTGTTTCCAGAGTACATGTGAAGATGTTCCATGGAAAAAGTCTTTGTACTTGTAACGAACATTTGCAGACTGTCCATTGCTGCAGTGAATCTTCGCTGAACTAGGCCAGATATTTCGTCCATGACACGATCTTTGTCCATGATTTGTACGACTTTGAGCTGCATACCCTTGGCAGCGATGAGCACAACAGACTTGGGGTTCTTTTCGCTCTGTAGTTGGATTTGCGGAGCAATCAGTCGGAAGTGATATGTGTTGAGAGCTACGAACTCGGTGGAGATCTCTCCATCGGCAGATGTGTGAGCCTTGCTCTCCGACTTTTGTCGGTCGGTATCGTCAGCTTCGACCATGGCCTTACCATCCGCAAGGAGCTGCTCAATACGGTCTTGAATGGTAACATCATCGTCAACTCCGGGTGAGGAGAGGTTGGTGGCCATTGATTGTTGTCTTTCCAAGGTAGCTGACGATTCTTCCCCTTGCTTCTTCTTCTTTTCCTCGATGATATCCAGAATGAATTTGACAGCACGTCTCGACATGTAGTATACGAAACCCCTTCGTTGACTGACTTGATGGACGTACCGCAGTATGATATTACGCAGTGAATTGTTCCACTTGATCTGGGCGTTGTGCACTACAAACCGATTGTTGAAGTCGGTTGCCATCTCTCCGTGCGGTACTGCATCAACCCCGGCCTTTTCAGCAGAGCTGTCAGAATCGTCGTCAGCTGGATCGTACGCCGTTTCCACACCGGGCACCGCTGAGTGGTCATCATTCTCTATCTTGTGCAACAACTCTCGAAGCATGCCTTCGAGGAAATCATGCTTATACTTGAGGGCGTGGGCATTCGCTTTGAGTTGTTCCAGCTCCTCCTGCACCTTTCCGTCGTGTTTGGCATCGCGAACGATTTTGAGATGCTGTTCATTGTGAGCGGAATCATTACTTGCAATTTGTTCCACGATCTTGTCCAGTCGTTCCTGTATCAGGTCTGCTTGAACCCGCCGCGGGTCATGACTATGAGACATGACGCAGAAATGGGTTGGCTCGTCGCCAAACGGACTGGACCGCGTGGTGTCACCAGAAATGTTGTCTCCATGGTCTGTCTGGCGGAAGTAAGTGAACCTTGGCGCCCATGCTAGAGGGAGAATCTTCGTTTTTGGGTTGGACTCCTGAGGTAGGATCCAGTCCAGTTCAACGAAATCATCCATATCTATCCAAGTAAAGTCATTGTCGGGTATCGTAAATCGAGCCATGTCGATGTTGGCTGCAGCAAAATTCTTGAACGATGACAAGATACTATCGTCAGCCTTGTCAATCTCATCCTTGTTGGTACCGCGAATGCTGGCTGAGACGGCTCGTATATCCCCAGCGATGAAGTCAAGCTGGCACTGATTGATCTTCATCCCGCTCGTCTGCTTAGGTGACCCGTCCTTGTCGCCAGGAATTTCGAAGTGCTCTCTTCGCTGGTGGAGATCGAGCATGAAGCTGTCGAGCTTCATTTTCAGACCGGTGGCAGCAACGGCTTCGGACGCGTAGTCCTCCACATCTTTGTGCTTGTAGATGTGAGAGATGAACACTGGCGACAGTAAGAGATTGTATTTGATCGTTGCCAAATGCCTGCCAAATTTCTTGCTTGATTTTTCCTGACTGCTCCACAAGGGACCTTGTCGAATAGGAAGAGACATGACGCCGGAGAAGAGATGCCACCAGTTTAGGAAATGCGTGAAGAAGCGCGGCGTCAGATGTACTGAGTTGTAGTTGTCTGAGGGTTTCAGATTCGATACGTTCCAATCGCGTGACTGTGGGGCGATCACCGCTATTGACAAATGAATATGTTGACTGCGGATGCCACTGTACGCATCGTACGTCTGCCCACGAGGTGCTTTCACGTAGTCGGGGTGTCTGAGCTGAACGTTCCAGTGCGGTTCAAAGTCAAAGTTCCGTTTACCATCCTTCAGCGCCTTCTCAAAGACGAGACCTGCAAGCCATTGTACGTTTCCAGAAAGTTTCATGACGACCTTCCTGAACTGAGCTGTCGATCTCGAAGAGTCCAGACTCATGGAACCGTTGTCCTGAACGTCTTCGTCCGACCAAGTATTGCGGGCGTAATGGTTGTGATTCGGTATGGCCAGAATGTACTCACCACTGTCCACAGTCATGAACTTTCGTGGGTCTGGGTCTTGAGCGATGTTCCAGCAGACGTTGTTTCGCCAGACCATGACGAGTCCAGCCCCGTTGCCGGTCACGACATATGGATCTCTCGAGCCCTTCCAATTGACATGGAAGTCACCATCTCCTTTCCATGCAATAGTAATTCTTGAATGAAAGCTCAATCGAATTTTGTCCCAGAAGCCCACGCGGTCGGAAGGGTCAATGGGTGGTTTGGTGAAACCCTCGATAACCTGCATCATGTCCTGAATTGCTGGTTGATAAGAAGTTCCCCATGTAATCCTTGTCGGTGCGCTGGTGTTGATGGTTATCTTCATGTTTGTATAGGTCTTGACCGGACTGATTGTACGTCTGACATCTATAGCAAATCTCATGCCCACGTCATCTGGACCAAATCTTTCTGGCGGAACGACCACGACGTTAACGTGCTTTTGCGACTCAAGTCCGCGGAACTCCTCTGCGATGACAAAGTCGGTCGACAGATGAAAACTTGGTAACCTTGGTGATTGTCCTGACTGTATTGCAGGTATGTGGATTAACGGCAGTGGGTAGTCTCTCAGCATGCCACGAGTTTCTCCCATGCTCACGTTGAGGGACATTGGTATGAGCAGCCCGTACTTCATGTTCTTCGGCATGCCCTTTCCTATGTCGTGCAAGTAGTCCGGAAGCTCGTTGATGGGGAAGGAAGGCTTGTCTATCGTGACATTGATGTCACTGACGCACAGAGTCATCAGTCCAGGCCTCATATTCGTCGCCATTATCGGTTCGGTCTCTTCCGCTTCTTCTGGTATCTCGTCAGCACCCCAAAACAAGGTGCGTATATCTGACATGGCATGTCTCTGAGAACTCAAGGCTCGGTCGATTCTAGATTTCCAACTATCGGAGTCAAACTTGTCCAAGGTTTCTTTCGCGTGCTCGATAGATCTGTTGTTGACACCGCTCATCTCACAGGCTCCTTCTGCATTGTAACGCAGGTTGCCAGACCTGCTTCGAGGAGCATTAGCGCTCTGGCTCCGGCGATTCTCAGGCCTCTGACGGTCTGGCCCGGCCTCTTTTTCACCAGGACGAGCCGACCTCGCCCTTGGGTGGGGTGCGTTTCTCGAGCCTTTTGTGTTCAGTTTTTTCGTTTTCAAGCGAAAGGCTTCCTGTCGGGCAAGTCGCTGTTGCTGCTCAACAAGCCCTGTACGATAGATGACGCCAAGCTTATATTCGAAAGGACTGTCCTCAAGCTCGAAAATAAGAAACTGACTTCGAACGGAGATTTTTGGCACATGCTTCGGGCCCTCAGGATGTTTGGTCAGTACATATTCACTGCTGCCCGTCGCAAAGTGATGATGCAGCTGCTCAGTTGTCTTCACCACGTTGACGATATTGTCAAAGATGGAATGAACCACGAGCTGGTGCGGGACGCCAATTCGAACAGCTTCCGAGGATACATCGACGGACTTTTCGTCAACCAGATGCTTGCCAATCTTGCGTCTCATCGTCCGAAGGTCCACTTTGACACCTTTGATACTCACAATCCGGCTCCATACCCCGGTCATCCGAGGCGTTCCTGCATACATACGAGCAAGTCTGCTCCTGACGAATGGAGAAGCCCAGCGGTGCTTTCCGACTTCGACGCCGTATATTTGAATCATCAGCGGCGGATCTGCTGGCATGGTCGCCTTGACTTGAATCAATGACGCTCTGAAGTCAATCGTGGTAATTTCGTTCGGAGCAGGACCCTGCGAATGTGTCTCCGTTTCCTGTGGTACCTTTAAGCTCGACTGACGCACTGCCTCGGTTTTGGCGGCATGTGCGGCATGCTCGAAGGAAGACTCGGGTGCAAATGTCTTTCGCAGGAGAAGAGATGCAATTCCGACCGCGAAATGGAAGTAGAGGGAGTAGTATATATACAACTTTTCTGCTTTCGAATTGATGTGGAATAATGGTCCTTGCTGGTCCGTAGAAGTCGAGAACGCGATCTCGAAGCTGGGAAGCGACAGAAATGTGCTGGCATCCGACTCCGGAATCGTGTCGATAATCAGACCTTCAAGACCCTCAATGTGAACGGCCAGCCGTCGCCCATCTCCTGGTGTCGCGTATTTCTTTCGAGGAGAATTCTGAGTTTCGGACTTTGAGCGGTGGTGATCCCTGGAGGACCGACTAACTGACCGACGCCTGGTAACAGTATAGCTTTCGTTCCTGTGTGCTTTGTATTCCGTCGTCCATGATTCTAGCTGAAGGGACACGCCCCTTGAGTATTTCGAGATTGCTTCATCTTTGCCGGCCACTTCGACATTGAAGTCTGACCCTTGTAGATAGATATGCTGAAGAATGTTTGGCAGGTGGCGAAGGAAGCTTTGCTTTTGTGGACCCGAACTGGAAGGAGAGCGCGGTCGCGAGTATACCTCTTTGTGTAAAGCTTGCACGATTTGACGGATGCCTCCGCAGATCTCAGGTTGAACAAGATATATGGACAGCGTCTGAAATTTTCCATCCACATAGACCGAGACTTCCGGAAGTGCAGTAACATCAACCTTGATCTCGATGGTATCAGCAAAGAGAAGATCGTGTTTTGTACCATCGGCCGTCTGTCCGTATAAACGATGCGTCGATTGTCTATAGTCCAAAGAAACTGAATAATGATGCTTTTCTTCAGATTCGTGGCGAGCGTCTAGATCCAACGATATGCTAGATATTGAAGAGATAATCATGTCATATTCTCGCCCGTTGGCGCTATGTGGAAGAGACACACGGACAACAGGTTCTTGCACTGCGAATTTGACAATGGCCATAGGCAGGAACCGCCCTACCATCGAGCGTCTGTCTCTGGCATGGCTTCGTTGCTCTTGCTTTGGTGACTGGCTCTGGCGTCCTTTTAGCATGGTTAACATGATGGGGAGGTGTCTAGGATTGAGGTCGATGGACGGTGAAGTGCAGACCAAATTTGCGAAAAGAATGTTGGTGTTCTTATCACTCGGATTCGGATCGGTCGAAAGCTGGATGATCTTGGAGGGCAAAGTCGTCTTGATTGTGGCCGTCACCATTGGTACATAGACCAGACGCTCTGGATGCTCGCGACCGTCGTCGATACCTGCAGAGATGGCAATGGCAGTGAGCAGAGCCTGGTGCGCAACGTCATTCGGAGAAAAGTACATTCTATGTGCCGGACTCCTAGGTTCCAGTCGCGTAAGGTCGAGGCCGACTTCTTTCATGGCCAGGTTGAAGTAGACTTGCTGACCGAATTCACGTAGGGCTTTGATGCGTTTTGAGAGGCCGAAAAAGCCCACCGCCAATTGTATTTCCTGAATGCCCCTCAACATTGAGGAAGCAAATTCCTGAGAGTCTGAGATCGCCTCCAAGATGGCGGCATCCACCTCAGCTGCATCCGGCGAAACATTTGTCGCTCCATCGACTTTGATCTGTGGGGTTCGCGGAGAGTCTTGACCGCGTCTTGCAGATGCACGCAAACGTTTGAAATAGTTTGCGGCGATTTCGAATTCATCCCAAGGAATTGTCAAGCGACCGATTTTGAGCGCAATGGATGCATCTCGCAATCCTTCCACTTCCTTATGGATGAAACCGTGGACATTAAAGATGCTAAAATCGAGCACCTCCGTCGAGTCTTTTCCTTCGGAAGTAAAAAGAACGCTTCGAACGACAGACTTCCATTCTGCAGGCCGCTTCGTCTCGTTCTTGGATTTGTGGTGCCGAAAGAGCTTGCTCCTATCTACGGTCTTGGTACGTGTGTCGACGGACAGTATGAATCGCTCCAGGCTCATGGTGCCAACGTCTTTGATGGCAACCGATGCGCCTATCACCAGCAGATCTACCAGTCTCAACCATTCCACTTGTCTGTGAATCCGTTTGACTCTTTCTTTCCAACTCAGCAAACTTTTCCAGGTGCGCATTCGCTGCTCTCTTGCTGATGTTGGAGGACCGGCTGTGTTGTCCTTGCCGGAACGTTCATCAGTATGCGGACCCTTTCTCTTGGCCAGCAGAAGCTGGAGGTCCACCAAGAGCTGCAAATCGGTGATTGTCAGGCTGATCCATGTCGGTTGCGCAAAGGTAGGGCGGTGCAACGTGAACCCAATGCCACGAATACGAATAGTGATTCCATCTCGTGGTGAGAATGCGATTCGTCGCAAGCCCGAGAACCCAATGCGCTGTATGCTCACTCCGGTGATGACGCGAAGTATAGCAAAAAGGACAAAGGTGAAGAGATAAGCCAGCAGCAGCAGTCCGAGTAGGAATGACACGGTCGGTAACGGCATGATTTCTGATGGTGTCTCAAAGACAATCCACCGAGTATATGACTGTTCTTGCTCTTCTTTCGATATCGCCCATTCGTCGCGTGCAATTAAACCCCAACAATGAAGCCCTTCTAGGCCCTGTCATTGCTCCAGTATGGGATCGCGAGGTGTAATCCAAGTCATTGATCGGCGCATCCGGATAGTATCGCCAGTGTATGTTGATTATGGACCTCACAGTAGTGTGTCCTGCAATTAATGAAGGCGCAAGAGAAGTAATCCGCTCGAGGGTGGATCCATCATCGAAACGTGCAGTTATTCTTCGGAACCATCCCGGAACCCTGCGGGTTAAGTATCAACGCGGGTGTCGCATGTCACTGTGGTTCGCCCTGGTTCGCCCCCGCGAAAGCTTAAGTCATATGCCTGCAGCAGCCGGCGATCAAAATGAACAACAGCACGTCACCTTATTATAACTATAAGACAAGCACAATGCCACGACGCAAACACGAGCGAATCAGAGACGTTAAACATGTTCCTCGTTTCCTCATTACTAATGGTACATAGGTATCTCGCAAGCTCCTCCCGACGCCTTTCCCAATCCAACCGGGGTATATCACTCCGACCATCTTAAAACATAGCTTCGTTAAGCTGTTCGAGGAAACACCCCGTCGATCCATTTCCTCCAACGTGGTCGCGTGGCCAGTGCGGCATCGTCAGCCGCTGGGACAGGTCTTTGACCAAGCATTGCCAAGGCTCTTCTGCGAGCCCACTCCCTCCTAGCCGAACGTGAATTGGACGCAGGCGCAGGACCGGGATCTGGAGCGACCTCGACGTCGTCTGCCGATGTAACGACCGGAGCGCTGTGGCCCTCTAGTGTGCCATTGACTGCGTTGCCTCGTTGACCGAGTTCAATATCCGAGGACGCATTGGCTGTCCTTCGTGAACGAGCGAACGGGTTACGTGATGGCGCTGAGTCTGTGATTGCCTGACTATCGATGCTTCCCACTCGTTCCGCGTCAGGTTGATGCCTCCGAATAACTCGTTCCCGTCGAACCATGGCGTTGGTAATAGTGGTTGGACAGTGACCCTTTGGCAGTGCTGAAACTTTGCAGAGAGGACATAGTGATGAATTGTCTCGTAGGAACTCGTCAACACATTCCGGATGGAAGATGTGCTCGCACGGCAACTGCCTGACATTGCTCTCTCCGTGCTCAAAGTCATCAAGACAGATGGCGCAGGTCGGCTGGTCGAAGTGTGAGCGCATGGGCTGTCTTTCTTTGGCCAAATCAATGGACGTGGTCCTCGGCCCTTTGGAATTCGTGACCATAGGTGGGCCTTGATCAGAATTCTCCGCGGGATTCTCGGGCCTTTGATAGACGTACAGAGGCATCGTATCGAGAATCTCTTGAGGTACAGTCATCCGTTTGATTCCTAGCACTTCTAAGTTGACGTCGCCGTTGGCCACTCTCCTTCTCAGTATCTCTCGTCGTCGACGTTGTAAGAGATGCATCATGAGCGATATCATTCCCACGATGATCAATAGTACAGAAACTATTATGAGAAGAAAAACCCAGAGACTGGGCAGCCCGCTCGAGGAAGCCGTAGTGAGATTCAAGTACAACCTGACATAGTCTCGCGAGTTGTATTGTCCAGTCAGACTCTCACCATTCGGAACAGAAGTCATATTGCCAGAGTAGAGCGCCGACTCAGTCAGCAGCAAGTTCGCCGAGGCTGGAGGTATCGCGTATACAGGATACGGATTCTGTTGCTTCCATTGTCCCCCGTCTCCAAGATCCCAGGCAGGGCTGTTTGCAGCAGGCGGCGCCGCGGAGTAGTTGGGGTCCGTCAAGAAGACTATCATGCCATTCACTCCATCAGCTCTTGCACTCGACAAGTAACTCTCCATGCATTGCGGTGAAATCCAAGGGACCAAGGCGACCAGATTGGCGGTAGTTGGAAGGTTTGCTTGTCGAGTAACATTTTGCGGCACGTAAGCCGCCGATGCATTAGAGCAAGGGTCAGAAGATCCGAGTTGGGGAGTGTAAATGAGGCCACCGACGGGTTCTCCCTGAATGACAGAATTTATGGAAAGAGTCGTGATACTCTGTCCCAGCGCCCAAGCGAACGAGATACTCGACTGTTAACACTGTTAGCAACGGTATGTAGAAGGCGGCGCATGCGTACATTAAGTCGTGCATATTGTTCTGCAAATTGAGGACTCGAGTACAGGCTAGGGTCTGCGAAGACCAGAGTACTGACACCCAGAGCCGTTGCACCTGTAAACTTTTAGCTGGAGCGCCTACTCGCACGTGCTGTCGAGCGAACGTACTCATGGTGGAGCGATCTCAATCGTGACAATCCGATCGCTTCTCCGTTGCGCGCGGTCGACGTCAAGCCTGCGGGATTATGGACTTTCTCTGCTGAAATGGTGTATGATACATGGTTGCGCAAAGTCGAATAGAAACAGCCATGCGAACAGGCAAACGGAAGGACGGCGAGCGGCGGCGGGGTGATGATGCGGCATGGCGGGAACCGGATCTTCGGAAGACATGATGGACCTAAACAAGGCAGGTTCGATCGTTCGCCTCACGGAGCAAGGTTTGGCATAATGCTTAATTGACGCCTAGCGGACCGCGCGAATCTAATGCACGTGACCTGGAGTCCGCAGGGCTCGACCTCCACGTTCTTTAACACTGTTGCTGCCTACCTACGTAGGTAGTATCCACGTGAACCCACTCAGCATTATCCACTGATTTCACCATCGAGCTATCACAGGCCATCACGTCGACAACTATCAGGGACTTCCGCTGCCAGAAATCTGCCGCACGGGAGATTGTTCACCTCCTGCTCATCTTCGTCCCACGTTACTGGTTGCGCGCAAGAGCATTCACCTTCCTCGGGCGGATCACGAAGCACGGACCATATTGTTGGTGTCCTGTCTTCCGTACCTACTAACAAGCCGGCTTTCGAGGCTTGCGACGAGTAAACATGCCTGTATCGCAGGCGAACAAGGGCAAGAACCTCAAATCTCAAAACCGCGACCGTCGCTCTCGCTCAAGGAACTCGACGCCCCTCTCATCCGGACCAGAAACCTCGATTCTATCTGCTCCACCGGTTGGAGACTCTGACTACCTTCGCACGCCCCTTTCGGCATTAATCGTAGAGTCTCATAGATCAATAGAAGGCCTGATCGAGAAACACAGTGCGACCACTACCAACGGCAACCCACCATCAGCAGCTAGCCTCAATTCACTTCATGATGGAATTGTCTCAGAAGTACTCGCTGACGTTACTGCAAGAGGGCTGGCTTGTGACAAGGCTATGCGAGAGTTGTCGCGTAAAAGAAAAGAGAGGATAGAGGCCGAGAGGGAGAGGGACGAAAGAGAAAGAATGGACGAGGAACGTCGTAAGAGGGACAACAAGAAGCTGATCGGAAAGAAGCGCGACAGAGAGGAAGCCGATGACAAGACACGGCCACCGGCAGTCGGTGCTCGCGGTCTTGCTCCACAAGACGGTGTTGATGTTCACATGGGTGAGTCCCTCAAGGTTTCATTATCTAAAGTCCTTCTTGCTAATAAAACACAGATGCATCATCTGACGGTCCACCACCTGCTCAGGTAGCAAAAACCGATGCTACTGGAGACGACGCAGAGTCACCTTCAAATGCTTCCGAAACGAGCCAGCAACCCCCAAAAGCCCATGCGATTGCGCACTATGAGACTTTCGGCGATGATCCTACCAAATTTGATGACCCTACCATTTACGACATACGCGATCTCACGCCTGACATGACTGACGAAGAGAAAAAGGCAATCCTTTGTGTTGCTGATTTCCCACACGACGATCTGCATGATCTTACACCGGGGACCCCACCTGATAATGACTTTAGCGTCGCAAAGCCGACAAATCAGGTTGCGTTTGGTACTTTTCAAGCATATGTCGAACCATATATTCGACACCTGACGGAAGAGGATGTTGGCTTCTTGAAAGAGCGTGGAGATCGCTTAGAACCGTACGTTATGCCTGGAAGAGGTCCGATGCATTATCGCGAGGTCTGGGCACGTGAAGACGGCCTCAACCCTCGAGATTCCATGAATGACCATCAACCCCTCAATGAGCCCAGAGGCAGCATTGAAGATATGAACGATGACACGGCCGCTACTGAGGATGTCTCAAGCGGTCCCCTGCTAGCAAGACTGCTTGCAGCGTTCAGGCATGAGCCTTCGAACAACCAGAATGGTGATACGACTGACGCAAATGGAGACACTACTATGACCAACGGAGACGCTACAGCTGGAGATCAAGACCCTCTTGTCAACAGCCATAACGAAGATCATGATTCCAACAGACCACCGACATATTTTCCCGATCTCTCGAATCCTGCCCGGTCTACGACAACAGGACCCAGAAGCTATGGTCAACTGGAGCAACGCATGCTCCAGGAACTGCGCTATCACGGCCTGCTAACGCCAGAGGCAACACCAGACTACGACGGTCACTTTGACGACGAAGTTGCTGCGAGGCTGAGATACCTCCAATCGGAACTTCGCGCAGTGTCCGCAGAGAACGGTGCACGCAAGGCGCGGGTGCTCGAGCTGACGGAAGAGCGCATGGCGATGCAAGAATACAACACAATCGCCGACGATTTGGACAATCAGATCAACGCCGCCTACACCAAGCGCAACCGTACCATGTCGAAGCCAAAGAAGGGCGTTGGAAAAGCGAGACCAGGGCAGGCGGCGGCTGGTATCGCTACGAGCAGGAACACAGTCTCGGACGGCGTCAAGATGTTGATGGAGCGGAGACAGCAATGGAAAGATCTTATTGGGCCGGTTGTTGATTTTGGACAGTGGGGTATACCTAGGGATACGGTTTTTGATAAGGAGACGATCGATAGGTTCAGGAAGACTGAGGGTGAGGCTGCTGAGGCTGATGAGGCTTAGAAACAGAAGCGTTTATCACTTTGGAAATATATGTTTCGCCTTGCATATTTGCTAGGCCATTCTGTAGCATCCTGTGCCGCTGTTTTGGCTGTGTACGGTGAAGTCGGGACCGCGGTAGTATATCGGGGGCTGGTGCGTAAATTAGAGAACGCCAAGCCACATTTTTTGTCGACGACAATGTCTCTCCTTGTTTAAAATAACAAAGCACTATGTGGCAGAACATGTCTTTCAAGTCTGCGCATTAACCATTGATACCCTTTTGATTACGAAAACATGTCATGGACGGTAGTGAGCATTGTGAGAGCACGTGACATTGATCTCGACACAACATCCGAGCTCGTCAAGCGCCGGCGCACTCGTGGGGTCGTGCGACCTCATTTGAACAGATATTTTCGCTCTTCACCAACTTATCTCGACTCGACAATTTCGATCTTATAGCTCATCCTCGGAGGAAGTTCTCAGATGGGCGTCGGTCTTGGCGGCAGACACGCTCCTGTTCGAGCACCAAGTCTATTCCGGTGTGGTCAGCATCTACGTGCCTTGTATCTCCATGGTCAAGGTCAAGGCACGAAACGCATCAGGTACGCGATCTCTTCTTCTATTCTTTCATCATTTCACAAGATGAATACATGCGTACAACGACTGAACTACGCTGTCGATATACAACCATTGGAGACCTTCTGACATACGAATCATCCCACTGCCACAATGCCTCACGGATGTCAAGTTCACATTACTAACATTCTTCGTTACTAGTATCGTATCATCTTTCTGTGAAGAAGTTTCGCAACAATGCATTGTCGACGACAAAGCCGAGTATCAGGACTCGAGACCACGTTTTGTTGAGAACAAAGCCGAATCTCGAGTCGACAAAGGCACTTTGTGCCAATCAGACAAACCGCTTTATCATGAGTCCAGACAGACAACGGGCTTGTGTTTCTGTTGCCTGCGTCTTGGTCACCTTCACGTAGGTCCTTAGCGTTGCAGCGTAGGTATTTAGTCTGCATCTGTCCAAGATGGCATTTCCTTCTCCTCCCCCCAACCCGTATCCTTCTCTTGGTATTGCCCCCTGCTGCGACTCACTGTCACAACCGTCTCTGTGATTCGCTGTGGTGGTCATTGCCAAGAAGCCAAATCAACTTCTGAACGACACTTTCACGACATCAAACTTCTCAACATGGTAGGTACACGCGCCTCCACTGCCCGGCTACTTGCGGCCGCGGGTCCGCAGGTTGATTCGGGCCTTACATCTCACGCGTCTATCGTCGTTGACGATGACAGCATGAGCGTCACTTCTGAGCTCTCTTCCATCCCTGACTACTTTGACGAAACGACAAGTTTCTCCGAGTCTGATGGTAACGACCAGGACGATGCTACCGCCGACGTCGACACTGACAACGAAAGTATGTTGTCCCACATCTCTGTCGCTGCAGCCCGCATTCGTGCAGTCGCTCCCGTCGCTGATGACTCTGACAGCGAACTCACCGAGCTGCCAGAGGACTACCAGGACTCGGTCTTTGATGACGGCGAGGCCGACGAAGATGTCGCCTTGCTCGATTACGACGCTATGGAAGTCGACATGACTGCCGAAGAACTTTTCGAATTCGACCTGTCTGCGCTCGACAATGATCCGCAGGCTGTTCACGAATACGTCCACCTTTCTGCGCTCGACAATGCTGCGCAGGCTCCTCGCGATTACGTCCACGACCAGCAGATGCGCGACCTGGCTGTGCTCAACAATGCTGCGCGGGCTCTTCGCGAATTCGAGCTTGACCAGGCTTGCATGGACCTCGACGATGCCTTTGCCGGTCTCGACGCGCGCATCGCAGCTGCTGACGACAACAACGTCTTGCCAAATGACATTGCTGACGACAACAACGTCCCACAAGACGACACGACCGCCGCCAACTACGACGAAGAATTCGCGCAGCTGAACGCGCAGCGAGCCAATGCCACGCCTGCCCAAGCAGCCATGCTCGCGACCTACTTCGGCAGCGGCGCGAGCATGACGTTCGACGAGCTCCGAGAGGCCCTGACGATGAGCGACGAAGTGTGCCGGTGGCCATACGGTGAGGACACGCCGGTCATCGCTAACGAGTTCCAGGAACTGATGGCCCTGAAACGCGATCACGCCACTCGTGCCCAGGCTCTTGTCATCGAGTCTCACTTGGGTTATGGCAACACTTTGAGCTTCCAGATGTTCCGCGACGTCCTTGCTTGGAGCGATTGGTCTTGCGAGACTTATCTGTTCAACTGCTTCCGTGGTGTGTACGACGTGTACATGGCTGAGGCCTGATGAGGTACAGGTAAGTATAGCCCCGCACGATAGGTAAGTATAGCCTGGCGACTTCCTTTGAGTAGAGGTCTTTTTCTTTTGTCAAATGATCTGGATGGCAAGTTACAGCTGAAACGAGACGGTATATATGCATTCAATAATGAGAGAGTTTGATGAACCCCCAACATGTTGTGCCCCTGTGATTTTGTCGCTTCGTAATACTTACCTTACTGTATGCAGTGAAGTTCTAACTAAGTCTTTATTTGAGCGAGTGGGTCTTCCAGCTGAGCCGCATAATGTTTTGGCGAACCCAGATGCCATGAAATGTGGTTGTATAGCCACATCTCTTGAGGCTGGAGCCACGTGACTCTCGTGATCCGTGGTAGCGTCGGGGGTGGAGTCGCGCATGCCGACCCATCTGGGAAAGTCGGATGGTTGTAGCGGCATAGCGATGGTACAATATATTGTAAGGCTGTGTGCATTCTGTTTTCTGCTTAGCTCAAGCCCCTGGCGCGAAGTGGTATTTGGCTAAAGCCATGAGCACCGCGGGGTTCTGTAACGGTAGGCTCGGGAACGAGTTCGCGCATGCCGATGTGTTCATTCGATGATGGCAAGATGTAGCGGTATAGCAGTGATACAGCTATGGCCGTGTAGTTTCTAGACGCGCCAGGGAGTATTCAGCTTCGGCGTCAGCTTCGAGAAAATGTCTCAGAAGTGCTCGCCAAGTCCGGATGGTCGAGCCGTGATTGATAAAACACAATGTCGCGGAATCTCAGTGGGTCTGTGGCAGACGGAGGAAACACCGACGGCACGGAGCTGGGAATTGTTATTCTCCAGCGGTGAATAATTAGACCCGGGAATCTGGCTGGTACAGTAAGAACGTTTTTGCGAAGCTGATGTCTTATTCTGAGATACACTTCTGACCCAGTTTCGTGTCTCGAACGTTGGAAGTTGTGAAAGAGCCCCTCGAGTTCTGGGATGTGAAGCGTTAATACAACCTCAGCTGGTCGTCAAGGTGGGGCTTTCGGTAATGCCTATGCAGAGACTGTGGTGCAGCACCAAGCATTGGCGGCTTCCTTCGGCGTCAGCAATACTCGTCGACGGCCCAATGATAATAATAACCAAAATCGATATGATGAAATTGTCAGGCCTGCGAAACGTCAATAGTGTGGTGACTTACAAGCGAAAGGGTGTGTATGTTGTGTGCACAGAGTTATGCCTCGCGTGGTAGTATCCAATAAACTACTGCACTCTGACGATCTGTGATGCTGGCGAGCTTGGGGAAGTCGGTTTCGTGGAGACTCTCCCTGCGTGGACAACACATGATTTGTGGGCCATGTAATTGGCCGGCCAGATTCGGTTTGACTCTAGTGTTTTGCTCCATGGTTGGGGCCGAAGTCGTAGAACACACACACGGCCTGGAGCGCGATATATCGATCCGGGTTGTCATGGTAAGTTGTCGATTTTGCCGTACCGTTCAAGCTTTGTGTATAGAGTACAGTACACTTCAGTAGATCGTCTGGTAAGCTGAGGGTGGCGGTACTCGAACCAGCGATCAGAAGACTTGAATAGATTGCGATACAGAGGATGCTAAGTCAAAGCGTCATGCCATTGGGGTAGGTTGACGATAGTGCAGCACCGGCAAAAGTAGAGCGCTTGCGGTCAAGTCGGCGTCGAGTCAGAGTTTCTTCGGAGAATATTCCTCACGGCTCACTCTCATCGGACGCATCTCATCGGACGCGCGAAACGCGGCGCGGCTAAGGAGGCTGACCGTTGTGTTGCAGTTTGGAACCAGATGCCGGTGGTATTTCTGCCTATTCGCAGAGACATCTCAACGATCAATGTTGCAGAGCAACACGCCCGTACAGGAACCGCTGATGTCGGGTTGTCGCAGAATGCCGAAGACGTCGCATGCTGTCATACTCGAACGTGGAAGGTGTTCCTGAACATCCGGGTCGATCATCGATAAGGTAACAATGGAATGACGATCCTTCACGTGCTGCGATCAGGCACCAAGAAGCAGGAGCCGCCTCTTGCGGAAGTCGCTGTTCCCGATGCGGAATAGCTGCGCACGCGTGGCAGAAGCCTAATCGGGCTTCTTAGATAATCATCGCGCCTTGACTTCACGCTCCAATCTGCACTATTGCAGTCTGACTCCCCGACCACACCATGCTCTCCCTTTTCTGCTCTCCTGGCTGATGCACTCCGTCACGCCCGCCCGCGCCCTGTGCAGACTCGGGGCGCATACGAACGTTGTCCTTCCCAATCGCCGGATCGAGTCTTAAAACCTTGAGCTTCAAGTCCGATCTCATCAGAGTTGCTTGGAAACCTGTCAACGCCCCTGTCGCGCCAACTCTGCCATGCCTTCGGGTACGACGTAGTGGACCTGGGTATCCGAGTCTGTCTCGAATTGCCCGTGCAGGTACTGCTCGAAATGGTACTGTAGTGGAGATTAGTCCATCCTCTTTTCCCTTTTGAGCTTGGGTGGTGTACGGTCCTCGATCCGAAAACTCCCATCACTCGTCTATGCCTTCCAGATCGCCATCATTGCAAACGCACGAGCTTCTTCGTTCATCGCCTTCCCCGGTCTGCGATGGTCTTACCATGCTAAGGACCCACCATGGAGTGCATTGACGCCCCGTGTCTCTTCGCTTGTTGCGAACTCGTGTGGCTTGCAGGTAGGCTAGCTGGGTTGAGTTGCGCAGATGGGTCTCTTCTACAACAAGAAACTTGGGTTGCTCTTGCACCTCTTTTCTGGACTGTTTGAAATTTATAAGTATCTCGCCGTTTCCCCCTGTGGGTATCTATCTCATCAACACAGACTCCAGTCCATCAAAGCAAAGCGGCTCGCAAGAGACTCTCACAACCACCACTTTCGTTCAAACCACATTCGCTAATCATTCCCCTCTTCAATAACCCACAATGAAGGGCTCCATCATCCTCGCCGGCTTTGCTGCTGGTCTCGCAGCTGCTGCCCCAGCTCCCTCGGGCATGAGTCTTGACCTTGCCGCTGTCAAGGCTGTTCAGATCCCAGCTCCAACTGCTGCTCCAATGGCTGTCACCGCTCTTTCTGCTGTGCCAACCTACAACACCGCATCTGCCGCCTCCGCCGCCGCCGCTACTGCTGTCCCAACTGCTGCTGGTGCGAAGATGATCAAGCGTCAGTCAGATGATTGCCAACCCCTCCCACAAGGTGCTGGCCCAGTCGCCTCTCCAGACACCGCCGCCGGCTTCCTTGCCAGCTCCAACTACTCCTACGCTGCCAACGATGCCGACATCCCACAGGGCTACTCTCAGAGCTTCGCGAACGCTCAGGGCTCCGTGTCTGCCTCTTACTACATGGGTTACTACACTCTTAACTCCTACGACACTGTCGGTTGTGCTCACTACTGCGACGCCGCTGACGGCTGCATGAGCTTCAACATATTTTTTGAGCGTGATCCCTCTGTCAACCCAGCTGATGCCTGCCCTAACCCATCGTCTACTGTTCCAATCAAGTGCACTCTGTGGGGAATGCCAATCAATGCCGCCATGGCAAACAACGATGGTCAATGGCGCGAGCAGTTCCAGGTCGTCATTGCTGGCTCTAACGGATACGTCTCCACCGCTCCACCACCATCATACGGCAACTTCACCGGCCCAAGTGACCGTCTCGGTGGTGCCATCCAGGCTCCTCTTTCTGTCAACGGAGTCAACCCATACGAAGGCATGGACTTTTACGCCGGTCCTTACGACCCATCACAGTGCGCAGCAAGCTGTCAAGCAAAGACAGCCTACGCCGCCGAGACTGCATCCAACGGTGCATACCAGCCATGCAACTTCTTCGCCGCGTACGTCTTGAGCGAGAACAACGTCCCACAAGGCATGTACTGCGCCTACTACAACCAGCCATTCGACCGCAGCTACGCTCAGAACAACGGTCAATACGACGCCCAGGGCAACTACTACTCCGTTTCCCAGGCTTACAGCTACACCCTCACCGCTCAGAACTCTGGCGAGGTTGCTTCTTCTTAGAGTCTCGATCGAGTCTATGTCTTTGCTTTGATGGGCTGAAGTAATGGAGGAAATGGTTGTAATGTCTCTCCTTTTTTGTGTCTTACCATGTTCTTAGATATGACTGTTTGACACCGTCAAAATTATATTTCCCTTTCGAATCTTTCTGTTCTAGATCTTCCTCGTGAATCTCAATTGTAGGCCCCACTCGGTCTCGACTCTGGTTCGAGATAAGAATTTTCTCATGCTTTGATGAGATGAAGTCAAGTCAGGAGAACTCGTTTCCAACGGTTTCAAGCTCAAGCCTTGTCAACGGTGAGGTGGGCGGATGCGGCTGAGATGAGGAACTCCGAGGTCACGTGATAGCGGCGGGGCAAGTGCTTTAAAACGCCAAGAGACTTCCACATCTGTGGCCGCCTCGCTTGAGTCCATTTTGGTCCGATCCACTCTTCAGCGTCATCTGTCTCTGCGCATCACCGACCTGCGAAATCAGTGGCTCATGATTCAACATACAATATCAATTTACCAGGTAGGCAAGGTCATATACTATACAATCTCTTGCAAGTATTATCTTTTCGTCACCCCCCAAGTCATCTTAATATTGAACACAATTAATATCCAATAATCACCCGTCAACCTCTGCACAATGAACGCCTTCGTACCGCCCATCTACGCATATGTCACCTGCAGCGAAGAACAACGAAAGATCCGCCTTGCCAAAACCGGACTATCGCCGAATTATAACGTCAGCAAGCCGAATAAGTCCTCACCTGACCTGGTCCTGAAAGACGGCAACGACGTGTATTACACCGCGAGGGTCACAGGCGAATCGCAGCTGCAACTGTTCGGCAAAGAGAGCTCGGAAGAAGCAGATGTTGTGGCTGCTGCTCGGTTGGGCGAAGAAACCAACACTCCGCAGATCTGCCTTGGGCGTCCTGACATGACCAAATCTGGCTGGGCGAATCTCGTGGCTTTTCATGATCAGGATGGTCAATTGAGGGTCGACTTTTCTGTACCCGGTCTGGATGACCAGCGGAGGAAGTTGGTATGGAGCAAAGCTAATAGCCGAGGGGGCAGACTCAGGCACCTTGTCGGTCGGCCGTCGGAGTGGGTGATGCGTGATGCTGACGGCGAGGGCAAGATTTTAGCCGTGTTTGTCGAAGGTGCGTCGAAATTGGATGTCGGCCAATTTAGGTGGTTCGTGGCCTTGAATCGGGAAGAGGAGCAGTCATCTATCATAGGACTGTTGGCGGGAATGAGGCTGTCAGATCACTAATCGTCGAATGCATAAACAGCTCCCACCCCGACATTTTGAGGACTCTGCGTTTCCAATCTGACAAAGAGGGCGCTCGAATTCCTGCGCAAGGTGACACTTGTGGTCGAGATAAAGATGCTACAGTACTTCGATACATGCCGGCTACCGCTCCATCGATCCATGCGTTGGCTGCAGCCGACCAACCCCATTGTTTGCCGACCATGAACGACTATCAAATCGGCACTGGTCAAGCATAAGATCCCCAGCTGACTCCAACAGTTCGTCTCGAGCCACGCCAGGGTTTCGTGGAGGAGGCCGCTGGGATCAGAGTCACTCGACCGGTACACGTCATTCGTCGGCTGAGGTTTCCCGAGTCATGTCACGCACATGCCATTCATTATCGCATCCATGCAGATCAACTTTTCGGCACTGCTTTGACCACGCATTTTCGCACCGAGGGATGCTTCTAGGATCTGCGGATCGTCACACAGCTTGCCTGGAGAGGGCGTGATGAGGTATTCACTTCGTCTGATTCGTCGAGAATCCGATGTCCCGGTTTCTCCGCACCCCGCAAAATCCGACCAAGTGGATCGTCCGGGGTCGGTATGACATCTTCACGCTCAATACTGACCAGTCGTCCCGCACGATCGGCACACAAGCGAGATACAGGTAAGTTCAACGTCTGCATATCCGTCCTTATTATGCTCGCATGTCCTCTCACCCGAGGGTCAGTCGTCCCTCCGTTTCACCAAAGCTTTGGCCCCGTAGGTTTGCTTGAACTTAAGAGCTTACCGTTCCCGTTCCCTTCATCCACCTCTGTTTCTCTCTTTCCTCTCCTATTCCAATCGACCTCTCCAAACCCATCCCACCATGGCCGACGCAGGAGCACCAGGCAGCACGCAACTGCGCAACGAGATGCGGAAAGAAGACGACATTTCCCAAATACCCACACAACAACTCGAGCACAGCAGCGACAGCAGCAGCACCACCGCCGGTGCACCACACCAAAGAGATCCAAGAGCATGGCAATGGGAATACGGTCCTCTTTCACGAGTCGACACCACCGGCGAGCGCCTTCCTGCTTTCGGCGGAGACTTCCAACCCGGTCTATACAAGCCCCCAGCTCGCAGTTTCGCGAACCCTGCGCCATTGGGCTTGGCCGGCTTCGCATTGACGACCTTTGTGCTTTCCCTCATCAACTTCCAGACTAAGGATGTGACCGCCGCTGCTATCGTCATTGGACCGGCCATGGCATACGGCGGTCTGGTACAGCTTCTGGCTGGAATGTGGGAGTTCCCTCAGGGCAACTCCTTCGGTGCTTGGGCCTTGAGCAGCTACGGTGCATTCTGGATCTCCGTTGGCATTATCCTGACGCCTGGCGGTTTCGACATTGTTGGCTCTTACCCGAGTCCGGCCGAGTTCTATGTCTCGTTCGGCTTGTACATCTTCGTAAGTTTCGCGACTTTACACTTCGATTTTCCTCGTGCTAACGGTCACAGGGGTGGTTTATCTTCACTTTCATCGTCTGGTTGTGCACTTTGAAATCCACAGTGGCCTTTTCTTCGTTGTTCTTCATGGTGTGGATGGCGTTTATTTTCTTGGGTATGCAAACGTTCAAATTTCCCAGCCACTCGTGGATGGTTGCTGATCAAATCCAGGTTGTGCCTACATTTACAACGTTGATGGTGTCCCTGTTAAGTCTCTACAACAGGCTGGAGGCGGATTCGGTATCATTGCGGCTTTCATTGCCTGGTGGAACATGCTTGCTGGTATCGCAGACACTTCCAACAGCTTCTTCCTTGTGCCAGTGCTACACTTCCCGTGGTCTGAGAAGGGTCGCGCTGCCAGAGGCAAACCCCCAAAGGACGAGGAGAAGAACCTGTAGAGTCAGATACTCGGTCGACGATGACACCTTCGATGGTGTTTTTGTACATATGAATCACGATATTGATATAACCATCAAATGAATACTGTAAAACACATCCTGCATTTATTCAGCCTCTGGTATAATGAAGTAATGTGAATGTATCCTGAAACCTGAGTAAAGTGTTTGCTACATTACTCTACTCGATCAAGTTGCACCAACATCCTTCCAAAAATGCAACAATAAAATCCCGGAGTTGGTCGAGGGGACCTTCCATCATGGAGTCCCCGCTTCATCTACACCTCAACTTCTCTCATCCCATCCTGTGGTTCTACGACAATGGTCCGCAAGAATCTGCTAAGTTCATTCACGGTCCGTCGAGTGAACGCATCGACCTTTGCTATTACGGAAGACGATACATACGGCGAACATCCCATCATATACGCCAAGGTCCATCCCAAGGCACCAGTCATCATCCTCTCGGATACTGGCTGCGACAGTCCCAGCAAGAGGTGCAAAGATGGTAAGATGCTAGCTTTACGACATTGAGCTTACGAATCTGATGCTTCGAACAGCGAAATACACCCACCTTCGTGAGCTACTCGAGCAATGCCCTGTCGAGGCAAATAACAACAAACCATTGAATCCGTCATCCTCGCGCTCATACGTCGTCATCTGTAGCCATTGCCATTTCGACCACATCGGCGGCATATCGCAATTCACTTCTGGCTCTATCGTCGCTTCCGCCACTGGGAAGGACTTTATCACTAATGATCTGCCTGAACACTCTCTATGCAAATTGATCGGCATACCGACGCCGCAGTACACAGTCACCTGCTGGGCGCCCGACACCTCTCGCCTAATTTTCTCACCCAAATATGGCGCCAACTACGAACCATCACTCGGCCTCCTCTCAGACATAGCCTCGTCAGATGCGACAGACCTCGGCATAACAATTTACAACACGCCGGGCCACACACCTGATTCTCTTGCCTTTTACGACCACGCCGAACGCCACATCTACGTCGGCGATAGTTTCTACGAGCTCTCCTCACCCAAACGCCACGATATCGTGTACCGCGGCCCCATCATCTTCCCGAAAGAAGGCAACTGGATCAAGTATCTGCAGTCGATGAACCACCTTCTCCGCGAGATGAGGACTCTGAACCAGCAACGAGACGACGGCGTACCACGAGTGAAGCTGAGCTGCGGTCACAGTACTGTTGGCGAAGACGCTGAAGATCTGTTGAGTGGCATCCTGTGGGAGTTTCATGGTATCATTGACGGCAAGGTACCGATCATCTCCGAGGAAGAAATCAGGGGCGAGGTCCACTGTCTTTGGCATGCTGACAAGTCTAAATGGGCGGTCAGGGCTCCGAAGCGGCTTTGCGAAGAGGCGAGGTAGCATAAAGAGGTGATGAGTCGGTAGCTGAAAAATGTACAAGAACTAGCGAAGACGCGAATCCTCATGCGGTCAGAACGACATCGAGGTTCCAGAAGGCGACTTGAAGGCAACATTATGGCTGACGAGACTTTCACTTTATCTTCACTTTCACGTTCACTTTTGCTCACCGACCAACCAATTGACAAGAACAAGCCATCCCACCATTGCAATACCAGATCTTCTACCAACAACATCCACGAACCCTCCTCAACTTCTGTGGACTCTCACCACCACCTCCTTCGTCTCCGACATCCTCTCACCAATCAGGTTCCCCATCGAATCTCACCACAAAACAGCAAGTCCACCACGTTCCATTATCAGCCCCTTCCCAACATCTCAGCCCGACGACCAACTCAATATGAGCAACCGCAACCCCGCCGTCCAGCAGCTCTACAACCACATCCGTCCACAGCTATCCGCAGACCTGAAGACGGTGACCGAAGCCATGATCTTCGATCTGATCAAGGATCTGCCGTACGAAGACGTTTTCCTTTTGCCCTAGGAAGACCTTCCTCACAAAAATCCGAGCAAACTGAACAACTACAAGCGTCGCAGAGCCAACTCAATCTGGGGCGTGATACAAGCTGAACTCTACCCGGGATGGACATGGAAGCGCCATCATCAGTTTAACGGCGAGTTACGTCGTATGGATGGACAACAGGGCGTGGTTGATCGCGACGGTAGTCATGCAGGCAATGGTGACGGAGCTGGCGAGGGTGGCGAGGAGAAGCATCCATGAGGCACGAGTTCGCACTATCGGAAAGCAAGAAGTGACGCAGAAGACGCAAGGGGTGAGGCAGAAGAAGCAAGAATATGCACAATAGCAAGAATATGCACAATGTATACACTACCAAACAGCGCTACGTAAATTCCACCCTGGCGCCCTGTCCAGCAAGTCTAGACGCCCGTTCCGCGCGTCTGCGCCGTCTGTTGTCGTCAAAAGCACTCATCTCGGTGCCTGTACCCGTTTCATAGCCACCACTATTCACAGTCGCGGGGCTGGTGACGCCGCCAACGCCGTGCGGTGACGAATGCTGCGGCACTGGTGGTCCATAGCCCGGTCCGACTGGGTACGGTGGCTGTGCTTGAGACTGTGTTGGCGGTGGTCTCGTCTGCTGCACAGACGCAGGCGCAGGCGGCAGGTTCAGCTCCGGCGATGGCTTGTACTGCTGCTGTATCGCGATTGGCGCGACGTCGCTGAGAGGCCGTGACTCGTTAGACACGGGCGGTCGTCCCTGTCGTCGGAAGCGCGCCGTGTCGTCCTCGACGCCGGATGAGAGACTCGATGCACGTCGACGTCTGGTGCGGCGCTCACGGCGGCGGGCCTCACGTTCGGCGGCTGCCTCGTCTGAGTTCAGTCGGCGGAGCGTGATGTGTCTGTTGTCGTCGTGGATCTTAACCTTGACGCTGACGGGCGAGTTCTGGGCCTGTGGCGTGCCGGAGACGGTTGAGGCGGTGTTGGCCCGCGAGGGCCGTCGTCTGTGGTGGTCGGCGAGGCCTGCGCCTGCTGCGGCTCCTACCGCTGCGTCTTCGCCAATGTGAGGTCGTGTGTCACGCCGCGAGGGGTCCATCAATCGTGACGGATTGGACTCCACCGGTCCGGTAGGTATAGACACAGCGCTTGTGCCTACTGGGTAAGCGGGCTGAGCTGGAGGTAGCGGTGGACTGTAGATTGCGTCAGAGTCGCTTGGACGGACTGTACTTGGTGGTAGTGCTGCGGCGGCTGCTGGGAGAGGAGGTGCATTGGTGTCCGGACGATTCCTTCGAGAAAGAGCTGGGTTACTGCCGTTCATCGCATAATCGTCAGGGGCTGCGTCATAATTGTTCTCATTCAGTGGCTGTTCTGTACTGTGACGCGACCGCCTTCGTCGACTGTTCACACGGTTGATGCGTTCTGCGTTTTCCTCGTCCATTCGGCGAATCTCGTCTAGACGACGGTCTTCTTTGCGCTCTTTTCGCCTCCTATTCCATTCTCGGAGTCCAAAGAGTCCTCCCGTGGTTCCCAGTCCAGCAGCAACGCCCTGGTCAGTGGTCAATCCAGGCCGTTGCTGTGGCCTACTTTCATACGAGTCTTGACTGTCGAAGGATGACGCAGATGTGTTTCTTCTGCGTCGGCGATCGGGACGGACTGCTGTCGCGATCGACGGCCCGGACGCTTCAGTGAGCGTCGGCCTCGACGCATCTGCTACCCCCGGTCGGGTGGGACTCGCCATAGGGCTTGCGATCTGGACTCTGCCGGGTCTGTGTGAGCGACGAGGGTCTCCTCCTGGCGAGAAAGGAGCTTGACCGGCCTGAACCCTGGACACATCTGTTCGACTAAAACTCTGATTGCCTCCAAGTGGTGCGCCGTACGAGCCTAGGTCGGACTCTTCATCACGTCGATCTCGCCCATAAAAGACACGTTTGAGCCCTTCGTATGCTCCCAAACCTGCTCCGGCGCCCAGAAGCCGATTTCTCCACGTGCGTCTTGGCCGCTCGTCCACTGAATATTGCGAAAGCTTTTCTTCTTCAATATATGATCCCGATGGCGGTCTCGATTGGCCAGGCGGAGGTAGATGATGTGTTCTGTCGCTGTGCACCCGACCCTGTCGCCTTGGATCTGGCACAGGCTGTTGCTGTGAACCTTCAACGTTGAAACGATCATCCCGGGTTTCGAGTCTTTCTTCTCGCCGTTTTCTGGATCTATCACGAAAAGCGGCAAGACCAGCAAGAGCCCCACCAACAAGCGCAGTGTCTCTCAGCCAATGGCCACCCTCCTTTCTGGGAGGGTGACTTTCTGTGACCTCGGTTGCGGTCGGTCCACTACGCCTAGACACATAACTACCATAGCCATAGTCACTTCCAAGATCGCCTTCACTCTGGTACCTGTATGAAAGAGTGAACCAGATGAACAGCCACATTGCCACAGCCACGGCGTAGAGAATAAAAAGAACCTTTGGTGATCCGTACAGGGTAAGTCCAAGAGGTAACTGAGCGAGACCGAGAAGAGCGATGGCGCGGCCAAGCCATTGGTGGATCATGAGCTTTAGCGGTAACTTGTATCGGACCTTTCCCTTTTCGATTCTATGCACCATAGCTCCTCCGATGGCCTGGACCAGAATCAGAGTGTAGAGTGCTACGCCGATGCCATGGTGTGGGTTCGTCAAGCTTCTTTCGGGACCTACTGCGAACCAGCCCAGTATCAAGACCACGGTAGCCAGAAAGATTGTGAGGATGTTCAGCCCGATGTGTAGTTTCAAGGCCAGCCTCGGTCGGCTGTAGTAGAAGCGCGCGATTACAATGGCAGCGGGTATGACGAGAAGGAAGGTGATGGCAGCAAGGATGCCATGGCCCTTGATAAGAGTGTGGTATTCTGGCAAATCTCTGAAGCGATTGCCCATTCCTGTTGAACACACGGGGTTAGTTGGAAGGACCTAATGAATGTATCGTGATTCGAAGCCGTACCATTATATTGCATAGTGTCAAAATTCAGTCCTTGCAAATTCGGTAACAAAAAGTCGTTTCTCGTAGAGTCCCACGTGCCGTCTCCCACGGACATGGTATTCGAATCATAGGAGGCGCCGCCCGGTGAGGAGAGAGCGTCGCCCATGATGGGCGAGGTCGAAGACGACCTGAAACAATTTGTAGGCCCTTCTCTTTCTTCTGAGTGTCTTCAATCGTCAATCGTTAATTCGTCATGTCGTCAGTGTCGCGGAATGCAAACGATTCGCGCAGTGAGCTGTTATCACCGGTAAGTATAACGTGAGGAACACAACGGTATGTTCGGTGATGCCGCAGTGATTATGACGAGGCGGTCGTGAATGGCTTAATAATAACTTTGAGGCGACGTGTATTCTCGTAGCGAGAGCGAGGCGGTGTATTTGTACTGTTAAAAAGTATCAGGTAGCTGGGAAACTGGGAAGAGTGCCGCGTCCATCATGCATGATGGGTGGCTGCCACATGCATCAATTAATGCACGCACTTCTTGCTTCTTTGGGCTTTGTGCCCTGAATCGTGAATGGTTCTTTCCAAGCGTGGTATCGCGGAGCAACGGCGCCGACCAGAGCGGCCCGCCCAACGTCCCGCAACCTTGGAGGTTATCTCAGCAGAGCCTCATGACATCGATCTTTTTTCGAATGGAGAGTGAACCTGAATTGCTTCGGGAATAATAACTGAGCAATATTCCTAATGCATTCGAGGCAGGACATCCGCAACGATGGCAGGCAGCTCAAAGAAGATTCCCAAGTGTTCCAAGAAGCCGAGTAAGCAAAGTAAACAACCGGTATGCGATTTCGCCTTTCGATGTACCCTGGCTTCCTAATAACAGCCTCAAGCAATTAGAGACGCCTGATGATTTTCAAGATGGTGAGTGATGAAGGGTCAATACTGCAAACCTATGGAAACAGCCTGTTCATTGCCTCACTCTATCTTTCATGACGCATGATCTACAACCCTTCCCTTTCTCTCACATACTAAATCTGCTCCACAGCGGCCGATGCTGAAGAAGCGACTGGAGGCAAATGGCGCGCAGGCGATCAAGCAAAGTCCGGTCGAGCCTTCTTGAGGGCAATTGATATCTACAACAACGGTCTAGCAAAACATCCAAGCAACTTCGATCTGGCCTACAATAAAGCCCGACTGGAGCTTGAACTTTCTCAGCAGCCAAAGCTGATGTCGAAGCTGCCACTGACACTCATGCAACTCCTGCAACAAGCTGTTGCATCACACCGGTACGCCTTACGTCTGGAGAAGGATAATGTGGACACTCTTTTCAACGCAGCGCAGACCATGACAGATCTTGCGGAGGAGATTGTTGAAAACGCGGCGAGTGAGGAGCACACCATCCAAGAATCACCCGTTGTCCTACTTCGAGACGCCCTCGAGCTGCTCGACATCTGCTTCCAACGTCAACAGGCGCTATTCGAAGAGCAACAGTCATCACCGTCAAACGATACTCCGATAGAAGAGGATGGCGGAGTGCCGCTCGATGTCAATGACACACCACAAGCTCCGCCGGACGACGAGTCAGACGAATCAGAAACCTTTGCAACCATACAGCATCCGGTCACACCCTCGGATCTACTAGACACAGCCAATGCATCTTTGGCAGCTTTGACTCTTCTGGTCTCGGTAGACGAACCGTCGGGCCTGTCCACTCTTGCGGATTTGGGAGACAACCTGGCTTCGAAGACGATCCCTCGGTGTATCGCGCAATTACCAGACAACGAGCAGACCGCTGCCAGAACAGAGGCGATATTGGAAGCGGCGAGCTTTGTTGCAGCACTCTCCAACTCTGAGTTCACCTCACAGGCTATAGACATGTCGACTTATCTATCTCGCATGGCCGCCTTCGAGTCGCTCGATCTGACGAGAGATTTTGCTGCAGTGTGCACATATGCAGATCACCTTGTTGAGCTTACCAAGGCGGTCGTTCAAGCTTTCTCATCAAAGGTACATCTTCAACATGGCCAAGATGCATGGAACGCCGCGATCAAAGCATTGTCATTGTACGAGGCAGCCCTTGGGTTTCGCAACAGTCCAGATCTCACTGCAGACCGCAAGGCTAGTATATTGGAGTCTCGCGGTGATGTATCGTTACTTTGCTCTCGTATGTGCCTAACCGCATTTGGGTTGCCCGAGGCCCTGCGTGAGTCACTCGCGGTACATTGTGAAGCAGCTCAGATATTCTATCAATCTGCAGTCCGGGAATATCGAGCTTTTGGAGACGACAAAGCTGCAACGAAGGTCGAAATCCGATACCTTGCTAGCAGGCTTTGCGCATATGCCTACAAAAGTCTTCCAGGTCAATCGAGAAGCTCACTGTTAGCAGGCTTGCAAAGTCAAGGACCACTCGGCGAGCTTGTAGTCAGAGAGATGCTAGAGGAGGGGCTCTATGAACAAAATGTGCTGACTATGTAAGGAGAAACATGACAAGAATTGATCGAAGCTTGTGTTCACGAATGCAACGAGGAAGCCCGGTCGAAGCTGACTCATCCATCACAAGCCTCCTCATTCTTGACCACTTCTATCATCTTCTTCTACATGAACTCTCCACGTGCCACTTAACCATCATCAAAATGATGCTTTCTATGCGATTAGCGACCCGCAAGGTCACGCTGTATGTCTTCGATCAACTCCTCTCACCACGGCCACCTACTAGCCGGGCGCTGCCCGTAACACAACACAATAGACGCGTCTATGCTGTAATCAGTTATTGACCCGTGAACAACCACGACCGGCGATTTAAATTATCTCGCATGCTTATTTCCACTCATCAGGGTCGAATGCAAGCACATGGATCCGGTCTAGGTAGCTATTAACGGCCATTTTCTATCTCAGGCCGCATGATTAGCCGCCAGGCACCACCAAAATAGATGAAACCAATGAGCCTCCACCCGCGTCTGTCAAAACGTATTCGTTCCACGACGACATTTCGAACTCTTGCTATGCCACTCAATATCTGTTCGATCGATATTTCGAGACTCGGGAGACATTCATACCTGCCGCTGCGGTCTTCTACGCTCATTCTGGCGCTTTCATGTCGCCTAATACAGATCGGCGGTTTCGTTTCACCCACAACAGGTAGGCTGTAAACTGCTCGACCATCTTTCGACTTTGAGTTGAAGTCCATCAAGGACCGTATGACTATGATCGCGGTCGCCGCGGTTGGCCATGTTCCATCAAGTCAAGGCAAATCAAAACACGTTCTTTTCTTATCGTTCCACTACTTTCATTCTCGTTGCAAAGACCCTTCATTTGACCATCTCCTATCTCACGAACCAGTCGTAATTGTAATCTTCCACACACACCACCGCCTACGAAAGGCTATCACTCCTTCCACCCTTCTACACGGTCACTTACGTGTTGGTGTCTGCCAGCACGCTCATCGTCTTGAAACCTCGAGCCACGCCCCGATACATACTGGATATGTCCAGGCAACCAATCCGGGCCCAAAGTGACTCCAAACTCACGACAACGTCTCAAGAACTGCCTGCTGGACCGACCGATCAACGCCCGCAACGTCAAGCGGCCATGTGGACACTAGAAGAAGACGAGAGGCTGATCCAAGCTCGTGTCGAAGGCCTCAGCTGGGAGCCTATCAGCCAGAGACATTTCCCCACCAAGTCTGCTAATGCATGCCGGAAGCGCCACGAACGGCTGATGGAGCGACGAAGCCATGATGACTGGGACCATACAAGAATAGAAACACTTGCTACCACTTACATGGAGTGCCGGAAAGAGATGTGGAGTCTTGTTGCAGAACGCTTAGGAGAGCGCTGGACCACGGTCGAGGCCAAGGTAAATCACTAATCGGAGATACGCAATCTGCAAATCTGACAAAGATGTAGTGCTTCGACAAGGGCATGAAGAACCTTCAAGGACTTGCAAGGACTTCGCACAAGAGAAAAGCAAGCGAACTCGACGATGACCGAGGTAAAGAGGATCACGAAGGGGATTCTGGTGTTGGTCTTTCTGACGCTGAGGCTGAGGTAGGCCAAGTCAGCGGTCAGTCTGCCTCACCGACAGATGAACGACCGCCTCAGATTCTCGAAAGGACAATTCGAGTGCCCTCACTAGCACATATACCTCTCTACCAACCGCCAGCATCTGCCACCATTAACAGGCAGCCATACTCCCCCTTGCCTCCATATTTGTCCTCACACGGGTTACCACCCATCCACCAACGCAGTCATTCAGCTGGACCATATGTTCAACGGGGCGGATTGAGCATCCAATCAATGCTGCTCCCAGTCGAGCATCATCAGGAGCAAACATGAGGATCTTCGGAGCAACGATCGTATGACAGATTTTGCAATTCTTGTATAATAGAACGAATAGCGATTGCATTTACAGTGGGCAACGGGTGTCAAAATGGATTAGCATACAGTGGAGTATATATCATGCGGCCTGTCGAGTCTCACATTCTCTTCGTAGGTACGAGCCATGCTCAATTTACTTTCTGCCAAGATTCAGGCACGTCATTTCAGGGCACCTGCAGCGCCTCGGGAACTTGAGTTTGTCGTGGATGCGGGTGGTGCGATGAATCAACAGTCAACAACCTTCTCGTCCATCTCGTATAGTGACATTTGATTCTCGATCTGTTGCATTTCCAAGACGCCGCGTCACTCGCTTTGCATTCCTCTTGAACAATGGATGCGTGAAGCTGTCGTACGACCGACGGAATCCCATCCATGCGACAGCGTCTACAATCCCGGCTACGGCTGAGTCTGCTTCGAGCTCACAGCCCCCTTTCATCTAACACAACTTCCTATTGCCTGCCATCATCTTTGCACATATTCGGACAATCTTCATTCGATACCCAAGCCAGGATCTCTACTTCTGCTGCAAGATTGGCATTAGCATCATCCAAAAGCGACAAGTCTCGCCTTAATTGGTCACAGACTGCTCATCGACCTCGCGTTTCGACCCCAGCGACTTCTTCCATAATGGAGAAAGACCCCTCTGTCGGAGGTGGTCTGGACCAGCTCCGGACACACATGGGTCACTCACATTCACATGGTCACCACCATGACAACACATTCCTGACTAGCAAGAACAAGGACGACCCTGGTGTACGGATCACAAAGATTGGACTATACGTCAATGTGGGCATGGCAATCAGCAAAGGAATAGGAGGATATGCTTTCAACTCACAAGCGTACGTCAGGTCCATGTGAACAGCAATACCCAGCACATGCTCACATTCCCACAGCCTTATCGCAGATGCCGTCCACTCCCTCTCCGACCTTATCTCCGACGTCCTCACACTAGCGACCACATCCTACTCGATACGGAACCCTTCAACACGGTTCCCTACAGGCTATGGCAAGATTGAGTCTCTCGGTGCATTGGGTGTCTCTGGCTTTCTGCTGGGTGGAGGAATCATGATCGGATTACAAGCCATTATTGCCTTGACCCAGCAGTTCTTCCCTCAGCTGGCAGAGATTCTTGCTCAACTAGGCCTCATGGGACACGGACACCACCATCACCATGGCGCAAGTGACTTGGGACCGAACCTCAATGCTGCATGGCTCGCGGGTGGTAGCATCCTTATCAAGGAGTGGCTTTACCGGGCGACATTGAAAGTGGCTCTGGACAAGAAGAGCAGTGTTTTGGCTAGTAATGCATACCACCACCGAGTGGACAGCTTAACAGCGTTCGTGGCGCTCATCACGATTTGCGCAAGCAGATTCTTGGATAATGCACAATGGCTCGACCCGGTTGGTGGATTAATCATCTCCGGCATGATCATTCAGGCTGGTTACGGTAACACCAAGTCAGCACTCTTGGAGCTGGCTGATGTTGGCCTGGAAGACGAAGTCAGGCAACAAGCTGAAGATGCAATCATGGAGGCGCTACAAAACAGCGGTGCCAAATTCGAGATGCTGCAGGGAATCAAGAGTGGGCAAAACTTTCTGCTCGAGGTTGCACTTTCGGTGCCAGATACATGGACTCTACACCAGATGAAGGAGGTCGAGGCGGTGGTCAGAGAGGACGTATCAAAGAAGGTCAAGGGATCGAAGAGGGTGACTGTACGCTTTGTCGACCGGAATTCGGCAAAGACCGCGTTCTCCAGTGAGTTCGTGAACGAGACGGACGACCACGACCACGAGCATGATCACGATCATGCACACGATCATGCACACGATCATTCAGAACAGCAGCACAGCCATTCGCATGATTCATCAAAGCCATCGAACGGCGAGCTGAACAGAAGGAGATAGCTCTGAACCCATGATCAAAAGACAAGGACAGAAATACTGGGAAACCCGAACCTTGACCACTGCCAAAAGATGGAACGGTGTCGAGGCTTGAACGTAAAAACACCCTTTACGAAGAGCGTTCCGGCTATACGCAGAGCACGAGGAAAGAGATGCATCGCATGTTATACCCGCAGGACTCGGGCAAATCAAGGAGATATCGAAATCCCGGCACAGCTAGCATAAGATGTTGCCAACAACAAAAGTCAGGACGACATCTATGGAGATACATAGAGTACTGGACGAAAAAAAAAAGGAAGCTGTAAGCAGCTCTGGTCGTCCATAGCAATGAGAAGTTTCAGGACGAGCAAGGCGTTCTCGTATCACGTGACCGGCTGAACGCCAAGATCCCTGCTTAGACGGCCAAAATTCTGGCACCTTCCGTGGCGTTCTCGAAGCTACGCTCGTCTAGCATGTTCGAGAATAGCCTTTTGTCAGCGACAACGACAATCCAGTAGGTAACAGTGATTACGAGTACTATCGAGTCATTGCTGGTAGGTTCTGGTGGTACCATTTCATGCCGCTCGAGCGCTGCCTACAGCATGAGGCGAAGGTATAAGTATGTCTCAATGGACTCTCCAATCCAACATTATCAGATTCAAGAAACACAAGCACTTCATGCAAACCATTCGCATCAGAACTCCTCAGGTCTACCGAATCACCAGAGCAGTACCAGTCTACCACCAACCAGCCCGCACAATGTCTCTCTTCCCACGCTTCGCAGCCGGCGAGTTCGCCCCTCTGTTCCGCCTCCTCGACGACTACGCCACGCACCAGCTCTCTCGTCCATCCTTTCCGGTCCCGGCTCTACGATCCTTCCAACCACGCTTCGACCTCAGAGAAGCAAAGGACTCGTACGAGCTGCACGGTGAGCTGCCCGGTATCGACCAGAAGGACATCGCAATCGAGTTCACCGACGAGTCGACGCTCAGCATCCGCGGCCGCACCGAGCGCCACGAGGAGCGCGGTGCCCGACCACAGACACAGCCAGCCGTCGAGGCACAGCCAGAGCAGCCCACGCTCACGGAGAGCGGCTACCACAAAGCCACCGTCGAGGACGAGACTGCTATGAGCGGCGCTAACCCTGACGCCGTCGAGACACCAACACCATCCGACGCTCAGAGCATCAAGACATCGTCCGAGAGCCAGACCAGCCAGACTGAGTCACAGGCACAGGCACCATCACAGCAACAGCCACAGAGCCGCTACTGGGTCTCTGAGCGCTCGGTCGGCGAGTTCTCGCGCACCTTCAACTTCCCGTCCAGAGTCGATCAGGAGAACGTCAAGGCGTCGCTCAGGAACGGTATCCTCAGTATCGTGGTGCCCAAAGCCCAGGCTCCTGTTAGTCGACGCATCAACATTGAGTAGAGTCGGTGACTTCTGTTCACGAACTATCTACTCTCAACTGCCGTTTCGCATATTGTACATACGTCACCGAGTCATGAGGCATGATCGTTGCATGGATGGGAGGAGTATCTGGTCGTTCCTTTTTGAGATATCCTATCATAGCTAGTTTTGGTCATACACGAATCTAATCATTGCATCATCATCATCGCTCTTGTGCCTTTGTCGTGTGAAATGTCTGACTAAAAGCGTCTCCCTCTTAGTGGCATCACCGCTGCACGAAAAGCACATGTCCCGACTCCCTCAATCTCCTCACCGCTTCTTTCTCCGTAATCCTCAACTCGGTACAAACCTCATCAAGGCAGTGCATCCCATCGACGTATCGCTTAACAAGCAGATCCATCTCCTCCCCAATGCCGCCTTTCTTGCCCCTCTCGCTCTTCGGAAAATCCATCCCCTCCTCCACCTCCGCGAGTCTCTTCTCCTTTTCCTCCAACGGCGTGACCCAGCCACTACTCATCGCAGCCTTACGGTACGCACGCTCCCGCTCCCTCTGCACCGCAACCGGATCGTGCGCTTCTCTCTCCAGATCCGCAGGCCGCAGCGCAACGGCATATTTGTGCGCCCTGTACAGAAAGCCTTTGATGACGCCAAACGTGACGAAGCGGCGAATATCGATGCGCGCGAGGCGGTCGGCGTTCGTCAGGCACCACTCGCGCAGCTGCTGGCCCTGACGCAACGAGGTGTAGAGATCGATGACCAGGCCACGGGACGGTGGCTCAAGAGGCTGCGTCGCGGCGGCCGAGGCGCGGCTGTCGGACCCGAAGGTCGTGAGGAGGCTCTTCAGCCCCTGCGTGTCGCGCCCGTACATGCTGAAGGGGCTGCTGATGTAGGCGCGGCACTCGTCTTGCATGGCGGTGTCCGATACAAAGGCCGCGATGCTGGGCGTCGGTGCGTAGATTGCGCTGAAGGCGAAGATGTCGAGCAGAATGATGCAGCCGTAGTAGACTAGGTGCGCGATTGCGCGGCGCGTCAGCGACGGGTCGGTGTCGGCTAGAGAGGCGATGTTGGAGACTGCGTTCACCCCGTCGATGTACGGTATTATGCGTTGCACTGTTAGGTCCCAGGCCGAGGTTTGGAGCGAGCCGAATCGTACTACGCTGAGTGGGACGTACCAGTCGTGGACCGGTGGTGGTGGAGGGCGGATCGGGAAGAGCTTGAGATTGAGCGTGTTGGACTCGTCTGTGGTAGTCAGCATGATATCTATGATGTAGTATACAAGTCCACATACCGATGGGGATCATGCACTCGCAGTAGTTGTTCAGATCCTCCATGACCATCTCACAAAGCGCATACACCTTGGAACCACCACCATATCCTTCTTCGCCAGCAACGATCAGTCCTTCATTCTTCTCTTCTTGACTCAAAAACCCTATCTGTTCCTCCAGATTCCTGAACAGCCTCGCCAGCTTCTTGACCACAGTGGCATGCGCGCTCCACGCAGCCTCCTCGTCGAGCACGATGCAGAAATTGAAGATGAAGTCATTACGGTCGTATCTCGTGTCGTCGGTGACACAGACTGGGAACCCAATGATGCGCTGTCGGTTGATGCATACCGAGAGCAAACGGTCGCAGAACTCGCGTCGAGGGATGATGTATTCGGATATGCTCTGGAAGTTGAAGAATGGTGTCTGTGCCGTCGGCGATGGCAGACAAGGGATGATGGAGCCTTCGGGCACTTGATGGATAACCTTGGGGCCTGGATGGATTAGTCATTGTGACACAGCCGAGCGTGTGCTGTATATCATACCGTGTTCTTGGTGGAAGCGGGCATAGAAGATCGATTTTAGCATATTGACAAAGATGTTGTGACCCGGCTTGGGTCAAATTCTCTAGCTACATTGCGTTATGGTTTAGTGCGACCGCATCGTAAGCAGAGAGTTGCGATGCTCAGATGAAGGTGTGTAGTGAGCGTTCAGTTGAGGCTCAAGATGTACAAAGCTTCCCACCATGACCAACACCATATATCTATCACATGCATGTTGTAACGATCAATGGCATCACAGCGGTACTAGCATACAAAAACGGATATTAATTATCAGGAAACTTCACTTTTGAGATGTTTCTATGAAATACAGGTTCTACGCTCCAGCTGCTATACACACAAAGACGCTCTCGACCCCTAAGAAAGGTTCCTGCTCATGTCACCTCTGATTCTCGCGTAGTCGAGGAGACCCTCGATCTGACCAACGGCACTGACAGCGATATCTCTATCCCACAACCTCCTCTGTGCGAACCTCTCGACATCCTTGGCGGTGATGGCACCAACGACTCTCTCAACTTCCTCTGGGCTCAAGCGGCGACCAGTGGTGATGATCTGGCGACCAATGTCCTCGGCGACAGCGGTGGTGCCGTCAAGGGAAAGGAGGATGCTGGCCTTGAGCTGGGCCTTGGCACGCTCGACCTCACCCTCGGAAACACCCATGGAGAGGCGGGACCACTCGCGGAGAGTGAAGTGAACAAGGTCATCGATGCGGGTGACGGCGTCAGTGACGAGGTAGATACCCCAGAGACTATGGTCGTTAGCTTTGAAATCACGCCATGATCTCGCTTGACTCACCCGGTGTCGCTGTAGCTGGTGGAGAAAGACATGAAGCTGTTGGCAAGCTTGTGCTCGTTGATGAAAGTGCTGAGCTTGCTTCCGAGGTATGGAGAGTTGCCCATGGCGCGGTCCCAGTTACCAACCATGGCCTGAGCGACAAGAGCGGGGAAGTAGTCGTCGTCCTTCCAGCTGACACCCTCAACGGCAATGGCGATGTTGGCGGTTGGCATGGTGTCGTCTCTGATCCTGACCTCTGATCCGACGAAATCTGGCTTGGCCTTTTGAGCGGCGGCAATGGCTTGTGCGGTAGAGGTTGGTGGTTGTTGTGGGACTTTGCCAAAGTACTTTTCGGCAAGCTCGACGAGTTGCTGGTGAGGAACACCACCGGCACCGACAAGGACCATACGGTCAGCGGTGTAGTTGGTCTTGATGTAGTTGGTCAAGTCTTCGCGGGAGATGCTGAGAATGTTCTCCTTTGGTCCAAGAATGGTGCGTCCGAGCGGCTGGTCCATGAACGCGGTGGCGTGCAAGTGGTCGAAGACAACCTCCTCAATCTGCTTGTCAACCTCCTCTTGCTCCCGGAGAATAACGTCACGCTCGCGGTCAATCGCTGATTGCTCGAGCTTGGAGTTCTGAAGGATATCTGCGAGAATGTCGACGGTGTTTGGGACGTCAGAGTTGAAGGACTTTGCGTAGTAGACGGTGTTTTCGCGGGAAGTGTAGGCGTTCAGGTGACCACCCATGTTCTCAATCTCCATCTCCAATTGGCTTTGGCTTCTCTTCTGAGTGCCCTTGAAGGCAAGATGTTCCAAGAAATGAGCGGTACCATTTGTCCTGTCGGTCTCGGCTCTGCTGCCAGCATCAATGTAGATTCCGACGGTGGAGGTCTGAGCCCAAGGAGCGTGTTCTGTCGCAATCTGGCATAATGTCAGCGATTGTGCGGCAGCATGCCATACCAATGACGGTGTTTTGACGTACGGTGAAGCCATTGCTCAAGGTGGTGCTCTCGGTCTTGGAGCCATGGCTGACTGGAGTCGCAAGACCACGGGTGATGGGTGAGCGGACGGCGTTGATAGCGGCACGACTGCGCAGGCCCTGCTTGAGGCTCAGCGCAAGCTGTCGAGATGCCATTGACATTGCGGAAGGGTATTACGGGGATATATTGCGCCTGTATCGACGTTCAAATATCTGTCAAGCAAGTCATCATGAAGCTTTGAGAATGGATGTCTTGGCATGAGAATGGAAGGTGGACTGTGCAGGTACCTTCCCGCGCCCATATCCGAGATCAACCGTGCCTGCCCTGCCAATCGGGCGTCGAACATTACCGTACCTCGGACGGCACTATACAGCAACTCCATCTTCAGCATTCACTTTGTGGTGTAGTCGTCTCTCAGCACCTATTGACCATACAACGTTCTCAAAATGGCATCCGTCATGCGCCCAACCATGCTTCGCCAGGCATTCGCTGCTGCACCATCGCGCGCCTTTTCCACTGCTATTCCCGCCTTCAGATCACAAGCTGCCAGGCCTGCTCGCATCGCATCACCAGTCAATGCCAGAGTTGCAGCATTCCACGCTTCGCCAGTTCGCGCTATCCTCCCACCACTACCACGTAAGAGATATATACTAGCTTGGTGGTTTCGAGACGATGTACTGACAGCTGTGTAGAGAGAATTCAGGGAACAGGTACGATGAATGATACCTCAGGAGATTCGAATACACAATTAACAGGACAACCTCAGTGAACGATGCCGCCCAGGTCCCACCTGCATCTCCGTCGCACGGTAGCTACCATTGGACCGCGGAGAGGTAATGCAATTCCAATCAGGGCCTGAACGACGAGAAAGACTAACACTTCTCAGACTGATGTCTGCCGGTCTCATCCCTCTCACAGTTGCTCCGTTCGTGTACGGCTCCTTGAACCCAGTCCTCGACTCCGTATTCGCTGCCACTATCCTGATCCACTCGCACATTGGTTTCCAGTAAGACTCAATCGAAACAGCATTGATGGTCAAGCACTCATTTTACGCAGGTCTATCATCATCGACTACGTCCCTTACCACCGCATGCCTAATGTCAGGAAGGGGCTGATGTGGCTGTTGAACCTTGCAACCCTTGTGGTCGGAATCGGCTTCTACGAGTTTGAGACGAACGATGTTGGTATTACCGAGGCTGTCAAGCGCATTTGGCACGCCTAAAGAGTAGTGGAAGGAGGTGTATATACATATCAAGGCGCATGGGCATCTGCTGTATGAAATTCATGGCATGAATGGACGTATCGAGTTTGACAAGCCTGCCTATATCATCTGGATATGTTTCCAGGCAGCTGCTCTAAATCGCTCGAATGAGCACTCAAGCCTTACGGGCTCTTGCAGGTCTTGTTCGAGAACGTGATTGTCAAAAGTTGTGTACCATAATGCTCGCTGTAATGTAGTCCATCCCAGGGTCATTGTCGTGGCATCACAAACTCGATAGTCTACAGCTTGGCAGCGACTTTCTAGATATTCTACAATACTGCCACTACCCTTTTGGTAGGCCTTCTAGCCTAGTAGTGCCATAGTGATGTACTCATATTACTGCAAAGGCATCTCGTGGTGTCGCCATCAATAAAACCACGCTTGCTACTGTATACCACGGAGACATGGATTCTTAACGCCGCAGCAATAACGCGGGGTGCTACTGACTACAAGCCATAGGCACTGAACTTCGAACACCTGTGTTGTGTTGCAGCTCTCTCACGATGCCGGGGCAAGTGCGATATCTGCGATATCTGCTGATTGCAGGCGCAGTCTTGATCCTGTTCTACACCTTCCAACCATATATCCTCACCGGCAAGAGCATCTCCTTCGGACCAACAGGAGAAGTCGTACCAAAGAGCGGTAGCAAATCATTATGGAGAGATATACCAGTCCGACATCCTGTGAGGAAGTTGACACCACTTCCCACAGGCACACCTCACAAATTGAAAAGAGTTCAGCACAAGTTTCCGGTGGAAGATGAGGCGGCGAAGAAGATCCGGTTGACGCGGCGCCAGGCTGTCAAGGACACTTTCACGAGGGCTTGGAACTCGTACAAGCAGCACGCTTGGATGGCGGATGAGCTCGCGCCTATATCCGGTGGGAAGAAAGATCACTTCGGCGGATGGAGTGCGACTTTGGTGGACAGCTTCGACACACTGTGGATAATGGATATGAAGGACGAGTTTGAAGATGCGGTGGCCGCGGCAGTATCAATCGATTTCGGCGCATCCACATTGGAAGAGGTCAACGTCTTCGAGACGACAATCAGATATCTTGGAGGCTTCCTGGCCGGTTACGACCTGAGCGGTGAACAGCGCTTGCTGGACAAAGCAATCGAGCTCGGAGACATGCTCATGGCCGCTTTTGACACGCCCAACCACCTTCCAGTCACAAGATGGAGACTACAAAACGCAAAGTTTGGACGGCCGCAGGCTGCGCTGTCCATGTCTTTAGTCGCAGAGATCGGATCGCTTGAGATGGAGTTCACCCGTCTCTCTCAGCTCACAGGAGATAACCGCTTCTTCGACGCGACCGACCGCATCATGCGTCTCTTCGACACCCAACAAGAGAAAACTAAGCTTCCAGGAATGTGGCCGCTCGCAGTCGACGCCGAGCATGCCAACTTTGCCCGGTACTCATCCTTCACCCTCGGCGCAATGGCCGATTCGCTCTACGAGTACTTCCCAAAGATGCACGCTCTGCTCGGCGGTCTCGACCCCAAGTACGAGAAGATGTACCGTAGGTCCATGGCGACGGCCTACAACTACACCATGTACAAGCCCATGACTCCGGACGAAGCCGACATCCTGATCTCCGGACACGTGAACTTCCGGGGCGACGGTGAGCCCGTGCTCGACTACCAAGGCCAGCACCTGGTGTGTTTCGCCGGTGGACTGTACGCGCTCGGCGGGAAACTATTCGACGATCCACACCACGTCGAGACAGGCCGCAAGCTCACCGACGGCTGTATCTGGACCTACAAAGCGATGCCGCTCGGCATCATGCCCGAAATCTTTCACATGTCGCATTGCCCATCGCTGACGGATCCATGTCCGTGGAGCGAAGCGAAGTGGCATGCGGATGTGGTCACGCGCAAGGACTCCAATCAACCGGTTAGTGTGGCGCAGAGCATCATCACTCAGGACCGCCTGAAGGAGGGGTTCGTTGACATCAGCGACCGGCGGTATATCTTACGGCCCGAGGCGATCGAGAGTGTCTTCATCATGTATCGCATCACAGGCGAGAAGAAGTATCTGGAGAGCGCGTGGGAGATGTGGACTGCCATCGACAAATACACACGTACGCCACTGGCGAACGGAGCGCTCAGGGACGTCACCGTGCCGCCGGAGGACGTAACGGTCGTGGATAGTATGGAGAGTTTTTGGCTGGCGGAAACGCTCAAGGTTTGTCTACTCTCATTGGATGGAATGATACTCAAGCTAACGTGAGCAGTACTTCTACCTCATCTTCAGTGAGCCGGACCTCATCAGTCTCGATGACTATGTTCTCAATACCGAGGCGCATCCTTTCAGGCGGCCGGACGCTGGTCTCCCGTTCATGTGATAGTACAGAATGCAAAGTAACTCAGGGGCTCAGGGTACAGAAGATGGACACAGTGGGCTCAGCATCGCAGTAGTCATTCAGTATCTTCATCTAGCTCGAGCTTATCAGCCCATTCCACCAAGCTCTTCTTCGCACACTTGAGCGTCAAATACGCCAATTCACTCCACGGCGGCAGCATAAATGCGCGCTCATCCTTGTCCGCCTCCTTCCAGCTCTGTTCGCTCAACGAGCTACTACTCGCGACCCCCAAATACTCCGAACGGTCGTCGTCGTTCTCTCCGATCGGAACCACGATCCCGGCGTATTTCAGTAGCATGGCGGTGAGAATGATGCGGCAAGTACGCCCGTTCCCGTCTGCGAATGGATGGATGTTGACGAATTTGTGGCAGTACTTGGCCGCCAGGCAGAAGGGATCCATGGAGCCGTCGGACGCGGCCTTGGTCATGTCGTCGTTGTATTCTGTGATCATGCTGCGCATCTCGCGAGGGACGTTTTGCGGCGCAGTGAAGGTGTGAAGGCCGGCGCCGACGGACTCTGTGCGGTATTTGCCGCCGTATTTTTCGTGACTGGATAATGAATCAGTATCTGACGTTGGACCTGAAACGAGTGATGTTACCTGTCTCCATCGGACGAGGCGACCTTGTATGTCAGGATCTTGTGCGTTTCGAGAATAAGTGCCTCGGTCAACGGCTTTTCTGCGACGACTGTCTCGTGGATGTGATGGCTGAGAGCGCGACAATGTTGTACGACCTCGCGGATTTCTTGAGGTACGTGCTCCTCGGCCTCTTCGGCAAGGTCTTCGCCGCAAAAGACCTTGTTGCAGATGTCCAGAGTAACATCCATGCTCGACCCGGCCTTTTCGATAAAATTCGACCCATAGACAACGTGGGCCAGGGTCTCAATGAGATAGTCGGCATTTTGCGCGACTTTGCTGCGGAGAGCTTCAACAGCGGCAAAGAGGTCGTCAGGATCGTCATCGAAGTGCTGCCCGCCGTACGCCTCGTCCTTGCGAATTGTGGTGGAGGGAAGGGCGCGTTGGCGCATACTGCTTGCGATGTCCATTGTGAGGGGGCTGAAGTGAGACACGACGTGTTCAGTATCGAAAGTGTTCATATTTGTATGTGAATAGAAAAACAAGTCATGAAGTAAAGGTGGGCAGGCAGAAATCCAAGTATGCAGGTACGGTGCCGCTGCGTGCGTCAAAAGCACCTTGATGTTCGCAAGTGAGAAAGTATGTAAAATGTATGGAAACCACCTTGATGTCTACAAGTCGACAACTTTAAGCATATGTGTCCTCTGACTTATCCCGTTAGCCGAACTTCAAGTTCTAGGCACCAATGGATCTAGCAGGTACCTGTATGTCTATGTCTGACCTTGATTCTATGTCATAGGTGAAGATGAGGTGAATAGTGATACTATTGTCCCCTTCCAACTATACTACAAATGTCATGTAATGATGGCTGAGGGTACTGTGTAGCATTTCAGCCTACCATAATACTATACATAACTCTGTAATCATAGTGAAGCTCAAGAATGAGTCTAGCATCTTGCGTACATCTGGTGTACTATCACAAGCAGATGAGGTGTAGTTGGAATGAACTGCAGGCCTGAGCGGGGGTGTTTGCGGAATCCCCAAGCCATAGTCTGAACTCTGATTCGGTCTCAACTTCAACGTTGAACGACATTGTTGTTGTCAAGCGTAGTTGTGATTTTCATAAGGATGCACAATAACCTATATCAACGCTGAATACCATGTGGCCTACTTCCGTACCTCTATAATAAAGCTCCTCTGTAGTATGTGCGAATCAGTTCTTCGCTGTTCGAATTGATCGTGCTTGTTGCCGGCTTCGTCACAAGTCTCGACACGGCGGGTGGCGGCTCGGGGCGCTCCGTCCCAGTGCGCGTGCGCGCGGCACTTCTGCCCGACTGCCCGACGCCCGATGAGGGATCATTCGCAACAGGGCTCCTGTTCAGGACGCCCCAGCCTTGAATTTGATACATACAATGTGATTAATGCACCGCTGAACCCACTGTGTCTATCTTCCGTACCCTGAGCCCCTAAGCCGCGATCTGTATTCTGTACTCTGTACTGTCTGAACAATGCGCTACGACGGGTCACTCGATATCATTGAGACGCTGTCTGAACGAAGATACTGAATGATTGCTGCGTCGCTGAGCCTACCGTGTCCATCTTCCGTACCCTCGATACCTGAGTCGCCATTCGTATCCTGCGCTGTCGTAGCCTATACCTTCATGTAGACGCATCCCCTCTCAATCTCCCCAACAACTCCCTGCCCAGCCATCGTCCACTTCTCAGAAACAAGCACCGAATCAACGCGTTGTCTCAACATACCGCTTCGCGCATAGTACTCCATGATACCTCTACACTCCTCTTTACTCAAGCCCTTGACATCCACAACAGCCACATCCTTCATCACAGCAGCGACTCTGTCATCAGTCACCAAGAACGGACTTGGTCCAGTCATCGCCGCGCGCCATTCCTTCAACTGCGGGTGTACTTTCGCTTCTTTTGCCTCGTGATGAACCTTGGCTGTCCGATCACGCGCCAGAAACGCCGCCAGATGTGCTTCCTCCTCAGCCTGTCTGGCCTCGCGCACAGGGCGCTGTAGCGCGTGGTCAAGCGTCGGCACGGCGGGGCGGTTCGACTGGCTGTCCACTGCCATGACGAGGCCGCCGTTGGGCAGCGACTGAGAGCCGGAGAGGAAGGACAGGAAGTGGTTCAGCAGCGCCAGATCGTGTGCATGAATGGGCCTGACATCGGCGTCGAGATACTTGGTCGGCCTCATGGCGAAGACGACGCCGTCCAGTGTGTATGCTACCGGTGGACGGCCTTCGGCTGCCAACTCGCGGAAAAGTGCGGTGTAGATTTGCCAGGCGATTTCCGGGTCGTTAGCACCGAGTTCGGCGAAGCGGGCGAGGGAGATGTTGGATTGGATTGGGATGGGAAGGTCGTGGGAGAGCGTCAACTGCAGCTTGGAAAGGACGCCGAAGTTTGCTTTCACGATCTTGGTGAGCAGTGCTGCGGTGTAGGTGGGTTGTGTGTACATTATCTTGCCGTCGCTAGTCTTAGTTGGCATGTATGATGTGTGTCCGAGAACCACATCTTGTGCTTCGGGAATGTGCACGACGATCCAGCCTTTGAGTGATGCCATTGCCATTGCCTGCAGGTTGAGGACGCTCTTACCGCTGCCCCTCTCACCGGTCAGGACCTGGCGGACGGTAGACTTTTCCTGCTCTATTGACTGTAATTGGTCCGCGAGCTTTTGCGTGTGAGAAGTAATAAGCGTTGCCGGCCTGCGGAACATGCTCCATCCTTGTGTTGGCTTGAACGCATCGACTGCTCTCATATTGTCCACCACTTCCGTCGGTAAGCCCAAAACTTGTCCCTGCATGCTCTTGTCGTTCATGTTCTTGACGCTCAGGTCCTGCATGTCGTGAACCTCGAGTGCGTTGGAGTTGGTCAGGATGACTCTCTTCCTCAGCGCTTTACGCTCGCCCTCTGTCGGTGGACGACCTTTCGCAGGGGTGGCGCCACCTCTCTGGATTCTTCCCTTGCTGAAGGCCGCGCCAGCACCCTTCTGCACAACGACGGAAGACCCCTTCTTCTTCACGGGCGCTGCTGCGAGAGTCGCGGATGTCGAGAAGGCGGTACGGGAGCCATGTTGAAGAGCTGGACTGGCGATTGACTGTATCGAGACGTTTGTCGGTCGCGCAAGACAGCGCAAGCAGATGTTTGAGTTGGCCATGATGTGCTCGTGTGACAGTGTCGCTGACCAGAATATTTGGAGCACAATCGATGGTGATGTCTGAAAGTCTGCTTTGCGAAGGCAGGTTTGCCGAGCGGGCGTCTTTCCGGCCGACCACCATCATCATATCGAGAATTGTTCAGGACTAATGCATTACATGTAAGCTACCACGAGTGCAGTTTCATCAATCTGACGAGCCTCATGAGGCCGGCGAAAAAGGTATATCACTATCTCTGTACCGGCGCCGTTGCTAGCATGCATATTACCTTGGTCACCTGGGAAAGACGATGACCACATTTTCGCAGTCCAAACGACGATAAGGTAATATACAAACAGTCAGGCCGCTTGTGGTAAGGCAGACAAGCATGGAGCGTTCTTTCCTCTGGCTACATGTAGGCACTTTTTCGTTGCCCGTCACTCATCGTTGCTTCCTTCGTATATCTTAAATGGGCATCAATTCAATGTTCCTTTGAGCGCCGCGTTTCGATTCCTCATCACAGGTCCTTACCTTACGTATAACCACAACCCATCATTACTCAGACCATATCAACATGTCTTCCGACCATTCTTTCGTTGGTTCTATCGGATCTACTGGGTCTACGAGTTCTGTCGGAGATTTCGCTGACCCATACGAACTCCGCCGTGCCAGAGACAAGTTTCGATTAAACCGCATCTGGGACAAGAAACACTGGGTCCCTCAGGATTACTGGCTGCTCCTCAAAGTCAAGGAAGTCGAATTTGAAGATTGGCTTGGACGAATTTTCGATCCAGGCAACAGATACCGCTACCGCAAGATCATTCTCTTCGCAACATGGCTGCCACGAATCCTCTTCACAATCCTTCTATTGATAGTCGGGTCTATTGGAAAATACAAGCTCAAGCAATCTGTTGACCTTGATATATCCTTCACTGTTGACCTTGAAGAATCTTTCAGACGCACTGTACTGTGAGTCTGCGTTTGTGAATCCACCGGAGAGCAAGCTGACAAGAGTACGTATGCAGGCGCAGTACAACCACCCTAATAGCCCTCTCCAGCGTCTCCCTCAGTCTCGATATACTCGAGTTCTCGCTCCTCATCAACCTGCGCCTACTCCCCTACATACTCCTAACAACCAACATCATGAAAATTCCCATCTGGACGGCCTACGTCGTGCCCGCGATCAAGGGTTTATCAAAATGCTAGGAGATAATTGATATCGCCCACGTGGTTCCGTTCATCGCATCTGCGGTGCTCTTGTAAGAGTTATATCTTGATCTCCGTCTGCTCAAGGGCTGACAGGCTCTAGTCTCACGACTCTCGTGTCTTTGATCTACGCTTCACACACCTCGCGTCAACGATACCGCTACCCCACGACCGGTAAACGCGATCGCAATGCCGTCGAGGACGCCGAAAACTGGCGAGCCCTGCGCGCGCAACTCCAACTCCAGATCAATCCTGAGTGGGTGGAACCGACTCCCGACTCGGAACCCGCTCCCGACTTGTCTGGCGGCAACAACGATAGCCCCGAGTCATCTGGCGGCAACAGCGATGTTCCTGAATCAGAGTGGACCAGTAGCGAAGTTCTCGATCCGTCTAGTGACGATAGCGATGTTATCGTCCCACCCAGCATCCTCATCAACGGCGATGAGATTGTGTGAGAACGTTGTCGCATTTGCAAGAACCAAACACACTGGTACCACACATTACTCGACAACTTTGCATAACCATTGGATTCAGTCTGTGGAATTGGATAAAAAAGGACGCCGATGCTTGGAAACTCAAGGAGTCGGCTCCGATCGACCAATTAGAAGCAAGCACGCGAGTCCAGGGCTCAGGCAGACTATCGCAATGAAAACGATTCCTGACACGGCAATGATACACACAAGTATTTTTGACATACTGTTCGATCCGAGGTGATGCTTTCAGGTTGTCGAGATCGCCTTATAAAACTCGGTTGCAGACTTGGTGTCTGTAGATCATTGTTGAACGTTCTTGGCACCAGAGTACGTACCTATCATATCATGTGATCGTCGGCTTGTCACATGTCAGGGTTTCTCTTACTCGATATAGAGAGCTCGAAAAGTGAGGTCTCGTTGCTTGTACATCGAGCCAATGAGGCTTCTCGATCATCGTGTCCACGACAAGCATGTTTGTGTCTCGTGAATGTGATTTCAGCGTGTTCGTCCGCGTATAATTGCTTTCATGCCGATCATTCGTTGTCGATCTTGTCCCTTGCATGCATTGGACAGCCGACGGCCGCATAAGCAATGCTTGACATATGAACGATAGAAATCCATAGAGCCGAGGTCACTGACTCCACCACAAACATAGGCCGGGGACGTGGAACTGACTGCTCGCTTTCAGGAGCATGGTCTGTGGAGAAGACAGTCTGGATAATGCAATCCGGTAGAGATACGAGACTCAGGCGAGCCCTGAGGCAGCAATTCAATGGTACATCGATCCGAGTTCTTGCCGTCAGTCATGTCGATCTCAGAGTCGACAGTCAGGTTCATGCTTATCTAGCTCTCTTCCGAATTAAAGTGCGTGGCCACGAGAAGAGTGATTGGTAGTCGGTACTATCTCGCTCTGATTCAGCCGAATGAAGCGGCATGGCGTGATTGCTACTGATTTCCGCTGGAATGGCTCTTTGATTAGGGACAACCATAAAGATCGTGACCTTCTTCGTCTACAGGCATGGGTGTCTTTCCTGGGTAGCGTTCAACGCTCGGTGAAGGCGTCTTGACGAACGTGCTGCCAGGTGCTGTGATTGACAATGTTGTTATGCGTGAAATTCATCGACCCATGCAAGGTCAGGAGACCGAGCAAAGACTGTTCTCATTCGTCACGGCGCACCGGATGGGGTCGTCTGCTTGCAGAAGCCGTGATCGGAGAGATGCCCGAGTCGTATTGCAGTGGAATGGTTCCGATTTCGAAAGCATCCTTCGCCATTGCGTCCTTTCTTGCCCTAGACGCGCTATGATTATACATGTGGCCGTTGTGGATCACTTACGTACCTGGAACCTACCGAACGTGCTTCGAATTGTTCTGTACGCAGACACCTGTGCAGACTTGGGTAAACAATCAATACGTCGCTCAGCTCATTTCCGCGGCTTATATTTAGCCAGAATATCACAAAACCGCCGGTAGTATGTGACAAGGAAGGGCGACTGTAATCATAATCGTCATTGATATTCTCATAGCTTGGTACGGGTAAAGCAGAAGAACGAGATACGATGGACCGTGATTGCAATAAACGCAGCGTAGGAAGTTGAGGACCGCGAACGGATATCGGTGTCTGTCGGCGTCTGTGTCGGCGTTCGTGTAAATCTGAGTGTACTGTATTAACGACTCGGCCACATGGCTCGGACCCTTGCTCTGCTTCCTTCCATGGATCTTCCAGTCTATTCCGTTTCTCGGCTGTAAGATGACGATCTGTTTATTGCGTTGAACCGTGGGGTAGAGGAACGATGAACGAAGCAGCGTGTCTCGTCTATTAGAGTTCGGCCCAAGTTGGATGTGGATCGGTTTGGGAGAGCGTGTTTCATCTTCCACGTTGTGTTCAGACCGTTGTGTTTGAGGTTGTGGACTGAATTTGAGTCTGGTTGTCGACTGCGCCGCATCGCTTCAAGTCGGCTGAAAAGCTCTACAAGCGTTCGTACGTAACACTTGCTGGTCGTGTGTCGTGGAAGAGCATGCTTTTGAAGAAGTCTCCGAGCGTGGTGGAATTAGATCTTGAGCATCTCGAGCAGCCGGCGTTCAATGTCTCGAGCTCGTCAACTGTCGACCCTCGGCAGGGCTTCGGCGATCTGCTCAGGCAGCAACGCCAAGTTGGGTTCGATCCATGATCATCTCTTCTGATGCAACCCATGATTAATATGGTAGGTTCACCCGAGATATTCGTATGATTGTAGACATGTCCCCTCTTTTGATAATAATCAACCTGCCTTTTGAACAGAAACTGGTTCGATATAAGCTTCCGTCAGCGGTTCCATCAAGTTATCCCTGCTTGTAATCCAGCTGTGCCTTGTGGGTCAGGGTCAGGGTCAGGGTCAATATGATTCATTGTCAAGTCGTGTGGCCTGCTTCAGAACCAGAAACAGTAGAAAGGGTGGGTGTGTGCGTGCGTGGTCCGTGGCTTGGAAGTCAACAGGCTGACCTGTTCGAGCAAAGCAAACGGTGCCGGACGATCTTCACTTTGGGTCTGGTTAGCTCTCGTGTTGATACATGTACCCGTGCTCTAGAATTGTCGCATCTGGTTCTCATGCCATAAAGATGTTGGCGGTCCCGCTTGTTTGACGTGCCATGTACCGAGAAGGAAGAACTGTTGTTGTCGTTTCTTTAAAATGCAAGTTCGTTCGTGCTTGTCAGATACTACCGCCCTTCCGAACGTTTCTCGATTTACTTCACTGCGACCAGATGTGATGCATCCTTCTTCGACCGCTGCTGGTTACGGCGCCTTTTCAGCCAGAGCACTTGGAGCACCGTCGGGGGCTCAATCACGTGATGTGGGTGATGAAAGAAAAGACAGTAGACAGTATGAGCAGATTCCGAGGAGTACATTTGGCCGCGTTAGAAACTGACGCCTCCTCGCAGGTCGCACATGCCTGTCAAGCCACTTCCGTTTTCGCAATTCGACTACGGCTTGTCTCCATTCGATAATTTATCAGTCTCAGAAGGACCTCACGAATCTCACGGTCACGGTCAAGTTCACGGATTGAGAGATCTTTCATCCTCTTTATCCGGAAATAACTCGGGCTCTTCGGTATGGAATTCTGGTATTCCACAAAACTATTCATCCCAGAATGCGCAGGGATGGAAACAGCACTCGGTAGATGATGTCTTGTCTTCTCCTATGTTTGGACATGGCCTTATGGCCCCACCGGGAATGCTACAGCAGCAAAATTATCCGTCTAGAGACTTCGTGAACCAAGGACTTAATGGCGTAACAGCATTCCAGCCGCCCTCTCCACCAGAAAGACGATGTCCAGGACCAATCGCTAGACCACTCTCTACGGCATACTTGACCTCGGTAGATGCATTGAATGCTCAGATCAACGTCGAGACAGCTCCGCAAGCTCGCCGCTCTTCCGGTCGTGATGAGTTCGATGGACCACATCAATTTCTACCGCGCCCATCGAATGCTCACATCGAAGTTGTCGAAGACCAGTTGATCGACCTGAAAGTCTCACTAGACGCGAGAGAGCAAGATGAGATCCTTGTACGGGTCAACGATCGACTCTCTCAATGTGCCTTCGACTTTGTGGCCAAGTACCAATTCCCCATTCCAGTGGAGATGGACAAGCGGCCGGTACGGGTGCCAGGAGACCGAGAGTGGACCGAGTGGTGTCACTTGCTGAAACGACTCGCGACCAAACGACGTATCCCAAAGCGAGTGCTCTGGCACGAGCAGATCAAGCAATTGGTAACGGTACTCGAGAACTCGTTGGAGATGAGACACGCCGCAATGCACACCAGCAGAATCCTGAAAGACGACCGCAACATTTTGCAACTGATTTCCGCCGGGCTTCAGGTGTCCAAAATGCTCAAAGATCCTGGAGCCATGAGAGATCTCGACTCGCTCTATATTGCCGCAGAGAGAAAGATCCAAGAACGATCAAGGCAAACGACAGCTGGATGAGAGGACATAGGAAGAGCTCCCAAACAGAGTGTTTCCTCCGTTACACTTTCACCGAAACAGACCAATGTCGCCCCTGAAGGAGACCAGATTTTTTCGATAATCGACAGGCTTGACTTCTCAAAGCTGGCAGTATCAGTCATTTCTGAGACGCCCAGTATCATGCTGCAGGTTGCAGAACAAATGGCCAACCGTATTTGAAGGTCAATATCTCGATATCATTCCAATCGCCTGACAAAGGAAAGTGACGAGGACAGACGAGAAACAGGACCCACCCGTGTAGTGGATGGCTGGAAAGAGTTTGGTAAACAGAGTATGGGCCAGGCGGTTTCCTCTGAACATATAGTGTACTGTTGGCTTAAAGTTATTTTTTTGGCGTTGATCGAATACCCCTCCTCGATAGGAAACTTGTATGAGAATAATTTGATAATATCATGCCTTCTCGGCTCGCTTTTTCTGCTCCAAAGTCCTCGCGAAATCGTCACAGGAAAGACGGACAGCATCAGCGAATCCCACCAAGGGCTTGTAGCCCAACAGTCTGACTGCTTTGTCGTTGTTGGAGTATCTGATACCGACGGCGTCTTGCACAGTGCCACGACTGAGCGCAATCTCACGACCGGCAAAATAGGCCGCCCACTCCGCGAGCCATCCGAATCCCCACGCGATACCAGCAGGTAAATAGACTTGAAACGGAGGTTTGTGTCCAAAGTGTGCCCAGATGGCTAGCATGAAGTCTCGAAAGTAGATCGGTTCCTGGTTGGAAATGAACATGGCCTGTCCTGCTGCGGTCTTTGAGCAAAGAAGGTTCTCAACTGCTAGCACGTGCGCGTGGGCCACGTTGTCGATGTAGACGAAGTCGTACATGTTGTTGCCGTCGCCGATGATGTAGGGCGTCTCCCCGTTGCGGATGCAGGCGTGGATGGTTGAGATCACGCCATAGCTGTCGCCCGGGCCGATGATGGTTGCTGGTCGTAGTGCACATGTCGACATCTCTGGTCCATTTGCCGCCAGGACTAGCTTCTCAGCCGCCGCTTTGGACGAGCCGTATGCGAGTGAGGCATGGCCGGTAGGTACCGTCTCGTCCATCAGAGGGTAGTCGTGTTTCAGATCGTCTGATATGACTGTGCAGCTCGAAGTGTATACGAAGCTTTCACAGCCATTCTTCCGGGCAGCATCCAGGATGTTCTTGGTACCATTGACGTTGACATTGAAGGTTCGTTCATGCACTGATTTAGCCGCGCTGTATCTGGCTTGGCCATTAGGCACCACCCCTGCAACGTGAAAGACTATGGTAGGTTTGGATATCTCAAACGCAGCATCGACGGACTCTTTGCTCGATATGTCGGCTTGTATGGTCTGAACCTTGTCGAATATTGCTCTCGGGTTTAGGTCGAGATTGTAGATTGTCCATTCCGGATGTCTGTTCTTGAGCGCAAGGATTACCGCATTACCCAGAAAGCCACTGCCACCAGTAACAAGTGCGACTGGAGACATTGTGCGTGATCAGACGCGAGGTGGCTTGATGCATGATGATGGGTTTTGTAGTTTCGGAAAAAGATCAATTTAATTGTTCGAGATTGTATGTGTTGATTAGAATAGCAGCGAGAATAATGACGCCACTGTTTTGGTCTTCGGCCTAAGCCAACGAACCTACCAGTCTTGCCATTTAGTCGAATATTCGAGGTCTTATCGGGGATAACTTGCACGAGTGATGATCGCAATCGGTGTCAAAATCAAAAGATAACTTAAGTAGCCGAGTATAGGGTTGGTACGACGTCCTGGTTGGGCACGTTGTCGGACACAAATATGAAACTGAATGAGCACCTAGGTCAGCCGTGTACACGCCTGTGCTATATTCGACCCGGCACTAATTCTTCTTAGCACTGTCGACGTCGAAAGTCTTACTGGTCCCTTATAGCAAACATCATGTACCGACGTACCATGATTGGATGCAAGACGAGGTATGTGGCGATCAATTTCATTCAGAAGCATTGTTCCTCACGAAGTCTTGAAGGAACTCCAGCAAGCGACCGCTTCAGAGCCCCTGACGTTACCTGAAGAGTACGACATGCAGAAGTCATGGCGAACAGATGGGGACAAGCTCACGTTCATCGTGTGCCTCGCGGTCGAAAAAGGCCCTCAAGGAAATGCCAATGCCAGGGTACGCGACGCCCCAGATCGCATGATCGGAGATGTAAATCTGTTCGTTGTAGAGGACGACGAGGCTGAAGACGCGGTTGTTGCACCGCTGGTAGGAGAAGTCGAGCTTATGATTGCACGGAAAGATCTGCATAGATCAGGCTACGGTAGGAGCACCCTGCTTACTTTTCTGTACTACGTCTCGAGCAATCTCCGGAGCATCGTCGAAGAGTATCGAGCTCAGGCAAGCAAACCTACGGGGCAGCTCGAGTATCTCAGGGTGAAGATAGGGCAGGCCAACCAAAGGAGCTTGGCGCTTTTTGAGAGTGTCGGATTCTGGAAGGTTAAAGGAGAGCCCAACTATTTTGGTGAATACGAGCTCCGAATGTCTGTCAACGACAAGCCGCTTGAGGAATTAACAGGACGCAAAGGCTTCGAGATGCCGATATTACTGCATTATCAAATTGAAGAGTAAACGTCCTTGGCTGTTTCGTCGATTGTTCGTGAATGTTTCATATCAAATCGTGCGCGATTGATTGATGTTCGCTATTGTACAGTCGGAGGAACGGTGGTTGTTCCATATCTTTCCGAACGCCACGCTGATGCCCATGACATGTCTAAAACCCGCCTTTACAACTTCTGGTATTCGAGCTTGCCTGAAAGGTGGTTAGTAACTGTAACGGCTTGAAAGGGATATAATCAAGCTTACCCTCCAACTTCTTCGATTCGGCGACCTTTCGCACCGCCTTATTGAAATCGTCCTGGTTAATTGCATCTCTGTAGTCTTTGATAGCGAAAAGACCAGCTTCTGTGACGACGTTTCGCAAATCCGCACCGTTCAGCCCATCACTCATCTTGACCACACTCTCAAAATCAATCTCGCCCTCCTTTTGCACTCCGGCAGCATGGATCTTGAGAACCTCGAGTCGTCCAACCTCGTTTGGCAGAGGAATTTCGATCTTGCGGTCCAGACGACCCGCTCTAAGCAGTGCAGGGTCCAGTGTATCCGGTCTATTCGTCGCCATGATGATCTTGGTCTTCCCCAAATAGTCGAAACCATCCAGCTGATTCAGCAACTCCATGAGCGTTCGCTGAATTTCTCTGTCTGCCGATGTACCCTCTGAGAATCTTCGTCCTCCGATCGCATCGATTTCATCCATAAAGATGATACATGGTTCATGCTCTTTTGCATATCCAAACATCTCACGAATGAGGCGGGCTGATTCTCCGATGTACTTGTCAACGATTGCCGATGATACAACTGGATGATGTTAGCTACGCTTCAAGCATTTCTCAGACCTCACTCGTACCTTTGAGGAAGTTTGTTTCTAGACTGCTGGCGACAGCACGAGCCAAGAGTGTTTTACCAGTACCAGGAGGACCGTAAAGGAGGACACCCTTCGGCGGCTTGATGCCAACACGAAGAAAGAGTTCTGGGTTCTTGAGAGGAAGTTCGATGACCTCACGCAGTTCACGAATCTGCTCGTTGAGACCTCCAATACCTGCAAAGCTGACTTGTCCAGGATCTTCGAGCGACATGTTGTAGACGAGAGGGTCAACTTCGCGAGGAAGTGTTCGCATGATTGTGAGTGTGGTCATGTCGAGCGCCACACGGACCTGTAATACCAGTCAGTACCTGCAGTTCTGTTAGATTTACGCCTGAACATACACCTTGCTTGAGCTTTGTCTTCTCGAGCCGCGACCGACAGCCGACAACATAACGGGGCCCTGATGATGCCTTGACGATAACTATCCAGTATCAGCTCCGCTCGATATTCGCCCTTCTTCAGACATGACTCTTACATCTTTCCTCGTCAAGTTGTTTCAACACTTCACCGATGATTTGTCCAACCGATTGTAGCGCCTGCAGTCCCTGTTCACTCTGGTCATATCTTTGTGTAAGGTCCTTCAGCTCAAATCGTAGCTCTTTCAGTCGACTCTCAGATTCTCTGCTCTCTCGTAATGCTTTGAGGTAATTGTCGATCTCGTGTTGTCTCTCCGGATCTTCGGCCATGGTTTCTGATCGATGTATGCGGGTATTCGGTTGATGGTGAAGAGGCGCGTGACGTGGCTGATGTTCAGGTATATGATAAGGTAGATGGTAATGGACCTCTGGTGATGCAACGTCAAACACCACAGACGCCTGAGCACGAGCTTCCAGATGCGGATAGATCCGCTCTCGTTCCGCCTGGTTCGGACCAATTCTCGGCGGTCAAAGGGCGTTTAGCGCTCCGATCGGCGGGGATTCAGGTGAGCTTGTGGATGGTTGAACGGAGGGGCATAAGTTACACATCTCTCACATTTTTGCTCTTTACGCTCAGTCATACTCTCACAACAACTTCTGAAACATTCAATTGCATTCAGAGTAAGTAACCACTACCTGGCGCTCCTTCTTTGTAATCGCATAACACACGAGAACGACTGGACCTTCACAAACACGACCGCGATCGCTCCAGAAGCCACCGTCACTGACCGCCTATCTTCTACAGATCTACAATCATGACTATCTCCAAGGTCCACGCCCGCAGTGTCTATGACTCTCGTGGTAACCCAACCGTCGAAGTCGTACGTATACCGAACTGAACCAGGACGCAAGACCAAGTCACTCACGCTCACCAGGACCTCATCACCGAGTCCGGTCTTCACCGCGCCATCGTTCCATCTGGTGCCTCTACCGGTTCCCACGAGGCTGTCGAGCTCCGTGATGGCGACAAGTCGAAGTGGGGTGGCAAGGGTGTTCTCCAGGCCGTCAAGAATGCAAGTCGTCAATGCGCGCAAAAGAGATGAGGAGGACTAACAGATGAACAGGTCAATGAGACCATTGCTCCAGCTCTCTTGAAGGCCAACGTCGATGTCAAGGACCAGTCCGCTGTCGACAAGCTCCTCTGTGAGCTCGACGGAACACCAAACAAGGGCAAGCTCGGTGCCAACGCCATCCTCGGTGTCTCCATGGCCGTCGCCAAGGCCGCCGCTGCTGAGAAGCGCGTCCCTCTCTACGTCCACATCTCTGACCTCGCTGGAACCAAGAAGCCATACGGTAGGTGACGAGCATAGCATGTTAGCGACCATGACGCTGACCACACATCAGTCCTCCCAGTTCCATTCATGAACGTCTTGAACGGTGGTAGCCACGCTGGTGGTCGCCTTGCTTTCCAGGAGTAAGTTAGGCACAGCCCATGTATGACCAGCGCTGACAGATCTCAGGTTCATGATTGTCCCATCTGACGCCCCATCCTTCACCGAGGCTATGCGCTGGGGATCTGAGGTTTACCAGAAGCTGAAGAGCTTGGCCAAGAAGAAGTACGGCCAATCCGCCGGCAACGTTGGTGACGAGGGTGGTGTTGCTCCAGATATCGAGACCGCCGAAGAGGCTCTTGAGCTCATCACCGACGCCATTGAGCAGGCTGGCTACACCGGAAAGGTCAAGATCGCTATGGACGTTGCTTCCTCCGAGTTCTACAAGACCGACGCCAAGAAGTACGACCTCGACTTCAAGAACCCAGACTCCGACAAGAGCAAGTGGCTCACTTACGAGCAGCTCGCGGACCAGTACAAGGACCTTGCTGCCAGGTACCCAATCGTTTCCATTGAGGACCCATTCGCCGAGGATGACTGGGAGGCCTGGAGCTACTTCTACAAGACCTCTGACTTCCAGCTTGTCGGGTAAGTGACCAAGATGAACGTGATACGCGATCGATACTGACCTGAACAGTGATGACTTGACTGTCACCAACCCAGAGTTCATCAAGAAGGCCATCGAGACCAAGGCTTGCAACGCCCTTCTCCTCAAGGTCAACCAGATCGGTACCATCTCCGAGGCCATTCAGGCCGCCAAGGATGCCTACGGCGCAGGATGGGGTGTCATGGTCTCTCACCGTTCTGGCGAGACCGAGGATGTCACCATTGCTGACATCGCTGTTGGTCTTCGCAGTGGTCAGATCAAGACTGGTGCTCCAGCCCGTTCTGAGCGTCTTGCCAAGCTCAACCAGATCCTCCGTATCGAGGAAGAGCTCGGCAGCGATGCCATCTACTGCGGCAAGAACTTCCGCACCGCTGTCAACATGTAAAGGTCTAGCACGATCTGGACATGCACATGATGACTCACGTCTCGCCATATTTCGGAGAACTTTAAGGGATTTGAAAAAGCGTAGCCTGACATAATAAAACTTCCAAAACTTCCAGACTTCCAGACTTTCGGGCCTCTTTCATAAGTTGCGTTTCTGCGACTCGTGATATTTACAGTACTAGTGACCAATAAACATCAGCACAGTGAAGGTTACACGCACTAGCCGGATTCGGACGGACGACACTCGGCCCGATTTGTCTCAAGCCCGCATACCGCGAACAGACTTCATCTCCTGCAAGCGGATCTTGTTGCTTTTCGCATCACTTATGCCTCTTCAGCCATCGTGGAGGATTACCACGATGAACCTGGACATGTCAGACTGATGGATATATGCCAAAGCCATTAACTGAGTACTTCATCATCTTTGTGATGCTCAACCTTGACGAAGTCCCATGATCTCGCGTCGCAGAGAGCTTTTGAGCTTCTGTTTATTCAGCACGTATATTCTCTCTCAATTACTGCTGCACTGCCTCTGTTTTTGGCTTAACATTCCCGAATGCGAAGATATCGAGACCGCCATAGGCGAATGAACGAGGAATGCTCGGCTCCCATACCCAAAATACACTCACTTGGTGCATTCCTTACCATATTGCTACAACAACAACCTTTCACTGGAAGCACCAAGTTATAAACGCTACCCTGTAAGTCGAACATTTTTCTCAACCAGCCATTCCTTTGAATACTGCACTCGGATCTCACTCTTTCGATCCAACGCCTTCTTTCTTTTCCAAACACACGCTCCTTTTCAAGAAAGCCTCTCGTTACCTGCCTCTTTAAGACTTCGACCGCCGGTATGCGTCAATCCGCCGTGGCTTTTGCCGCTGTTATCGCTGGTGCCGCAGCACAAAGCTCCTCTCCGTCTCTGAACGCCTACGTGTCGATCGAGCCAACAACTTCATCGATGATGCCAAACACCACCAGCACTGGCCCGGTCTACGTTACTACCACACTGAGCACTTGCCAGTCCACTCCAGACAGCACGGTCACCATCTCACAAATCGAGACCATCACCTACTGCGACATGTGTAACGAGGCTCCCGCCACAACACACGTGACTGTATACACTACCGTCATGCCAGCCATGTGCACCGACATGGGTCAATTCACCACCACTGACACTACCTACACTGTCACCGAGTCTTGCACGGATGCCACACCAACCTGGACCACCGGCTCTACCTACATCCCTCAAGGCTTCACCGTGGCTCGTTACACTTGCTCCACTTGCGATACCGCAACTACCATGACCGTCACTGAGCCATGCGGTTGCAAGGCCACCAATGGTGTTCCAGCTTCAGCATCTGCCGGCCCTACCACTCCAGCTGCCACTCCAGCTGCCACCCCAGCAGGTACCACCCCTGTCGGTCTTGCTGCCGGATCTCCATCAGCTGCCGGCGCTTCACCACCAGCTCAGGAGACACCCGCTCCATCTTCGGGCTCTGGCTCTGGCTCTTCCTCTGGCTCTTCCCCTGGCTCCGGCGCTAACTCCGGCTCCAACTCTGGCTCTGACTCTGGCTCTAACTCTCCAGCTGGTTCCGCTGCCGGATCCGCAGCTGGCCAAGGCAGCTACGGTTCTGTCCCAACCTCTGCCGCCGGTGCACCAGCGCCATACTCCTCTGGCGCAGCTTGGGGCAACACCTCCAACATCACTCCATACACCGGTACCGCCGCATCTTTCGGCTTCAGTGGTGTCACTGCCACCGTTTTGGCTGCCGCCATTGGTCTTCTTGCGATTGCTCTTTGAGAAGAGTTATGAAAGCGCTCTGAAATCCGTTTGAGTCAAAGTTCAGAAACCTTCACGATCGTTCTACTCTGCGTGACTGACCGAATCAGGAATGGACTGGTTTCCGCATCCGGTCGTTGCAGACCTTTGGCTCACCATACCTTTCTCGTAGTAATGTGTCTCATTCTAATTCATTATTCTATATCATTTCACGAGGGCGTTTTCACGTGAGATACAACATTTGATATCATGTGCATCTATTGTTCGCTGACGGTCGGCTTGGGTCTGGCATTGAAGGATAAAGAATACTTACGGATCGATCAGAATAGCATTTTTCATGAAAGAATCATTCTAACAACGACTTCTTTGTGCAGTTCGACACCATTGTTTCTACTAAGTCAAGTTCACGTTCATTGTTCTCGAGGATTGCTCGAATGGTTAAAAGCGGCCAATTCGTCTTTGATTTCCAAAGCTCTGTCCGGATCCGTCAACTCGTCTACGCCTTACACTCAACCACCAACTCTTTTCTACAACTCCAACAAACTTCGACGCCGTTTTGACCACCCATGCAACAACCAAACAACATGAGAGATACAACACCTTCTCCAAGACCGGAAGCTGGTCCTTCCGTACAAAGCACTCCAGAGCGCCTCCCAATCTACAATGAGTACAGCAGATACACCGGCCGCGCTCAGGCGACAACCCGACAGCAGTCACCAGCTCGTCGCCCAGTAGGGTCACCAGCCGGCGTCAGGTCCATGAGCCCAGCTGCTGCCGCCGCCGCTCGCAGTCTCGCCAACGCGACGCCAGTAGCAGCTCCTGTTTCAACCCGCGCTGCTCCTCAGAACGAGGGTAGACACTTCCAGCAGGCGCGACGAAGACAAGAGACTGGCGAGGCCAGTCTCCTTACACGCACCCCATCACCAGCGGCTCCGGCTCCGGTGTTGCAAAGACCAGTCGTCTCATCCACACCTGCTCCATCCGCTCAACAAGGTGAGCAGAACCCTTTGGCGACCCAGCAATTTCCACAAGACTTTGCAGGTGCTAACAGATCTTCTCGAGGCCGCAAGAACTCCCTCGTCGCGAGCGTTAAGGGCATGTTCGCTCCATCGTCCGAGGCCGCCAGCGGCTACTCCACGCCGACCAGAGTAGGTACTACTAACACCACCGATCGTCCAGGCTCCAGTTCGTCGATGCTCGGCAAGGTCGCCGATTTCTTTGCGCCTGACCGCCACGACCCCCGCCCAAGTTCGTCCGCCAGTCGTCGCCAACAGGTGAGTACGGACAGCCGTCCAGGCAGTGCGCGTTCGCTAAGAGGCTTCAAGGACAACCTCGGCACCTACCTCGAGACTTCGAAAGCCGAAAAGGAGGCGAAGAAGCACCGCGATCAGCGTGCTGAACAGATTGCGCTGGCTCTCCGGGAGCGCGCTGCGCGTGATGCCAGGAGAGAGGCCGAGCAGAAGACACAACAAGAACCGTTCGCTACTCGTCTAACCAGCCAGTTGAACACTTACCAACAAGAACAAGAGGCAGCTGAGCGCCGCGACCGTGCCAGAGCGGACCGTGTTGCCCGCGTCGACGCCGAGCGCGCAGCGAAGCGCCAGGTCGACATCGAGGCCGCCCGTCGCCAACTCGAGGGTGCTGCTACTCAAGCCAGCCCAGCCTCTGCTGCTGCTCATCCCAGCCCAGCCTCTGCTGGTAGCCACATGACTACCATGTCCATGTTCATCAACCCTCGTCCAAACCAGCCACAGCCTGCCAAAGTGTCCAGGTTTCAAGAGGCAGACGATATCCGTGTTACTGACAAGCCAGGGGAGTACCCTGTTTCTTCTCCTGAAGAGGCCAAGAACGAGAAGGCTCCAGCCAAGGGGCCTGGTTTCTTGCGCAAGATCACCGATGCTTTCGATAGCGCGAAGCGTCCTGGTACGTCTGATTCTGACATGAGTTTCGCAGACGCTAGTGTCCCTGCCGGCATGATGAACCCATGCGAGTCATGCGGCTTGGTGCCATCCGGCCCAGCTTGCTTGAGCCACGGAAAGTGCTCCAACTGTAAGTGAACTTCCCTTGATATCTATCTTTTCTTTTAGCGCTGCATGAGAGGTATAGCTACCTCCGGGATGGGTAATGTATAATACACCAATCTAACAACCGCATTCCTCACATTTCTTTTTCTCTGACATTTGACGTGAACGTGACACTGACTGACAATACTAGGTGATCGACACGACTCGGACTACTCTAAGAGCACCTACCGTGACACCATCGACATGATCGACAGCCTCGCCTTCAACCGCACTTCTTACATGGAGACACCAGATGGTCGGTCCCGTGCTATACGCAAGACGACGTATGAAGATCCAGGCAACCCCTTCATCTTCGAGAAAGAGCAGTCTTCGCCATCGGATATATACAGTCCTTCTGTGTACAGTCCAGCGGAGAAAGAGCATGACAACCAGCCATGGCGCAGTATGAGTCTGCGTCGCAAATCGTACAGCGCGGTCAAAGCTGCGGATCTGCAGACATTGCCGGAGAGCGAACCAGTCACATATCCACCGACACCGCCGATCAAGTACATGGAGCCATACTCGTACAGTGAAGATGGCGTCCAGAGCCCGACAGCCAACACTGAGACCGGAAATGACGACGAATATGTTCCTGTGAGAGCGAACTGGAGAAGAGCTTCGACGGTCGACGATGTGAGGTTGTCGACCAACAGGGACTCGGCGTTCTACGGTTTCTATGATGAGATTCTCGGAAGCAAAGGGAAGAGAGACACTGTTGCGCAGAGTATGCGGAGGAGGCCGAGTTATTACTGAAGGGTGTGTATATGGTGGACGGTGTAATGTCTAGTCTATATTGTGTATTAATTGTAAAGGTTCTGCATTCTCCATCAGCTTCTAAAACTGCATCGTCATTGGTAAAGAGCCTCGAGTCTCCAGACTTGCGTGTCCATTGCGCAAAGCGTACATGACCATGCAGAGTTGTCGTCCTGGTGTACTGGAGTGTGTGATAGAGGAGAAGTCGACTTGGGTGTAGTGTACCTAACGTTAAGCGCTGGCAGCTTGTGCGGGGCCGATCTCTGCCTCGCAGATGATTGGTCATCCTGGAGGGACGAATTTAGCGTGGGCTGCAGACACGACACGACGACACGTTCGTAACTCATCGACCTCCAATCAACCGATTGTTGCAGTACGATCTCAGCCTCGAGCGCGAAGCTGACTGTATTCATTGGTGCTACTCACCAGGGCCTACACGGCCGTCGTCTCGTTGAGAAGATGATCAGGATGTGAGCTCATGCTCTGCAAGCCTAGAGCTGTCGAGAATCAGTACCTGCTGAGTGTTGGCTCCTCCCAAATGAGCTGTCTCCCGCCTTGTCAAGTATATTCTTCTCTTTCCATTCCCTCCTGTATAGCTCAACAGCTTCCCCAGTACCATCGGATTTCAGTGTCTCCCGTGGGATGCTGACGTTCTGTATCTATTTCGAGTTTCGTCTTGCATAAGGTAGCCTCTCTTGTCCAGCTCCTACCAACCTTATTGTTCCACAAGCGCCCGACCATACTAGCGAGCAGTCTCGAGGCTCACATAGCCGCTGAGCACGTCGCAGACACCTATTGCCGCTGGCACATTCAAGGTATTTCCAACTTCTGACTACCCCAAATTTGCATTGACTCGGACGCATGTGATGGTGGTCATGCCCCGGTCAAAAATACCACCTTTCCCCATTGACGGCATTCTGTTCCTCTTTGCACCTTCAATTTATCTTATTCCCCAGTGCTGGCACTGTGCACTTTTTCTTCTGACCCTGCGGTATCGCATATCTTGATTGTACCCATAGCGATTCTTACATCAGCTTCTCGCTATTTCAAGAATGGCTACCAACTCCAGCAAAGACAGGGCCGGCCCTGGTATACTCACCAGAGCATCATCCAGAGAATCAGGCATCTCTCTAAGATCTCCAAGAACGCCTCGTTTCGCGGAAGCCACGAGCATCATATCGCCCATTGAACCGCGAAAGAAGATTCCATTCGCTCGACCATTAACCACACACTTTGCACCACAATCGCAACCGGCAGATCTCTATCCCAGCGAGAAGCACGTGTCTGTCGAGATGGAGGATACCGAGATTGAACCTCTGCCATATGGGCTCCACACTGGTGTCCCGCTCATGAGTCCACCACTAAAAAGCGCATTAAAGACGCCGGGCACAGCAAGGCCACAAATCTTCAGCCCGACCTTCAAAGAGGAAGAGACTCTGGAGAAGCATGAGGCGGAGACGGAGAAAGAGCAAGTCAAGGATCTGGTAAGTGTATGAGCATTTACAAACTGGACTCTATTAACAGCAACCAGAGGATCAAGACTCGAGTCCGCATGGCCAAGTTCTTCCTACGCGGCGTCAACTTCTCTTGCTCACTCATCGTTCTTTCGATGCTCAGCGCTACGTTCACCATCTTCAACGCCACAAAAAGTCTACCACCACGCCTTGTCAACTCCAACAAGTTTCCGCCGTGGGCGATTGGACAGAAGACTTGGCCGCAAATTACTGTGCTAGTCATCGCCTGCGTGTCTCTCGTCATGTGCGTGGGCATCTTCTGGTCATATACTCGTGGTGGACACCGGCGAGCGGAGAAAGTGGCGATTTACTACACTACCTTCGCCGTCGCTACATTTGTCTTTAGTACCGTCATGTGGATACTGGGAGCAGTCGTTCTCCAGTCCAGCAAAGCAAACGGCAATGCACAAGATATGTGGGGCTGGTCATGCAAACAGAATACAAGATCCGATTTGTTCCAAAAAGAGGTCAACTACGCTCTGATCTGCAGACTCCAGAACTGGTCTCTGGTCTGCTGTATCATTGAGGTAGTTGTCGAGTTGGCCACCATCGCGGTCTACGGCATCATCTTTTACCGCTACTTCTCCAAGCGCCGTCTGCGAAAGTCCATGGCCGGTCGTGACAAGGCTCGCTCCGACCTCTACCTCGCTCAGCTGCGTTCTCAGTCGGCACCAAACACCCCCGGTCTCAACCCGTACACCGCTCCTCGCGGCGATTTGAAGGAACACTACGCAGTCAGCTCCTACGAAGCCGCCCCTTCAGCCGAGCAAGGCCAGGGTCATTTTGATGAGAGCACCCGATATGTTGACCCGGAACGCAAGATATCTCAGCCAAGACCATTCGTTCTGCAACCACCACCGATCAAGATCCAAACCGCGACTCCGAAGATGCAACAGACTGGCTTCACACCTATCTCACTCAACGACAACCGATCACCGTCACCGCCGTCGAGGGTGTACACGCCTCCTACCCGGACATACTCGCCTCCGTCGCGATCGTACTCACCGGTCTCCCCGATCGAACAGCAGCAGCAGGAGCATTTCGGAGTCGCGCCAGGCGAGCAGGTGTACGACTCTGTGCCGATTCCGGGAGCGTATGCTCATCCGTCGTCGCCTGTGAACGGAGGCTTTCCAAAACCATAAAGGACGTTTTGAACCGGGTCGCGCCGGCGCGTTGTGTTTATATCGTTCTTTTTGATACCTCTCGCATTCTTACGTATCCAATAATGATTCAAACCAATTGCTTGCGTCGACTTTCACCGAGTCGTGACTCTTCTTATCGGTCCCTGTGAGCAGCTTAATCTCCTTACCCCGCCATTCGGACGTGCTGATCTAGGCCTAGTCGCATGCTCAAGAAAGACGATACAGTAGGAGGCCGGTGCGGGTTACAATGGATCGTCAGGAACATCAGGAACATATCGGCACTGCCACATTCGGTAAGCGCTTGGCGGACCCGCTGAATAGAGTTGTACCACAAAGTTCGTCAAAATGACGTCAAGACCGGGGAAATGTCAACCACGATGCAATTGCGGTCTTGGCTTCACATGTCTGGTGCTTCTGCGTCTCCGCGATCGATTGCGGATCCGCCGGGTCTTTCAAAAGGTACATGCGAATAAGAAACGCATCACACGGTTTCCCTTAACTAGACCGTAGGCGCCGTTGATGCAATGGCCGTCTCCTTCACCATGACCTGTACATAGCTATCCACACTTTTCTTAACAATCCTATCGACTCCAGATCGCAGAAATTCTGGTGGCTGGTGAGCAGACTCGGCATGGACTGAGATCGAGGTGAAACATCACCTGTTGCTAGCATTACTTTTTTCACTGTTTCCCTATTTTGACCACATTCATCGGCATTCGACAATGGATGAATCACAAGGCGCCGCCGGCCACGTTGGCTTTCGCGGCCTCCAAGGTGGTGAGCAACAACCGCAAAAGGCTAGGGGGGTCACGACCAGGATCAGAAATGCAAGAAAGCCCAGAGAGCGACCGCCACGCAATATCCGAGACAGTGCTCTGGTTCCAGTCAGATCCTTACCAAGATACACAGGTCCATACTATGTGAGATCTCTTCCGGGCCCTCCGAACGAACTGCAACTGATATATGTCAGGTTGGAACCATGGAGATTGAAGTACCAGTCAGGAAGCCTCGAAACTTTGGAAATATCACCCGTCACGGACGGAACATTCTGGTATTCGAGACTGTCCTCATAACGATCTACTACCCAGCATCGCCGCCTTCGAGGGAACAGAAGAAGACATCGAGGCAACTCTGGCTTGGTCGACCACGATTGAGTATGGCCCAGGGCTACTGCAAGTTTGCCTCCATGCCATATATCGGGATCCCGCTTTTCACCCCGACATTCTTCACGAAACTCCCTGCCTGGCGAAATGCTCCCCTCTCGAACTCAGTTCCACATGAAAGGGAGACAGACGTAAAGGAACCAGCAAAGGAGCGAAAGCCGAAGAGTGAACGTCTGAAGCAACCAGAGAACGGATCAAGGCCCGTCTTCCCTCTCATCATGTTCAGTCATGGGCTTGGCGGTACCAGGACCATGTATTCCAGTCTTTGCGGTGAAATGGCTAGTTATGGTTTCATTGTTTGTGCCACGGAGCATCGAGATGGTTCCGGTCCAAGGTCGTTTATCAACCACGCCGAGGGCTTCGAGCACGTTGACGACGACGCCAAAGATCCAAAAGGTCACGACGCCAACAAAGGCCCTCTGAAGCGGAAAGACGGCTACGACATCGTCGACTACATTTTCCCAAAGGATAACCCCTACGACACATCCCCTGGTAACGAAGGTGGCGTTGATCGAGAGCTTCGAGACACTCAGATTGACCTGCGAATGGCAGAGGTCGAAGAAGCATACCACGTTCTCGGACTGATCAATTCAGGTCGCGGGCATGAAGTTGCGGCCAAGAACCTGCGTCGGAAAGGACACCGTGATGCCTCGTCCCACGGCCTCGAAGGTATCGACTGGCAGCGCTGGACTGGAGGTATCAACATGACTTCCGTGACCGCACTCGGCCATTCTTTTGGCGCCGCTACTACCGTTGAGATGCTTCGACACGTCGATCGATTCCACTACTTCACCCAAGGAATCATTCTCGACATCTGGGGTGCTGGAGCCAAACCTACTGAGACCGAAGCTATGCGACACAGACTCCGCATGCCCATTATCGCCATAAACAGTGAAGCCTTTGCTTACTGGCCGTCGAATTTTGATTTCGTGCGGAAACTCACCTCGGAAGCAAACCCAGCACCAACCTGGCTAACCACAATCCGCGGCTCCGTGCACGTCTCTGCCTCAGACTTTGTCATCTTATACCCGCACGTGTGCTCATTCTTCCTCAAAACCACAGTCAACCCACGCCGCGGCATTGATCTCCACATCAACATGGCGCTCGAATTCCTCAAGCTCATCCAACCCGAGCTGACGGCACACATCGCGCACGCTTTTCCCGACGAGAACCTTCTGACGGGGCCAGCGACCATGCTGGATCAGATCCCCACGAACCAGAAACACATGCCGAGCAACGAGAAATACACCGCCGCGCGCCTGCGCATCGACCACGAGTGGATGTGGCGGCTGGTACCATCTCTAGACAAGAAAATCCGCGCCAAGAAAGCGCAGAAGCAAAACAACGACAGCGACGGCGACGGCCGTTTCCCCGCCGACGCGACCGAGGTGTGGGTGCACAACAAGCCCGACGAAGGCGAGATCCAGAAATTCCTCGACCGCGACGTCGAAGCCGAGAAGAAGGAGATGGAGAAGGAGAAAGAGTACACGGGCACGCACAGGAACGGGTCAGAGGCAGACGCAGTGGCCGGCGCCGAGGATCTGGAGAGCGATCCCGTGAAGCGCGGCGAGGACGACACGGAGACCAACACGGACACGAAAACGAGCGGAACCGAGGACAGCGAGAAGACCAAGGACGAGTCCGCGGAGAGCGGGCAGACGAGGCGAGACGCGGTCGAGAAAGCGCAACAGGGCGACCAGCAGCAGCTGCCGAGGATGCGTATGGACGGACAAGCGAAGCAGCAGTCGTCGTCGTATATCAAACGGCGCAGGGATTGGTTGTCTAGCGGTTGAGCGGTTGCACTCATCAGGAACTTCAACAACGATTCCGGCGAGCCAGGCACAAACAGCATCTTCAGATAGAAGAGCAAAGGCGGTTGGAACGAGCATGCCGCCGTGCGCCCTCGACCGAACTCATAACGGGCACAACAAAGAGCAGCAATGACCCATGTACCCGGGACCAGAGGGGCTGGGCCACGTCGAGGAATGCGTGCGTGCCAGACTGCACGGATCAGCTCGGCAGCCCATCGCTACGGCTCGCAGAGGCCAATACGTGGCACACGATCGAGAAGAGGCATACAAGGCACAAGAAATCGTAGATCTATTCAGATTTTGTACAGGAAGAAGAACGAGGATGGGAGTGAACATAGATACATATAACGACCAACGATAATATATACAAGGTCCGAGACTTTTGCAACGACTTTTGAGACATGGAGAACGTGTTGAAAATGCTTTACATTCCTGTGCAGAGCTAGCTACACTACGCATCAGGCTCGTCCAGCACGACCTGCCTCTTCTTCTTTTTCTTCGGCTTGACAGCTGACTCCTCATCCTTGACCTCCTCCACATCATCTCCGTTCGCGCCCTCGGCCTTCTTCTTCTTCTTCTTTTTCTTCTTGACCGCCTTATCCGCCTGCTCCGCATCTCCCTCTTCGTCGTCACCTAAATTCTCCGCCTCGGTCTTGGTCTTGGTCTTTTTCTTCTTGCGCTTGACAACCGTCGTCTCAGCCGGCTCCACGACCCGCTCCGACGCCCGCTGCATCTCCAGCCGCAGGCGCTCGACTTCTTTCATCGCGCGCTGCATCTCCTCTTCTTCGGCCTGGCGCCGCTCCATGTCGAGTTGTGTGGTGGCCTGTTGGCCCTCTTCCGAGAGGGACAGTGACGATAGAGCGGAGCTGTCGACCTGGAGAAGAGAGCGCTTGGGCTTGGCGATGCCTCTGGGCAGGGCGGGTTGTGACGAGGACGAAGAGGCGTCGTCGCCGCCGATCGTCTCGTCCGTGGCGATTTCCACCCGCTTCTTGGGTTTCTTTGTTGCCTTCCTCGGCACGGGCTCGTTGGCGCTTTCTTTGTGCTCCAAGGAGAGGTCCATGACTGGAATGGCGTCGATGTCGAGTTCTTCGCCGTTGCTGCTTTTGAGGATGTTGTGCAGTGGCGTCGATGTCCCTGAGTTGCGTTCTGAGTCGATGTAGAATGGGTCGTCTTGGTATCGTTGTCGTCGTTCTGCCTTGAGACGCTCCAATGCGCTCGCGTCCATTGGTTCGGATCGTTGCTGGTATGAGGTCGCTTCTGAGGGGACGTTTAATGTGTCCGCGGCCGCGGAGACTTGTGATACTGCAGCGGCGGCAGGTCGTTCGTTGTAGTATTTGTACACCTCGTCCTCTTCGTCGCCGGACGCATCGGTGTCGTAGTCTGCTTGTTGTAGAAGCATCTGTAGACTGTCGTTTATCGGTGCACTGAGATCCAGACCCTCTTCGATTGGCACCTTCTTCAAGGCAGCTGCGGCTACTGGATTGAGCTCCATGCCCATGAACAAGGCTGGAATCGCTTGAGTCAATAACAACGGAGCATCTGCGTGGCCATCTTCCTCTGTCATCGTATTCTGAGCTGATGCAGCGTCCGAGGCCAACCTCATCAGCTCGAGATACTCGACTGCTCGTTCTTGGACCTCCAAATTTGGATGAAGCACTATTGGCTCCAAGAAGTGAATGACGCGTGCTGCCAGCAAAAGGACATGCGACTTCCGCCTATCTGACCAAGAAGAGTTCTGATCTGACGTGATGCGAACAAAGACTTTGGGAATGGCTTGCAGGTAGAGTGACATGACAGGTGCTGGTAGATGAGCAGTCGTTGGATGGATAAGAGAGCTCAGAACGGCATCTGGGTCGGGTAACAATGATGCATATTCACCGGCGATCCACGCAGCACATCCAAGCACACCATGTGCTGATGTACCAGATGCTGGAAACATGTCTTTCCGCCTTTCGACCAGGAGTAGTGACTGTGCTGCCGCCGTTGTCTCGGGACGTACAGCCTTGACACGCACAGCCACGTTCTGTAACTCATGTCCGATTGAGTCTGCAATACCCAGCTTCGCAGTTGGACTGAGAGTGTCCGAACTATCGCTCGAGCCAGTCGCTGGGCAATGTCGGACAAGTTCCACCAAAACGCCCACGTACCAATCGAAGTCATTGACATTTGCGTATGTGTCTCTAGAGCACAGCTCAAGGATCTTTTCAAGTACGCTGATCCGATAGTCATCCGGAAGTGGCGGTGGCTGCTTTGATCTTTGTTCATGTTTTTTTAGTGTTTTCGCGGCTTGATCGTCATCCGAGTCTGCGGAAGGCACGACCCCTTCGTGCATCCCTCTGTCATTTTCGGGATCATCCGATGTCGACATGGGTGTTGCCTCGCGCAATTGTCGCAGCAAGCGCTCTACAGTTGGCACAAGATTGCCAGAATCCACCATGCCTACTATCAGATCGAGCGCTCGAGTTCTGATCGAGATGTCTGGATCATCAATACACTCGAGGATGACATCTGAATGCCGCCCGACGAGCTGAGGATGCGAATCCACGATCCGTGTAAGGGCGAGCAAGGCCACGTATTTCAGGTTTGGATCTCCTTCAATCACTAACATACCACGAAGCTTGCTCACGCAAAGATGCGCTATATCGTCTCCTTCCGCAGTGCCTTCTGAACCATCCAGAATACCACCCTGGATTATGCCGTTTATACATTCGTACAGTAAGCTCATGGCCGGTGTGGTTTTGATCAAGGTTGTCAATGGTGGAAGAAGTTTCCTGACCAGACGAGGCTCCAAGGGCGTCAAAATTGCAAACAGCTTGATAATCTTAATTGCCATCCAGTTGTTGCCTCCGTGAACCAGAAGATCGAATAAACGTGGCGCTAGTGACAGAAAGTCCTGTGGTCGTCTCCAGCCCAGTTCGCAAACAACATTGACTACAGCCGCCGTGACGCTAGGATCCTCGTTCTCGTCCAGCAGACGTTCTTTAATCTTCGGCCAGGTCGGTCGCAGAGTCTCTGGATATACCAGTGCCAGTCGATATAAAGTGACGATCGTCTTCTTCCGAATCGAAGCATGCGAGTGCGAAACCCTAGGTAGCAAATCGGCCAGAAGCGAGTTGGCCATGGAAGGATTGACGACATGTGGAATCGTCACCAAAGGAAGATTGATTGTCGTAGGATGTGGTGAGGAAAGGTCCTTCTTCAATAAGTTCTCTCCCAGCATGAGCACCTCGGTGTCCGGCCTGAAACTCTGCACCGCGCCTAGATAACCAACTCTTTTCTGGAGGTATTTTTGCGAGGACATGACCTCGAGGACGTGGAAGGACGCCCATGACATATCATGTCCGAACATCTCCAGGTACATCAATTTGAGTAGAGCGGTAGCCTTTTGATCCATGTCGGACCCTCGGATTTCCTTGCGACATTCCTTGATACTATCCTGAATGTACTCCCGCTCATTGCCTTTGTGATTCCTCAGCCCTCTGATCAGGGCATACAGATCCTTCTCAAACATTCTGCCCGACTCTTATCACGACTGTGACCCCACCAGATATGATTCTCTTTGATTGCTCGTTGTAACCAGGCTGCGACCATACGAGAGCATGTCGTAGTACATCATTGGCCAAGGGAGTGCATGTTATGTTTGACAAATGGACCAGACTGTACGTCAGCTAGTGGAAAGGCGTAGATAGAAAGTGTGTGGACGATCATTCGTTCGGAATCACACGACGACTCGAGGCATGTCGACCCCACAATGTGCCATGCGAGCGAGCTTCTGGCGCGGCATCTCCAACCCTCAGCTCCAACTCTTCATCTTTCGACCTTCCACAACAATTGCTACTACCCTCACATACTCTTCAAAATGACAGCAGAAGTATTCAGATCACCAGCCTTTCTTCGGCCGCAGGAGACGCTGAATGTCAGCCAACTGGCCCCCACAGTCCTCAAATCACAAACGACATACCCCTACCCACTATCTCTGCTCCTGACGGCCGAATCGCAAGAGAAATGGCAGATGTACGAGAACATCATGATCGCCTGCTTGAAGACGGGCGACGATAAATCAGCGTACATCGCGCTCGAGAGCCTGACAACGCGCTTCGGCATCGATAACGAGAGGGTACAAGCGCTGCAAGGACTGTACAACGAAGCTGTTGCCAAGGACGATGCAGAGCTACAAAAGGTGCTCAAGCAGTACGAGAAGATGATCGACGAGAAGCCTGTCAATATGCCGATCAGGAAGAGGAGGGTTGCGCTGTTGAAATCAATGGGCAAGACGGCCGAGGCGGTCAAGGCGCTTACGGAACTGTTGGATGTGTCGCCTACGGATGCCGAGGCGTGGTCTGAGCTGGCGGATCTGTATCTGGTGCAGGGAATGCTTTCACAGGCGGTGTACTGTCTCGAAGAGGTGTTGCTTGTCACGCCTAATGCGTGGAACGTTCATGCTAGGATCGGGGAGACGACTGTGCTGCTGGCGAACGCGACCGAGGGACCGGGTGACAAGCTGAAGCTCTTGTCGGAAGCCATGAGACGGTTCTGCAGGAGTGTGGAGTTGTGTGACAACTACTTGAGGGGTTTCTACGGACTCAAGCTGGTATGTCTCTTCCGTTTCTGGTCTCGGACTACACTGACATCTCAAACAGACTACAACCCGCCTTAAGCAAGTCCTGAACAACACCACAAAGGTGCCATCTGCATCATCAGAGTTGCCCGGCGACCTCGCGCCACCATCATTGGTATCGATCCAGAAGCTGGACGAGATTTCTACATCCAAGCTGGCAGAGATCGTCAGAAAAGGATCAGCCCGGGAGGCAGGTTGGGACGGTTACGATGAGGCGGAATTGATCGCAGCTCGCGAATTACTGAACAGAGATACCCCATCAATCGCGCGATAGATTGCGAATTGAATGAAAAGTTTCATAGACAGCAAGGATTGCTACGCAGGGTATTTTTAATTAATTAGTCGTGAACGCCCGACTCATTTATCGTTCTCCATCCAATGTCGTCACATCACATCAGCCCCTTCAGCTAATGGCATGCGCAAACACCTTCTGTGCCAGCTCGGAAAGCAGACGCATCTTGGCCGGCTGGTCCAGCTCCTGGAAAACAGAGTACACACTCTTCCCCCTCGTGTCTCTGACGGCTCCGAGCCTATTTCCGGCGACAGCACCCGCGATAGCACCCGGCGCATTCGCAACAATGAAGCCCATGGCACCACCACTGACGGCACCGACGATCTGCCAGAACTTGCCATTCGGCTTGTCTCCCTCGGCCATACCATTATCCCTGTGCAAGCAACATCAGTATTAAGGGACTGATTGGGGTAACACCAGTGTCGCGCAGAACGTACCTCAACATCTCCTCAAACACGCTGCCAAACTGCTCATTACTATGCTGCTCCCTCTCGCCCTCATTCTTAGCCTGCCCGCCGAACCCAAACGCGCTCCATGGGAAGCTGCCAAAGGGATTGCTGCTTCCAGCTTCTGGTCGCGGGATCTCCTCGTCGGCATCCTCTGGCGGCGCGCTGGACCTGCCACTGCCACTGCCACCGCCACCGCCGAAACCGAAGCCGAAGTTACTCCCAGTAGCGTCGTACTCGCGGCGACGTGTCGGGTCCGAGAGCGTGTAGTAGGCGTCGTTTATCTGCTGGAACCTGCGCGTGCGCGTGGCTCGCTCGGGCGAGTCAGCAGGCACGCGGTCTGGGTGATGTTTTAACGCTGCTCGCTTGTAGGCGTCGCGGATTTGTTTTTCGGTTGCTGTAGAGGGGATGTCGAGCGCTGTGTAGTAGTCGACGGGCGGTTGTGCTTGGTGGTATTAGTCGATGCTCGTTAGCTGGGGAGGGAGTTCCTTACAGGCCATTCTGACAGGTTCGTGAATCGGTATAGCGGGGTGGGACTTGAAAGATGGTCTATTTGGTAGGACGTAGGTACTGAAGATTTCAATGACTATGGGAATTCTTTTGGATTCGTAATCTAAGGTATTCAACAGCTGTCATGGGTGCTGTCCGCCGAAGCTGGAGTCGGGTACTATTTGCTCTGTCAGGCATCCCCATTCCCCAGTCGCGACATGTGACGTCACAGCAGCCGATTGCTTGGACCCTGGGAAGTCTTCCAGACTCAAGAGTCCAATTGCCCTGCCTTTTCATGCGGAAGCTCGAGGAACCACACGTGCGAAGATGTCATCAGTATGAGCTGCTCAATTGATATAAGCTGATGCGTTCGCTGATCGGTAGGTCAAAGAACTTCCTCCATTCTGATTATTCCATATCACACATATTCCTGCAAGTCTACTCGAAATGTCACAGGACAGAGGCCGTCTTTTCTTCCTGGACGGGGGCTTCTCCAAGAATGCCGGAAGTTCTGGCGAGTTGAATGGTCGAATTTGTAGTTCAAACCCCGACGGCAGCGACTTCAAGTCTGTCGTGACTGGCATCAAGCACATGCCGGACGGAATTCAAGTCGACCATGAGAAGAAACACTACTGGACCAACATGGGCGACCCGGAAGGCAAGCACAACAACGGATCGATACATCGCTGCGACATCGACGGCAGCAACGTCATCACTATCGTGCCTACTGGTGCCACTCATACACCGAAGCAGTGCAAAATCACACCACGATCGAACAAACTGTACTGGTGCGATCGCGAAGGAATGAAAGTGATGAGATCGAACCTTGATGGAAGCGACATCGAAGTATTGTACGTCTCCGGCAAGACGCAGGCGGAAAAGGAAGATCCAAGGTACCACTGTGTCGGTATCGCAGTGGACGAAAGAAACGGCAAATTCTACTGGACGCAGAAAGGACCACCGAAAGGAGGAGTCGGACGTCTGTTCCGCGCCGACGTCGAGATGCCTAGCGGTCAGTCGCCGGACAGTAGAAGCGACGTAGAGGTGCTTTTCGACGGACTGCCGGAACCCATTGATCTGGAATTAGACGAAGAGCACGACTATCTGTACTGGACGGACCGGGGAGCGCCACCAAAGGGTAACAGTGTGAACCGCATCTCGCTAAAGTCGGGAACTGGGACTACAAATTCGATGCAGAACGAGATCTTGGTCAAGAACCTGCATGAGACGATCGGCATTGCGCTTGATCTGAAGAACAAACGAATGTTCTTTGGCGATCTAGAGGGAAGTCTGTACGAGTCCGACCTCGACGGCAAGAACGCTAAAGTGCTGATGAAGGATGCTGGAGATTTTACGGGTGTAGCATATGTCGAGTTGTAGAGCGACGCTGCAATTCGTTGGTCGTGCGAAGAGAGCGTAGAGCAGAAACATCAGCGTCGATGTACTGTCGCCGATGTCTTATAGAAGCTGTATATATTAATGCTGTGCAATAACAAATTGTCTCGCAATGATTGTCTTGCATATGCAGAGGAACGATGAACCGAGCTTTCCGGCAGATGCAGTCAGCCAAATCTGGTTGATCTTCATCTTGGTTGTGCACTTGTACAGAGCAGTAGGTCGTACCGTACCGCGGAGAGGGTAGTGCAGATCGACCCGGGTGTCATGCAGCTGGGCCGATGTTTGGCTGTGGCTGACACCACTTACCTGGTACGGGGCCGTTTAGTCGAGGTGAGTAGTTCCTCCGGAGGAAAAACTGCGCAGCCTTGACATCATAAGATATCACGACAGAGGATCTGGTTGGCGGACCGCACGGGCAGTCGATCCAGTGGACTACTCACCTGGATTAAACGACTCTGGTGGTGGGCTGATGGTTGGTGGTTCCGACTACTGCAAGCCGTCTGATTGGACCGAGCGCATCGCAAAAGAGCGGTAAGTGACCGAACCAGCGGCACGGTGAAGATGTTGGAAAGACAATGATGGAAGCAGACAGATGGTGCATGAGCGAGAGCGCAGTCGAGCGTGCCGGGGCTTCGACGGTCCAACTAATTCCAGAAGTGATGTAGACGTGCAATCATTGGCGATTTCGTGCAGCAAATTGTTCCTCTTCACACGCATGACCTGTCTTGCATTTGAAACACAAGTCGGCGTTGACTATGCGTGATGTGGCTGAATGAAAGATGAAGAGGACGAGGCAAGCCTAGACGAACTGACAGCCGTCATTTGGCGAGCTAACTCCCTGCTCTTTGTCACGACCGTTGAAGCCGTCTTTACCACCAAACAGTCGGGACCAAAGTCGCGTGGTGAAGAAGCAGATGACCCAGACCACGATGATGGTATGGCTTGGGTTGCACTAGGTCAACGGTCGGCACCGTGTATTGATGCGCAGTGGGCTGAAGTTCACGAGGTATGACTCTTCGTTCGGACACGCCCAGCGGGTCGTAGCTGTCGGATCCGTGCTGCAGATCAGATGCATCCAGACTTGCAGAAGCACCTCTTGTACTGTAGTCGGCTGTAGTTGGCCACATTGAGATTGGAAGCTGCATACATGTATAAGTTACATCTATCTCAGAAATCCGGCCGTGTAATAAATAAATTACATGTATAATAGCTGCTCGACGTATTATCGGGATCTACAGGGAAAATCCGGCAAGTCTCGACCCGGACCCGATGCAGCAAGAACAGCGGGAAAAATCCGACAGTCTGGGACAGGCGCAGGCACAGGCGCAGGTGCCAGGAACACGAACACCAGCGTCCGATCTTCTGCTCTGCTGCAGGACGTCAATTTCCGTCTGCTTCGTCGCGCAAGTTGCCGAGTCGCAAGGTGAGACTATCAAGAGATTCCACGATCTTGTCTCAGCCCTTTGGAGACAGATCTCGTAAGGCGAGTCACCCTTCTCGTCATCGTAATCTGCCAAATCTGCCATGGGCTTCGATAACTGACTCAGGGTGGGGGGTGTCGCGGAATTATCAGCAGGCAGAGAATCGAAAATGGAAGGGACTGATCGGGCCGCCCGTCGCCCGGCGAGTTAGACTTTGCGCTAATCGAATGGCTGTTTCTACACACTGTGAGTACAGGTACTGGACCCCATGGCCGGAACGTCGCCCGCTCCACCATGTAACTTACTAACACTAGTAGTGGCATCGAGGACAGAAGCCGCGTGCAGAACTTGAACCCTCGCAGGGAGCCGCATCAAATTCGCTCTGTCGTGTTTCGCATATGACTTGACCAACAATCATTTGAGGCCCACGCTTGACGAGCCACAGCAGCCACCTTCTCATTGTTGCCTCTTTCCTGCGGTGATACCAGCGAATTCTTGCCTCATATCATAAGTCGCCGCCCCGCGCTACTGCCGCTAGATCTATTGCGACGAGAGCCGACCGTCGTTTCCCAATTTAACGTTCCAGCAGTTGAGCCAGTTCCAGTTCCAGTTCCAGTTCCAGTCTGCTTCTTCACGTCCCATTCGAGCAGGCACACGCACCTTACGATTACTATTACCGCCTACATCACCTGCTCGCTGCCCTGACCCGCCGAACCCTGTCTGCCTCCAATTCCTGGCTGTTCCTCCTTTTCCTGCAAATAATCGACTTTCCATACAAACCACAACTTTATCAGTAGACCGCCGATCAGCGCGACTCTTTGAGCAATTGTACCTGAATCGAGGCTTGACGCGCACACGACTCGATCCTCCACATTGCGAAGCCGCACTCCAGTCGCGACGCAGTGTCGAACTAAACACTCCGAGACTCAATTCTGACCTCACCCAACGATCAATACTTACCACATCCTCATTAAACACCCGGCCGGGTGGAGGTCCAAGTCACTCGTTCGAAGCGCTTCGATTCATCTGCGCGACTATCGTCATCCGCCACAGCAGCATTTGCGCGACGCTCATTCATTCCAGCGCTGCGGTTTAGTCGAAAGCGACTGGCTACTGGCTAGGCAGACATACCGCACCTTGCCGCAACACAGAACACTTGTACAACTCGACCTCTGCGGTTGCTGAGTCCCCTCCCCGTTATATTGAACAGCAGGCATTCGAGGAAATCGTAAAACCGCCACTGCTCTCCTGGGATTTCCGGCCATTTATTTTTGAACCCGCGAAAAATCCCCGATTTCTACAGCTTGGGTCTTTCTTGCCTGCTGCGACACCTTCGGGTAGAACATCACTGGTCGATATTCCGACTTTGACGGAACCAAATATCGGGCTGGCTTTTGGAGACATCCGACTCGATTACCTCTGCGCTTGCAACCATCAGGCGCGAGCGGCTATCGATCAGACACTGATCGTGCTTATACCTCTTTGACCTTCATTTGGTCATGTCCTTGTCTGCTACACACCTCTCCCTCCCTTTGCCGTTTCCCCACACGACATATCCAACTTCAGCGATTGATCGCAAACCTACTCCGAGTACCACCGGCGCAAACGGATCAACCATGTCCACCCACGCAATGCAGCCTGCAGGCGCACCACAAACAGCGCCGGAACCGCGCGATTACCGTGGAGAGCGCGAGAATTATCGGTATTCGTAAGTCGAAATGTGATTCGATGACACTTTACAACGCTAACACAACACAAAGCTTGATCATCGAGCAGCAGCCTGTTCGCGCAAGAATGTGCGGTTTTGGTGACAAAGACCGACGTCCGATTACCCCTCCTCCTTGCGTTCGCATCATCATCACAGACGTCAGAACCGGCCAGGAGGTACCTGCGGAGTAAGTTTGTGCCTCGACATCTGAAGCAAACGGATTCTGACCGCAACTGCAGAGAAATTGATTCATCCTTTTTTGTCCTCTCCGTCGACCTCTGGGATGAGCATGGCACCCACGAAAAGAACGTAGTTCGCGCCTCGAGTAATTCGCCCGCTGTGTCGATATCAACGGCAACTACGACCTCTTTTCCTCCTCAGATGGATCGACCAGCGTACCCGCCATCGGCGTCTGGAATGCCCATGTACAGTGGTGGTCCAGGCTATGCCATGGCCGGACATTCTCAGCAATATCCATATGGAGGCGGTCAACTACCTCCCGTATACGCTCCAGGCGGACCAGCGGGCATGTACCCCCCTCAGTCGGGCTACCAGCAGCCTTATCAAGGCGCGCACCCTGGTGCATCACCTGCCTATCCTCAAGGCTATGGACAGGTCCAACCGGGTTATGGTGTGCCGCAGTCTTCTTCCTCTAATGGCATGTTCACCAGGAACCTGATCGGAAACTTGACTGTAAATGCCTTTCAACTTGAGGACCCCAAGCACCGCCAAGGTCACTGGTTCGTCTTGCAGGATCTGTCTGTCCGTACAGAAGGCACTTTCAGGTAAGTAAATCGGACTAATAATCCACTTGTGGTTACTGACGACATCACACAGACTCAAAATGAGCTTTATCGACATGGGCACGCACAAGGAACCTTTTACAAAGGAAGATAAGTACAACAGGCTGAGCCAGGGAAAGGATATCCCTGTGCTGGCCTCTTCATTTTCCGCGCCCTTCACAGTTTTCTCGGCCAAGAAGTTTCCTGGTGTCATCGAATCCACCGAACTCAGCAAAGCCTTTGCCGGTCAAGGCATCAAAATTCCCATCAGGAAAGATGGTGGCAAAGGTGACGGCGACAATGATGACTCCCAGCTCGGATAAAGCTACATCGACTAACGGTGCTGGCGCCCTGGAAGATTCGTGCAATGCCCGGAATGTGCATGGCTTCCACGTATATTCACTGCCTATGCGCATAGTGCGGCGACACTTGACGCATGTCGCAAGTTTTGACGAAAGAGGCTTTCTCCTGCCCAACCAGTTCTACCTAAGTCATAGGATGATTACTGCTGGCAGATACGACAGTTCAACGGATTTTCCTGACATGTAGTCAGAGATATTCTGCAGAGATACACATTAGCGGAGACGAGATCTACTTGCGATCTAGCGGCATGGGAAGATCATGTAATATATACACAGAGCTGGCCAGAGGTTTGGAATGCTTGCATCAAGGTCATTTGCCCACAGGACTCGGCCTATTGCAAGCAAGGGGGAAAGGATTTGGTCCATCGAGATACCCATCTAGTTTTCGGCTCTTTTCTAGCATTTACACGGCGGCATAATACATCTACATTTACAAGATACAAACGATCCTGTGGTACATCCGTTCGTACATGAGCAGCGTGTTAAATCTGCCGACGTCTTCGTAAATTGATGAGTGAAGTGTGAAGATCCTCACGCGTCGACAGCACGTGCGGCGAATGAGATACGGCTCTGGGGCAGCGTGTCAAAACTGTGCTTCCACCTTCCACTTTCGACCTTTTCTTATATTGACCACTCCCGCTTCCTGCGTATAAATCGACATAAGCGAGCATGAGCCTCAACTCGTGGTAATAGTATAAAAGGTATCACTCTGACATGCAGGTAAGGATACCGTCCTGCTTTCCCCTCATCCTCAGCCGATACACATCGGCGTCATGCTCTTCTCTCGCTCTCTCCTTTGCTTATCGCTCGCCGTCGTTCCATCTCTGCAACAAGATGGAGGCGCCTCGTTCAACACTAGCCCGTCATTTAACAATACATTGCTAGCCGCCATCAATGCAACAGCTCATGCTCGCACCTGCAATGACTGTTATGTGAGTTATCATTCTTGCCCAGACACGAGACCATCGACTGAGTCAAGCAGGGCATCCTGAACATCATCAAACCTGTCGCTGAGCTTGGTGACACCCCTTTCGCTGAGCTTTCAGTGCCATACTGTGAACAGCTCCACCAGTACAGTCCTGATGTCTGTCAAGGCCTGGAGACACTCGAAGCACCGAGTGTAGCCTATGCTCTTCGTTCTATGGACATCCCCTCTCGCGCAGCCCAGATCTTCTGTAACTCGTTGTATGGTCTGTGTCGCAACCTCCTCCTCTCAATTACAGTGTACCGGTATCTTCGCCAAAACCAGCCAATGCCACTCGACCAGCTGCCAGCAAGAAAGATTCGATTTACGTCGTCCATATCTCAGACCTTCACGTAGACCACAAGTACACCGTCGGAGCCAGCTACAATGTATGTATACATCTGATATCCATGCATGGTTTATAACAGTCTTGCTTCTAGTGCTCTGAATCGATTTGCTGCAGACCGAATGAGCTCACTGTCGGCAATGTCTCGATGTACGCCGCTGGTCCCTTTGGCGAGTACTACTGCGACTCTCCTGTCTCGCTCGAGCAGAGCCAGTTCGACGCCATCAGCAAGTTCGTTCCGAAGCGAGCATTCACCATTTCTACAGGCGACATTGTAGAAGGCGCCATTTGGGAAACGACCAACGACGAGATTGTTTCGGACATCGGCGATGCCTACACACGCATGCGCAAGACACTCGGTTTGGTTTATCCAGCCATCGGCAACCACGACGCGAATCCGGTAAACTCCTTCCCACCCGCCGGAGTACCGACAAACTACACCGATACCTATGACTACAGTGCCCACTCCGCCTTCTGGTCTCCCTGGATCGGACCTGCTGCCGCCTCGCAGGTCGTTGACAACTACGGCTCTTACAGCGTTCAACATGCCAATAGCACTCTACGCATCATAAGCATCAACACCATGTTCTCCGAAGGCGTGAACTGGTGGATCTACAACCAGACCCTGTCAGCCGACCCATCAGGAATCTTCACGTTCCTATCCAACACCCTCTCAGCCGCCGAAGCCGCGAACGAACGCGTCTGGATAATCGGCCACATCCCACCCGGTCGCCCCGACTTCCTCTACGACTACAGCGTGACCTTCGACAGCCTGGTGCAGCGTTTCTCCCACGTCATCGCCGCCATGTTCTGGGGCCACACGCACCGCGACCAATTCGAGATCAGCTACAGCGACTACAGCAACCGCGTCCCGGGCAACGCACAAGTCGTGGGCTACGTCGCGCCATCCCTGACGCCGACGAGCGGAAACCCGAACTTCAGGGTCTACGAAGTCGACCCCGTGACCTTCGGCATCAGGGACGTGCACGTCTACTTTGCCAATGCCTCGAGGAGTGATTACCAGACCCACGGCCCGCACTGGGAGAAGTACTACAGCGCGAAGGAGGCTTATGCCGGCGCGCTCGATCCGTCTGTCACGGATCGGAAAGCGGAACTCTCGCCCGCGGTGTGGAGTCGCATCGTGGCCGCGTTCCAGAGCAACGATACCCTGTTCCAGCAGTACTATGCCCGCAAGCAGCGCGGCTGGGAATACGTCCCCTGCGAGGGCAGTTGTAAGAGTGGTGAGATCTGCCAGCTGGGGAGTGCGGTTAGTGCGTTTGCTTGTTTGGACCCGACGCAGGCGGCTGCTAAGCGGGATTTGAGTAGCGCTGCTGGACAGGACGCGACGGATGAATGCGGTGTTAGTACTATGAGAAATGTTATGAGGGCTATGGGTGGTGATGTGGCTGCTTTGAGGAAGAGGGCAGGGGTCGTGCTGAGGAGGTAGATTGTGTGGAAGTAACGTTAAGAGGAATCCGGTCGGCCTGGATGCTATATAAAAGAACTCATGAAAGAAGTTCTCCTGTTGGGCTTTACGAAATTACCTGCTATGCTGCTCATCGCAACTACACGAGTTTATGTATCCTTCGTCTATAGCGCATCGTCAAACGCAAAACGCTACTTTGTCCATCTGCTAATCAAGTCGTTCAAAAATCCACAGACTTCTGTAAGATACATAGTGAGTATCCGATGTCCCATCGTCGATCATGTACCTTCGAGGGATTGCATGAGACGATTCTCAGAAAGGAGCTCGATAAGTGCGGCGAAGGGTCAAGGGAAGGGAAGGCATGTGACTATATAATATAATCATGGTTGCGTACAACAGGTACTGGCGGTATATCTTGGCACAGCTAGACATCAAGTAATAATAATACAACAACCTCTTCGATGAGGAGCCTTGACATCAGCTATACTATGTGTCTAAGTGGCCTAGTGCCCCTGTTCGCGCGACAACTGACTGACGGCGCAGAGACCCACATGGTTGATTCTCTGGGCAAAGCAAGTCACGATCTGTTGGGTGCATTGAGCAAATTGAACGTGATTCAAGAAAGGGAGGGTAACTCTTGAAACAGACTCTGGAAAAGATGCTTTCCAGTCGTGACTCGAAAACATGTACACTTGGGTATTTGCAGCATCTAAAATTCTACAGTATTATTATGCCAGCCAACGCCTTGCTTTGCCCGAAAACAGGTCTCCCGCATTCCGTGATACGCACATTCCATGAAAAGGAGCCAATAACATCGGTAGAGGACAAACCGATCATCTGAGACCGAAAGACCCCTCGCTGCCTGGTCTGCTGTGAGATCGGACAGTGTAGTCGCCATATGCACTACCACCGTATGCACTACCGACTTGCATACCAGCACGCTTGGCCGCGAGCTGCTCAGTCGGGTTACCTCGCAGCGGATGGGCGGTATTCGGCATCTTAGGGCTTCTGCCAGAAGTGCTAGATCCGGATACGCTATATCCTCCTGGCCTCAGGCGTTCCTCTCCCATCGGCGTGCTCGTGATATGAGCTGCAACCGGAGGCGCTGGCTTGAACTTCCTTCTGGCGTCTCCTGGTCGGGTCTCGTCGTCTACCAAGACCACCATCCACACCCCTACGGCACCGGTGTGGCCGAGAAGTGGTGTGCAGTGGATCCACCTGCTTCGACCATCGCCTTCGCCGTCCTCGTTGGGCCGTGTCAGCCAGCGGATCTTGGCGGTGACACCTCGTCCTTCGGCGAATGCTTGCACGAGCTCGTTCCGAATGCGAGGCGATCCGCCTATGCGAGACAGGAACGGAGACTGCAGGATACCAGGTACGCGCAGCGATGGTGATGAGAAGAGAATCCGGAGCGATGGATGAGGGCGAATCAAGAGATACTGGTGATGTTAGTAGGATATAAGGGAGTATCGGCGACGCACAACTTACATGCTGGTATACACCCTGCAGTCGTCCATTCATGCGTATGTCTTCCTTGGTCGATAAGGCCTGTTCGGGTGAGAGGAGCTTAGTTCTCGACTCCAAAGCCTCCGATGTAGGATCCTGAATCAGCAGTCTCGGTCTGTGAGAGGTAACGCTAGCTCTGTCGTCCTCGTCATCGATCTGATCTCTGTGCATACGTCCTCCGTGCCGCCTGACAGCCTCCAGTTCTTTGGTGTTGAACATTTCGGAGAGACTTTGGAACTCGTCTTTCTGGTTTTCGCGATCCTCTTCTTGCGCCAACTCTGGATCCTGCGCCCGTTCGAGTAGCCTTTGGTAGGCTTCAAGACCGGTACAGTCCTTGACAAGGCCGGAGACGTCGACCTGAGCGCCAATGAAATAGCGAATGACGCCCTTTGAATCTGACAATGGTGCTATCATCAAAAGATTCATGAAAGGCGAGCCATCGCGTCGGTAGTTCAAGAAAACCTCACTGTGCTCCTTTCCTGCCTTGCAGGCCTCGGCCAGACGTCTGACAGAATGTGGATTCGTGCCTGGACCCTGAAGGAACCTGCAATTACGGCCGACACTGTAACCCATGCCATACTGAGTTGTGCGTTGAAATTCTTCCGAGGCAAAAACAATAGGGTTGTCTTTTCGTGAAGGATCCGAAAGACAAAAGACTTCGGCAAGACCTTCGGAAGCCTCGCGCAGGTGAGGAGCCAAGGTGCCAGTTATGCGCCGCTGAATGCTCTCACTGACGATCTGAATCCAGGAGTATGCAATGAATGCCGGAAGGTCATCCCGGACTAGAACATCGAATGCTTGATCTGCGCGATCGTGTAGTGACTTGTTCATTGTCTGACTCGGGGGCGCATTGGTGAAGTCGAGATCACGCAAAGGCTCTAGCGCTTCGCTAATGGCATTGGCATAATCGATAGCGCGCAGTGCTTTGAGAGAGTCCAGATAATACACAAGTGTACGAACACTCCGCGGTCGGTGAGAATTGAGGAAGCCTGTGAATTGGAGTAGCAATTTCGGATCTTGGAAGATAAGTCGCAAATGCTCCTTGGACATGAGTTGTTCGGAGCGTTTCTCCAGAGGATAGACGCCAGTAGCTTCCTCGGGAGGAGCTGCGAGAAGGTCAAAGTTTCCTGGGTCATCTTCCAGCACAGGCTCCAAGCGGTCCAGGTCGTCCGGGGGGCCTTTCGTCTGCAGAGCAGGAAGTGTGTGCTCGGTCGGAGCAGTAGAAGCGTCGGACATTGACCCGTTAGAGCTGTCGTGCGAGTCTCTGTAATTGGGCACCCTTGGCGACTCGGAGGCGGATGTGGACGAGGGTGCTAGAAAGGTGTGAGAGACAGCCGGTCTTTGCGGTAGACTCTGGTAACTGAGCGTCGGGTGGTGTCAGCCAATGCAGCATTAGATGTGGAATGGGAAGTGATTACCTGGGTTGGACGGGTTTGTGAATGTTCTCTCGGCTCAGCGTTGGTGCGGGTGCGGAATCCTCCTCTCCTTCGTCGCCTTCAAACGAAGGATATGGCGGGTAATCAGCTTCGATACCAGGTAGAGAGGCTGGGCCAGGACTATGGGAGCGGGACGTGGTTGTCATGAAACGAGTCTGAAAGTCCTCGACCAGCGGTTCATGACTAGCATGATATGGTTGGAATTCAAAATCAACAACCGGCAGACGTCTGGCAGTGTCTGTACTCGTTGTACTTGTTGGAGGTTGCGGCCGGCGCGCAGTCGATCTCGAGGGCGGTCGGTCCATGTTTTGTGGAGAGTGTGATGTCGGAGCAGGATACTAAAAGGTCAAGAGTTTAACGCAATGCCGCAGAATAATGTCGAGGAGTGGAGAGGGAGTGGTTAAGCTTCTTTCGGTGACGATGAGAAAGGCTGGTAGCGTGTGCACAAGGTCAATAGAGATCCGCGCGGGAAGACCAAGCAGACGGGGACTTAGCATGAGGGAGGTGGATGATGGCTTGATAAATAGATGCAATGCGGCCGATCTTACAAGTGAATAGTTTCCACATTTGGCTTTAGCGGTCAGTGGCCGGACTGCAGATGTGGAATCGGGTTGACCACCGGGCATGGTTGATGGCGGCTCAAGAAGGTCAACCGTTTGGAGAAGAGACAGAGTGATCTACGACATGACGAGCGATTCATGGAGTCTAAAACTGGAGCCAAGCTGGGTGTGGCTGGCCGGGAAAGACACTTGAGGACATACTGTACCTTACTACTGGTCGCGAGTTCCTTCCCTCTTTTTCGAACATGTCGCAAGTCAAGTGAACTTCAACCCATTGCACGGGGGAAGGAGCGGCAGATCCAAAAGTCGGTAAGTTACCTACCTCTATCTGCGCCTGCACGGTTGCCGGAAACCAGATCGCATGGTCTGAGCATCGCCAAATTACGTCGGTACAAGGAGCTGCAGGAGGAAGAATTGTCAGATCCCGGCCCCACCGACACTCGATCCTCTTGCATTGTTGCCAATGCCGCTTTGGGTTCGGGAAATGCGTCAAGTCGTTGCCAGATGTGGATGCGCATCCTGAGTGAGACTTTCCACCTCACACTTCTTGGCGTGGTCGGCACGTGCTACGTCATCAGGTCGGCTCGCCATCACCTGCCATATCTGGATTCATTCAAATACTCGGCAGCACTTCTGGCTTTCATAAATCAATACAGACAGTAGCAATGGACTATCCGGAATATCGAAGCAGCGCAGTCTAGGTCTAGGCGTTGTCGTTCAAACGCAAGACAGGCGATTGTGTGGCCCGTCGAGACGGATAATAATAGACTGCGATCGCGAGGATTGTGGAGATCAGATTCTCAGATCGCATGCGGCAACCACGCAGATCGGAACCATCGCGGTGCCGGCTCCAATCAACCATCACGGAACGCACACTCTTTACATGTACTATATACTTACACCTGACACGGAACATTGTGAATGATAATCACGTATCAAAATGCAACGATGTATAAAGGAAAATTCTGTCGGGCATCAAAACCTGCTGCCTGCAATGCTTTCGTTATATTCGTGTACGCGCACTTTCGCACTCATGTTATCATACACATGAAGGCCACGCACCCACAGCCATTCTGTCAGGTTGTGGATCTGACTTGTACTGGCCGTCTTGAGCGGTCGAGTCACTCGATCACTCCAACAGCGGTCGCCTTTCGCGTTGGTCCCCGTACAAGTTCTCGGAGTGCTTCTGTCCGTCGATCTTATTGCGATATAGCACAAAGTGCTGAACCATGAAGATTATGTCGAAGAAGAGGCTCACATTGCCCAAGAAGAACTTGACAGGATTTCCTGTGAGTCCGCTCCAGTCGCCTTCCATGGAAGCGTCAATCAACAGTTGAGCGATGCTCAGTATGCCTCCAACGAAATCCATCAAGACCTGGACAATGGACCAGCCAGCCGTCGACTGAGCTTTGTAATTATGCCATGCTTGAGGGACATATTTGCCGCAGGTGACCACAAGCTTCACATATGACGCTGCGTATACCTGGTCGGTTCAGTGACAGTTTGGTAGCCATGCGGCCGTGACTGCTTACCACATCGATAGCACTCCACGTCTTGAGACCAGCCAAATCCCTGCTCGAACCAGCAGCCATCAATGCTACGACAGCAAGCGACGCGATTGAACCGCAAAATATCCCTTGCACCACTCTACTCGCTCGTTTGCCCTCCAGCTGCTGAAACCTCCATAAAGAAGACCAAAATTGCGTATACGTGACAATGCATATGACCAAAGCGTGCAAGGCGAATGCAAAATCATTCACTCTCACTGTTGGCTCTGGCGACGTCGGATGTCGAGTGGCATACTCCTTTCGTATCGAGCGATTGAATAACAGCGCACCTGTGTATGTTGTGTAACAAGCGAAACCCAGAACATTGAGGAGTGGAAAGTCGACCGTGAGACCCGATGTGCTCCGTCGTTGGTAATTCAGCAGAGGTTGAGGGTAGAAGCTCATAGACCACGAAAGGAAGCTTCAATAAAGATACGAATCAGTAAGAATTCGAACTACCCACGACTGTACCTACTATACCCATCCGAATACACTGGGTCGAGTCGTCAGTACACAGTGACTTCATGCTTGAGTGGTAGACCTACTCCGAGCACGCGACTACGAGTCCTTGCCAACTTTTCACCTTGTCCATCTCAGATGTGACCTGTGACGGGAATGTGAGCAGGCGAAGTCGAGTGCACTCAATCAGATAGGCATCGCATCGGTCGGTATCGGGATCCGCCTTATCAGTGACTTATGGTACGAAAGTGAAATATGATAGAATCGCACGTGTGACTGCTTCAGAGGACGCACGCCGAGCGAAGTCTACGAGAACAGTGCGATGCGAAGGATCCCCGAAGCCACATGCACGACGATCTGAGCCGTGTACCTGGTATTGCTCACGCAGCACGTGAAGGTTCAATTGCGTTCACCTGCCCCGTTTTGGCTCCGCCTCCAGACGGCTAGGGCCGTACCGATGCCAAGACTCCTGCCCTGCTCGCCTGCCGTGATTACGGTAACTCCACTGTTACGCGACCACACATGTCACACCTGGACAATCATAGCGTGCTCATGATCCTGCACTGTCGACGGATAGACCTTCGTACTCTCCAAAAACCCAGCGCATAAATTCTGCTCCCCTCCAACCTTACACGCGACCGGAACTAGCACGAATGACGCCAGATCTAAGCCGCGCCTGCTCAGTCACCTTCGCGCTCACTCTACGCGTTGAATCGACCTCTTGAGCAACTTGGACATGGCCCCTTTTACCTCAACCCCAAGGCGCGGTGGCCGACCGCCGGGCAGACCACGGACTAGAGTTGCGCGTGATGGTGACTTAGAACCGCCTGCCAAACGTCGGAAATTCATTCCAGGAGGTCCTGGCGGAGGTGGACATTGGTCAGAGGTTGAAGACGTCCCTGTCACACACACGATCAAGAGAAGCACAGTCGTTGGAACCGGCGGAAGTGCGATCAAAGAAGCCGGCTCGGAAGATGAGGATGATACATTGTTAGCGACCCCTGCACTTGGCCAAGACACCTCATTATCTCCAAGGACTGTTCGATCAAGAACGTATTCTAGGCCAAGAAGAGACCAGGAAAGACAAGAAAGACCCCGTACAAGGGGAAGATCCAGAACGGGAAGGTCAGGTAGACCAGGAAGACCACCAGGAAGACCTGCAACTACTCCAAGGCCGCGATACAGCAGCGCTGCCGCAGCAGTCGTGGCCAACCAAGCGCATGATGGCTACAAGCCAAGAGAAGAAAGAGGCTGGGAAGAATTTCACCCCGACTTGGATATTGAAGCAGGTCTGATAGTCTTCACCGCAGATGAAGTGGACGGCAAGACCAAGCAGGAACCCAGGCCATCGTTGTTGAGGCAGGACACTTCGGCTTCGAACGCGGCCGAGGGCGAGAACGGTACTCAAGAAAGCAGCCAGACTCAAGTACCATCCGCACAGCCCGTGGCAGACGTGCCATTGATCACGCCGAAACGACGCCCTGGAAGGCCACCGAGAAAACCAGAATCTATGCTTAGCGGTTTAGGGTCACCACCTGCTCCAAGGATATTACCTTTGCCGATCCACAACCCGAAGGAACGTCTCAACCTACCAAAGCCATCATACCGCAGCATCGACACTTTTAAGAGCTATGAAGAAGATAAAAAGACACGAACCGAAGACTTCGTGGACAAGTCCATGGCCAATGTTGGGTACCAAGAAAGTGAACGTTTCGAAATCCCTCAAGATATCCTCGTCCGACATTCAGAAGGTGCCCCAGACGATGAGATGGGAGCTGCTTTGATTCTGGAGTCAGAGAAGACGGGCGAAAATCTAATGGCCGAGCATCAAGTCGGTCATCAAATAGGCGACGTCGAATACGATATGGACGAGCAGGACGAAAGATGGCTAGAAGCGCACAACATTCAAAGGAAAGCAGAAGGCGTCGACCCCGTTAAGCCATCCATTTTCGAAATCACCATGACGCAGATCGAGCGCGAATATTATGCGCTCGAGAAAAGTACGTTCACACTCACTTGTTGTTGCGTCAACAAAATTGCTGACAATTTTGCTTTGCAGGAATACCGAAGCCGAACCCACGACATGCGACGCAGACGAGACCGCGATCAAGCTCTGCAGCGGCCGTGAACGGAGAACCCGCGCCAGGCGACGAGCCTGATAGTAAATGCGCCATTTGCGACGACGGCGATTGTGAGAACGCCAATGCCATAATATTCTGTGATGGCTGTGATCTCGCCGTTCATCAAGAATGCTACGGTGTACCATTCATTCCTGAAGGCCAATGGTTCTGTCGAAAATGCAAAGAGATTGGACGAGGAACGCCGACGTGCATTTTCTGTCCAAACATTGACGGCGCATTCAAACAGACCAACACGCTCAGATGGTCTCACCTGCTATGCGCGATATGGATTCCTGAAGTAACAATTGCTAACATCACCTTTCAAGAGCCCATTCAGGATGTCGAAAAAGTACCGCGCAACAGATGGAGCCTACTATGCTACATCTGCCATCAACGCATGGGTGCATGCATTCAGTGCTCCAACAAGACATGCTACCAGGCATTCCACGTCACCTGCGCACGCCGTGCTCGCCTTTTTCTGAGGATGAAATCAACACCGACTGGTGGAATCGACCCTTCTGTTCTCAAGGCTTTCTGCGACCGTCATGTACCGCCGGACTGGGCACGGGAGCACGATGTTGACAACGCTATCGTTGAAGCTAAGCGCTACTATCACCGTACAATGCGTAATCGTCAGTGGGCCGACAGTCATACCGCAGCCCTTTCGATGAGTGCTCAGCAGCCTGCTCAGACTATTATCGAGAGCCTCGAAGAAAAAGCCCCGAGCGAGGATGGCTCAACAATAGTTGTTGCAAGCAGTAGGCGCAAGAAGAAAGAACCAGCCAAGACAGGATGGAAACTTCCCTCTGGTGCTCCGGTTGTGCCTGCTGTGGTCTTCACCGCAGTTGAGACCTCCGTCTTTGCTAGATTCAACATTCGTAAAAAGAAAGAATTTCTAGCCGAGGCCTGCAGATATTGGACCTTGAAGCGCGAAGCTCGTCGTGGTGCGGCTCTGCTCAAGCGTCTGCAACTGCAACTCGAATCATTTTCCTCCATGGAAATCACCCGTCGCAATTTCGCCGGCATGGGAGCAGTAGGTCGACCTCGTCTGCTGCGGCGCATCGAGTTTGCAGGTCTTCTGCAGAACGACATGGACTACCTGGCGCAGGTTGTTGCCAAGATCACCGAACGGGAGGCGAAGAAGTTGGAGGATGCCGAGACTTTGCGCCAACTCATTGATACTGTTTATTTCCCGCTCTCTGATCTGCTGGTGCCGGTACTCCAGAAAGCCAAAAAGTGAGTAACGACCGAGTAGAACATTTCATATGTACTGACAATAATAGGTTGGACGAGAAGACCGACTTTTTCGCTTCCGGCTTTGCTGATATGGAGGCCAAGCTTTCTGACCGGTGGTATACATCTATTGCAGCGTTTTCTGCGGAAATTGGATCTATCCTAATCTCTGCCCTGGCTCATACCAATGCACAGCTCGCTGGCGAAGCAGCATCAGATATTACTGAAATGCACAATCAGTATAGCGGTAGGCTTACCCTAGAGCAGCGTCAAGCCATGACAGTCGAGCAAAAGCAGCGCCAGACTGTCGCAAAGCGTATTGTTCGAGCGATCAAGGAGCCCCTGGAAGATGCCATGAAGAAGGAAGCAGACCTCAGAGACATTCCCTACGACAAAAACTTGAAACCACTGGAAAATATCGATGCACATCTCGATGATGCTGCATCAAGAGCCTCACCCACCAAGTCCACGGGTCACTCATTAGCCAACGGCGATTCAGACAACAGACGCCCGAGTGATAGTTCTGCAATAGCAGGCGCCTCTCCTGGCGGAACGAACGAAGATGTTACCATGACTGAAGCGTCTCCGATGCAGGAAGAAGTTATCAGAGTCGCCAGCAAAGCGACGCCCAAAAAGCGCAAAGCATCGGCCATCGACGCGGCACTAGGCGCAAAAGACGCGCAACCTACCCAAGCACCATCGCCGCCAATATCCTCCTCATCACAGAATGCAACCGACCGCATCTCATCAGTCTCCAACAGCTCCACAGCTAGCGGCTCAGCCTCTACTACCACTGCGAATCCCTTCTCCACCGGCGGCGTACCTTGGTACATGAGCCCCTTCAATCCCATCGGTACCACGATCCACGAAGAAGAAGAAACGCTCACACAGGCACCCGTCCTCGAAGCCGACCTCAGCGATGACCTGAGTGAAATAGACGACGATGAGCTTAAGAAGCTCGCGCCGAAACACTCGTCCAAGCCCTCTGCCACCATCAAGACGCCTACCAAGCGAGGCCGAGGCGGCGGTAGAAGCAGGGCCCGAGGTGGAAGTCGTCGCAGCACAGCCCGGACCGCCACGGCATCACTCGCCGAAGAGGACCCAGCAGCCTCAGCGAATGGAGACAACGACATCGAAATGGACGAAGCCGCACCGAGCTCAGAGAAAGACTACGGCGGCACGATGACCGTTGCGAAGAAGCCACCCGCAGTACAGCGACGCAAGAGCAACCGCGGCGGCGCTGTGGCCAAGGACGCCGACACCGATGCCTCCGACACCATCACCGTCGCCGGCCACGGCAGAGATGAAGCAAAGGACAGCGAAGGAAACAGCGAGAGCAGAGAAGCGGAAAAACTGCGCGTTAAAAGAGCCAGTATGGATGCGTATAACGAACGCCGCCGTGAGGCCCGGGTCGCGGAGAAGGAGAAGCTGAAACTCAAGGGAACTTGATCTTCTTTCGTTCGCTGCTGCCTCTGCTCTTCTGATGGGAGGGTTCGATAGCTTGTTTTGTTTAGCTGGGCATAATTTTTGATTGAGACGGGAGGATGAGTGGCAGAGATCAGGACGAACGATGAGGCTTGGAGGACGATTGCTTTATACGAGATCATGATATACCTTACCTTTCTATAAATAGATGGGATGAAATCGATAATGCTTGCATGATACTCATTTATCACATAGGAGCGATCTGGCCCAGGCCACGGTACAGCGAGTAAATGATGCAATTGACGTGTTAATCATAATGTATAGCGATGCTAAGGGTATATCCCATATGGTTCCATGTGATGCAATTCCCTCCTTTCACAGTCGCCATCTCTCATTCAATTTGACCAACCAGTGGCTTAGTGCGGGGATCTAGTCTGCTAAGAAGAATAGAAAATCGTGTCGCGTGTAAATGTGCTCATGTCACCTCAGACAGCAGACGAGCTCCTCACCATGCTCATACGTCCCATGATACCCTTCAACTCGCGCACGCATTCGGCCTCGTCGTCTTCGCCGGCAAAGACTTTGGGCTCGAAAGTGTCGAATGAAAAGGCGACCTTTTTGCCTTCGTAGGAGCAAGGGGAGGCGGTTGATACCGCGTAGGATGTGATGGGCGTGAGCGGCGTCTCGCTGTATGCGTCCGTTGAGCGACCGCTTTCGCTCTCGCTGCCGCTGTGGCTCGTGGTCGCTGAATTGGTTGATGATGCCGAGTCGCTGTTTATCGACCATCGAGCTTTTGAAGGGGAGGAGGTGGGGATGTGAAGTTTCAGTGGCGCTGGCGATGGTGTGCGCGGGCTCTGTTTGTCTTCGATACCAGGAAGGCCGGGTGAGGACATGATGTCGATTTGTGTGTCGAAATCGAATCTCTCCATGGTCGGTGTGCGAGATCCAGATCGGTCGTTTTGGATCGAAAGGTGACTTGAATCAGTAACGTCGTTGTTGGTGGCAAGTTGCGATTCGTCAAGATTCGAGCTGGTTGCGGCCACGCGAGCCGGCATAGTAGCGGAGCGGCGAACTGAGTTGCGTCTAGAAAACGTGGACATTCGACGACTCAGTGATTTGAATGAGGCGTTGCGTGAAAGGCTGGAATCGGCGACGCGGAGAGGTGCGATATTCAGCATATTCAGCGAAGAATAAGATTCTGATCGCTGGTAGGTGTGGGCGTTTGAGAAGTAGTCGGTTCTTTCACAATCAGGGTGAATGCTCATCGGCGACTCGCATAACTCCTGGTGCTCTTCCTCTTCCTGGATCGATGTTGTGGAGGTGGAGCCGGAGGCAGAGTCTTCGATGACCTCGCAGGAGCGCAGTGCAGGATGAATAGACAATGCGGAGTTGTTGGCTGTTGGGAACATATTCGGAGATTCAGAGACAAGACAGCACATGTGATATGACGGGCTCCATGAGTCTCTGACCTCATCGGCTGATTTAGTGACGCTGACCAGCATCTGAAGGGTGCAGTAGATCATGATCCAGCGGACCTTACGAGCCTCAGACATTGTGAGCTTCTCCTCAGGCCGAGAGATACTCTCGTGTTCGAAATCGATGTATGATTGAATAAGAGGACAACTTTCGACGTCTGCGCCAACGTTGTTGGTGGCTGTGAAGAGGGCAGCGCGAGCGCTGAGTAATGCAACGTTCCTGGTCGATTTGGTGCTGAGCCTTAGAGGGCGGAGAGCACGCTGACTTTGGACGCTTCTTTCCAGATGTTGACAATCCGGCATGAGGGGCAGTGGGTGTTCGAGTGGTTCGTAGTTGTGGCGGTTGTTGAAAGCGTTGACGTTTTGCAGAACGCAAAGACCTCCGCTGGCTTTCTGATCCGCAAGTTCGTATGTCGACTCGGTGTCGACAAGATAGTCATAAAGGTCATGAAATTCATTACACATGTTGATCAGAAGATCCTTATCAAAGGCAGCATCAGCTGGTGGCGGCCAATATCCATGTTTGGCGACGTAGTAAGAGTGGAGGTGAGATCGGAAGCGGTCCATGTGGGCGCGCTCTGGGGCGGAAAGACCGAGAAAGGTACCAGAGAGCTCATCCTCGAGGATGTTTCCAAGAGCACGACTTACGCGACCGAGGTGGAGGTCCATCTCTAGCGAGGCGCGAGCGATGAGAGCTTTTGTGACGTTGCTGATATTATCAAATTCGGAGCTGAGAGTCAGACTGTCGTTCATGCCAACGCAATGGCAGAAAGCATCAACCCAGAGATCTCGCAACTGAAACTGCTCGGCGAAGTGGAGGAAAGCAAGGGCGTAGTCGGGAGTGTGAGCGAATTCCAAGTAGCCCATATTCTCGGCGTAGGCGAGGCAGTCCATGACGTTGTTGGCGGTGGCCGGGCGTAGTAATAGCATTCGTTCTTGAAGGTCGATAAAAGCTTTGCCTAGTGAGGCGCCAACGATTGGCTTGTTCATTATCCAGGCGAACAAGTTGCGAGTGGTGATGTGCCAGTGAAATGCGTCTTCGCGTATCGAGTCATCAGGTGCAGGAATGAACATGTCGCAAGGAGCTTCTGAAGAAGAGGCGCTCGAATAGCCACTGTCGGACGTGACATCGCTTGAATGCAAGGACCGCCTGATGTAGCTACCGCTGAAGAGCCTGTCGCATTGTGTCTCCCTCACGATTGGGGAGGGAATTCGGAATGCTGGACCACGCCTCGATTTACCCCTGCCAGAGAGATGAACGAGGCAGTCCCCATCGTGTTGCCACAATTCAGTATCCTGGAATAAAAGAGTCAGTCGATGAAACCAGAAAGTGATGAAATCAGTATCACTGACTCTTCTGAGGCCATCCCAATCACTAATGGCTCGAGTTTCGCCGTTCCATCGTTTGACACCGAATGCTTTGGCAGGACTGCTTCTCAAATGTTGACCGGTAGGCGAAGCCGGGGTTGTTGGTGATTCGATGCCCGAATCGGACATGACGCGAGAAAAGTTCGGCACCGCCATGGTCGCTGTAACAAACCTGCCTGGTTCTGATGGATGTGGCAGGAAATATTTGTGAGAAGCAGCGACACGAATGCAATGGGCGGAGTTGTGTGTAGTAGTAGTAGGAATATTTTGGGACGAGTAGGTCAATGGATGTCCGGGATCGTGCAGCATGCATGATGCATGGTCTTGTAGAGAAGGCCGAGCATTTCGGGGCATGACGAAAGCGACGAAAGCGATGATCTGCAGATCGAGTAGGGATGGCACCACAAGCTTGCCGATATCTGTGGATTCTGTGCTTTGCAGTCGTAATAGGTCGAAGGGCTCCGGCTGCAACTGCAAAAAGTATTTATTAACCAATTCGTGTGGGTCCAAGGAGATCTGCAAGATTAGTCGGCCACGCAAGTGACATCGGAAAATGCAGAGATACAGTGCGAGCGTGCGTGCATAACAACAGGGGGGCAGTGAATAAATATCTACGGTCGACCTCGATACTGTACCTGTACCTACAAGTGAGCTCGGTGTCCTGTCAGAGTGGCTGTTCTAGCTTCTCAGGTTCTGACAGCCAGGGGTGAGCTGAATGAGAGCTTCGCGGCGCCATCGCGTCCATGCGTGAGATGGGCAAGAGGGCAGCTTGACTGATCCGAGGGAGAGTGACAGAGCTGTCGAAGGTAGCGAGTGAATTGTCTTGGATCGCATTGGAGAGTTCGTTCGTGTCAGCCTATCGGAGAATTCTGATCTGAGGCTGATGGGGTCTCCGGATAGTATGCTCCAAGAAGTCTCACTTTGGCAGGGCGAGTCGTGATAGAGAGTGGTCTACTGTGGTCCTTTTTCGCCGCTAGGCTGCCACCTGGCGTTCTCCCGCGTGAGCGGAGCCTTTGCGCTAACTAACGCGAAGACGGAAAGCCTGAACGCGACATCCGAATTTGGAGATGGTGCCTGCTGCATTCGGAGGAGCTGAATCGAGCATTCTGGCAGCTGCCGCTTTCGAGCCCAGAACGCTTCAGTCTCGTCTTTTCCAAACCATAGCTATACCACAGCAGCACGACAGTCAGACTGTCTCATTTCGCTCGTCAAGCTCTACTGTGATGGCATGAAACATCAGCTGCAGGACGCGGTCGGTCGATACCGGTCTGCGTGGCCTACTCCTACTGTAGGTCTATCGCTTACACATGCCTGTCAGTGGACACTTACTGCCCTCAACAACATGTCCATCCCTGTAGCATGCACCCCGGAACATTATTGGTTTTGCTAATGCGGTAACACAGTTGGGAGGCAAAGGATGGTCGAGTCCGAAAAGCCGTGTCAGAACCGTTCGCTTTTGCACAAATATCGGAACCCACGACAAATCGCTGAGGATGTGACAACGAATCGGCGAATTTCTAGATATCCAGGGAGCATGAAGACGGCAACGATATGCCCGATCTGTTTGCGCATCGTTCCGACTGTCGCACCCCACCTGTCGAACTCCCGTGGTCCATGTCTGTTTCGTTGTCAGATGCGGTGTTCACGAATTTGTGTTAGGTGCGTTTTTGGATGTTATGCGCATGTGAAAGGCTACGAGTCTCACTGCGTCAAGAAAAACAACAGTGCCTGATGATTTTGTACATCTGTATTGTCTGCAGACGTAGAATTGGTAAGGTATCTACCGGGGTGTACGGTGTTCCCAGGAAAGCGCATCGGACTTCGTCAAGATTGGACGACATCTCGGTGGGGATCCGATCGAGGACAAACATCACCACTTCTTTTTCCCTCCTCCACCGTTCTCCGACTACACACACTACTGATCATCACCAACACGCAAAATTGTCCCTGATCACAGAGTCCACTTTGTCAGAAACCCACAACGATCGGTTCATGCCAACTCTCGATCCTGAAAGCGAAGCTTGGCATGGTTGATCTCTGTTCCTGATCTTCATTCTTCACCTCGACGCTCGCTGAATTGAGAAATCCAGCCTTGAACAATCCTCGAATTCGGCTCGAGATCAGCATCTGGCTCCGCTACAACAATGATCAATTCCTGCTAATCGTATGGTTGAGGAATACTCGAATCCTCTTTCGTCCCTATCGCGTTGTTTTCGATCTGCATGACACACCATACTCCTCCTAACGCGACGATATGGCCAGGATGATGAACCCATCGAGAGGGTAATGCGAATCATTTGAGTGGACCTTGAAGCGGATGTTCTCTTCTCAGAGACCTCAATAGTCTCCCACGAAGACCCAAAATGGAAGTTCTCCACAGCATGCGCCGACGAACACTGTCAAGACATCGTGCCAGCGGAGCGTGCCAGTGGTTTGAACCAGTTCGGTCGCACCCGGCCCTTGGGCATGACTTGCATAATGCAAGAACGCCACGACCAGTCCTGTCGTGTATACGCCATTTCCATCATACGGCTGCTGTGACCTTCCCAAGCATCTCTGCCTTGGCCTTCTCCGCTGCCTGGTTCTGCGCCTCGAGCTTTTTCCGATCCTTCGTTTTCTGATCGACTGTCGCAGCAGAAGCGACACCCTGCCGTAAGTAAGCCCTCGCACCTCGAAGATCCTCTATAGCGCGCCTTAAGTCCTTCCTGCTCGGCGAGGTCATAAGAGCTATTTCCTTCAGACGTCCCGCCATCTCCTCGACTGTACCAAGACTTTGTGGTTCGCCAGACTCTGCGTAGTCGACCAGGTCCTTTTCTGCCGCAAAGACCATATCATGTGCCTCTTTCATGAGTTTGCGAACGACGTCTGTCACAATCTGCTCGAGCGGTACTGCAGCCTTTTGGGGCCTAAAGTCAGCGGAGATCCTCCCTCTCTCACGTATCGGTAACGTACCAATCTTAGTTCTGCCATAGCATCTTGCAATTCCTCTATGACAGAACCTTTCTTGTCCAGCAATTCTTCAAGCACAGTCATTTTCTCCAATACTTCCGTCGCCTTCCTCTCTGTTATTTTCGAGCGATATTCACCAAGCTCACTTTCCACCCGTGAGACCAATTTCATCGACTGGTTCCTCACATCGACCAATGTCATCAACGTGTTTTCTCTGAGCTCTCTCTGCTGTGCCCAAAACTCTCTAGCCTCAGGCGGATACGTCGTATGTCCAACATCGACCTCCCACTCAGGCAAATGCTGCTCCACCCGATCCAGCCACTTGGCCATGACCTCATCCCGATTCATCATCCCAGGAAACTGCACCAGGAGATCACCCCTGCGGACCTGAAACGGAAACATCATATCCTTCTCCTCGCCGGGATACGCATTAAACCATCTCTGCGGCGCCTCGACAATGTTCGCCGCAAACCTCCTCTCCTTGATCAACAAATCCATAGCCTGCTGATCACGGAACGTCAGCTTCTCGTCCGGCCTGAAAGTGCGAAATGCAACGATGGCCGCGAACAGTTCCACCGCCCACTGGTTGACGCGCACAGGGAAGACACCATTATTCAACCCGTTCCAATCGCGCGAGATGACGAGATGCACATCGTCGAACTCGGGCGACGGCGGCAGGAACGTCTCGATGCGGACTTTCGGGTTCAGCAGCACCGTGTCCGAGTCGACCCAGAACAGCCACTGCAGTCGCTGCTCCTCCGGCTTGCTGAGTTCGCGCAGCAGCAGAGAGAGAATGTATGCCGGCTTCGACCACACGTCGTCCATTATGCTGTGCCGCAGCACGTACAGCGGATACCCGTGTAGTCGGTCGTGCTGCTCGTGCGTCTGCAGTGCGCGCTCGTAGATTGCCGAGCCGCCGAAGATGATGGTGCATTTTGCTACGCGCAGGCGTTCGCCCAGAGCCGGTCGATCGGGAAGAAGTACTTCTTCGCTGATGGAGGAGTTGATCGTGGTGGACGGAAAGGTACAGATATTCGATGCACTTGTATTCTGACTCCTGCTCGATGACGTGAGGAGGTTACTGAGCTTGTCTGAGACCGCGTAATGGAGATCGTTCAGTGCGTGGCCGAGTGAGGGTTTGCTGCTGTTGCCTCCTTTGATTCTGTCGATGGTTTCGCTGGGGATGCCTTGTACATGAGACTCAGTGGTCGCGAAAGATGTGGATAGGATGTACCCCAGTGTTATACAGACACTTGCGATCAACACCAGACGAAGGCGGCCATTGGAGACGGTGCTCATTTGATGCTTGGTGCGGTGCAGCAGCCATGAGGGTAGAAGCGTGCGGTCGTCAGCTTGATGTGATAGAATGGGGGACTCCATGTTGAATGATTTTCGTTCTACGCAGTGTGTAGCAAGGAGAACGCTCTGTCACGACATTAAGTCGCCGATTTGATTTGGAAAGATGATGACTTGGGAAGATGATGATGCATTGTACCGTGACGGGTATTTACATTCCAGATTGCACGTCCCGAGAGCGCACCTCCGCGATACCCCCTTGCCACGATCGTGATCACCAGTTGACACTCGTTTACGTATACCACTTCAGGGGGAGGCAAACTACTTGGGGTCCTTGGCTAGCCTTCTGTCGTTCGGTCGAGCGAGAATACACATATCCTCATCACACAGCTTTAGTCCTTGCCTTCTAAGCATTCTTTGGCCCACGTCCAATTCTGTCACCAACCCTTACGAGCGTCTCGCAATTCTGCTTGGTCGAGTTCTCGACGATGTCCGCATCCATGTCAACTTCGCCCTTCGGGAAAAGGGTGATAACTGTGCTGCCTCCGTACTGGAACTTTCCAAGACACTGCGCTCGACTGACCTGGCTGCCGACTGCAATACCAGGGTTGTAGATGATGCTACCGACCAGCATGGCGCCGACTGCGATGACAGCGACGCGGCTATTGGTGTTGGCGCGTTTGATGATCATAACGGAGCGCCTGTTCTGGCAGAAGACGTCGAGCGTTCCAGGCTGGGGTGGATCTCGTCAGTGCATGTCGTGGAATTTGGAAAGAGACTCGACTTACCTCATTGATGGCTTGCGGGTTGACTGTGTAGTAGGTACCCGGGACCTCAGTGATGCTCTCCACAATACCATCGACAGGCGAGTGCCATCTGTGGTAATCTTGCGGTGCCAGTCGTGCTATGGCTATGCTACCGCCATCAAAGTCGTGTGCCAAAGGCTCGGAACTGAGCAGCTTGGCCAAGGTGAAGCCGTAGCCTTTAATCCAATATTTGGTGGCCAGATCAATGGTTGGGAAGACGGTAGTACGCGAATCTGCCACGGACGACACAACGAATGGCTGAGGTATGTGTGTCAGCTTGTGCCCTGCGTTCCAGATAACTTCGTCTTCAACTCACGTCTTGGGGCTGGGCTGGCGGTCTGGCCTCTGGCTTGATCTCTCGTGAAAAGAAATCATTGAATGTCTTGTACTTTGTAGGATCCGGCTGAACCATCTCCTTCATACTGTCCTGCAGCTCAAAGCTCTGGATGAAAGGCTGAATGTGATCGACCGACCTAGGATCGTCGTATTCCTTGCCCATCTTCTCACTCTGAGCCTTCAACAAGGCCAGTGTCTTCTGCCACTGTAGCACCCGTTCCTGCTCGCTGCCGTAGTACAAGAAGTGCATGCCAACACGAACGTAGATGGACATGGGCTCGAAGTTCTTCTGTCCCGTCTGACGATCAATGACATAGTTGCCCATGTGGAAGCTGTTCTCGATCGATTCGAGGCGGGTTTGTGGAAAGAACTTTTGTAAGAAGGAGTGGGCGTGTCCCTTGTCCGATGCACGATGCAGCGTCATTTTGGGGTCCGCCTTATGATTGATGGCCTCATCTGTAATTTGGTTAAGGGCTTGAGATGTCGCATCGAAATGCTCATCGCCGAGTTGAGAGTTGTTTGCCATGGTGTAAGAATGGAATCGAGGAACTGATAGGGGTGGACTGAGAGTTTGAGGGTCAGCTCCGGAGTACTTGTAGGATCACAGGTGCTTCGGACAAGCAGGATTTAGGAAGCTTATGTAGCGTGAGGTGGCTGAAGTGTTCCTCACGTGTGCTCGTACCTGAACTGAACTGAACTGAACTGAACTTGGTTGTTGATCTCATGTCGGCCCCTGCATTTACCCATTCCAGGGCAGTCGCAAGAGTTTACGTCACACGCGGGGTGCAGTTCCATAAAGCTTAGCAAGGCTTAGCACTGATCGGCATGGATGGCACGAACCGCGATTCAGTCGGTGAGGTGAAAAGTAATAAAAGAAATTCATTGATGCAGTGTTTCCAGGACCATAGACAGCACGTCATACAGACTTCCCGAATATATCTAGATTATGTCTCTCGAGCTGAGGATTGGATATGAACGTGGACGACACTTGGAAACCTTTCAGGGCACGTGCTTCGTCAGCCGCGAAGCTGCCGGGAGCGGGAATGGAGTCGAATGACTTCTGGTTCATGCCAATGCTGGGCCAACTCCACCTCGTTCAGACATGGATGCGAACCTGTCTGACAACACGAGAATCTCCGGCAGATGCTCGCGTACATGCCACACGGGAAAACTCACTCATTGACTCCGTTAGCAGGGAAGCAGTTCTAGCACATACGACGAATCGGCACATCCAGCCTTACACTGCAGTGATGCCTTGACGCGGGCCAAAAATCACCTCCAAATATCAGTCAGGTTCGGTACCGATATAGCGACCTCTTATCGTCACCAAAATGTATCGACTATTACCAAAATTCACCGTCACGCCGCTCCAGGCTACCACATACCTCCTCGGAGTCGCCCTCTTCTCCATCTCCTTTCTCGTCTTTCTCAATTCGTCCATCAGCTTCGTGGTGACCGATGTCATTGGTCAAGAGCATGGTATCGGAGATGCAGTGGGTACACTCGGCTTCGCAGATGAGCTGTTAGCCTTAGTTGCATGTCCACTATGGGGTCTCGTGAGCGACAGGGTGGGCGTTCGGCCAGTCGCCGTCACTGGGTATATTATCATCGGAGTCAGCTTGATATGTCTGGTACAATCCAAGCGAGTATACCCCGATTTGTTGATCTTCAGACTACTTTTCAGCCTGGGCGGCGCGGCATGCAGCACAATGGTTACGGCAGTCCTACCCACCATGACAGTTCCACGCGAACAGGAGAAAGTCCCAGAACAGACGGTCACGGAACCCACGGAGGACGAAAGCGGAGACTCGCGGAGACGTATAACGACAAGAGCGCAGTCGGAGGGGAACGCCAATCGGAATAGTATGGCTTTCAGCATCAGTAGCGATTTGACTATCACTCCGACTCGATTCGAGGATCGGTCGCAATCGACACCGCTGCTCCCGGGTTCGCGCCGCCGTACGCCCACCACTGCTGGATCACAACCAGTGGAGAAGGGAGACAAAGACCCCAGATCAGACACGAGTCGACTCGCAGGTATCGTCGGCATGTTCACCGGCATTGGAGCTCTATTAGCGGTGGTCGTGTTTCTTCCGCTGCCAGCTACATTTGGACGGAATGGATCCAAGTCACAAGCCGTGCAGGAGAGCTTCTACGTCGTGGGTATCACTGCCATGATAGTAGGTCTCTTTGTTTTTTTCGGCTTACGAAACCTTCCTGGTGAAGAACACAAGAGCTTGTCCAGCTTGTTCCGCTACAACCAATCGACGGACTCGAAAAGGGATACCAATGGCAACATTACCACAGCCATTTCTCCCGGTTACGTTCGACTCCTCGGCTCTGCTCTGCTGTTGGGCATCACCGATAGTCACATCACACTAGGCTATCTCGGCGGTTTCGTCGCCCGTGCCTCCTCAGTAGGCATATCAGCCTTCATCCCCCTCTTCGTAAACGCCTACTTCATCCGCACTGGCAAATGCAACATTAACCCAGACGATATTCTCTCCGCTCTTGAAAATCGCCATGGTATCTGCAACAAAGCCTACACGACCGCTGCAATGTTGACCGGTATCTCACAACTCGTCGCTCTCCTCTCCGCACCCCTCTTCGGCTATTTCAACGCCTACCTCTCGCGCCGCCGCTTCCTCTCCAATGCTCCCTTGGCCCTTGGTGCTGTGGCCGGTATCGTAGGGTTCACCCTCTTCGGCCTATTGGACAGCCCGGACCCGCGCGAATCAGGCGGCAAAGCCTCTCTTCTCGCCGTTATCTTCCTCGGTATCAGCCAAATTGGCGCGATAGTATGCAGTCTCGGCTCTTTGAGTCAGGGCATTCAGCACTCTGCGCCTGTGCGAGAAGTAACCGCTTCCGCGCACACACAAGCGACCGGCCCGACTGGTCAGCCGCCGGAAACAGCACCGCTACTCCCCTCGTCGAATGTGCAGCCGAGCGACACGGCCGCGCGAGACCGCACGCACCTCAAGGGCTCGATAGCGGGTGTCTACAGCCTCTGCGGCGGTGCGGGAATCCTGGTGCTAAGTAAAGTAGGCGGTGTACTGTTTGATCGCACGATTGTCGGTGCGCCTTTCTTCATGCTCGCGGGGTTCAACGCACTGTTACTTGTGGGCGTGGTGGCCGTGACGGTCGGCAAAGAGGTCAAAAGGACGGTGGATGAGGGATACGAGATCGGGGACGAAGAAGAAGGAGAAGAGAGACCACCTGACAGCGCCGGAGATGGGCAGAGGGCTGCCTGATATCCATTCGATATGCCATGATCTTGTAACGAGCACGATTTGCGACGGGGGGCCTGTGTGAAGACTGAATGACGCGAGGAATCTATCTCGAAATGGGTATCTTCATCTGCTTTTACTATCTCCCGCCTCTGAACGAACTCGATGTATCATCGTCGTCTAACCGCCCTTGGCTTGCGCCACAAACCCGGTGAAGAACTTTTTGAAATCCCTGACGTCCTTTTGTTGCATTTCCTTGAGATAGCCCGTCAGCATCTCGTCAGTGAATCCCATCCCCCTCATCTCCGTCTCCCGCAGGTAGCGCTCGTACTCGGCACCACACTTGCGCAGGATCGTCCACTGCAGCGTCGCTGCTTCCGCGAGTGCTGATCTCGCCTGTGCGTCTTTGGCGTTGAACGCCGGACTCGACAGCAGCGACCACGTGAGCGGGCTGAAGCGCTGCATGATGAAGGCGTCGAAGCCAGGGATCGTAGGCGCTGGTGCCTGCGTTGGTGAGGGCGGCATGCTCATATCTGGTCCGCCCCACACCGAGGTCATCTTGGCCAAGACGCCGTACGCCAGTTTCGCGGTGCTGTATTCATTAGCGTCACGGGTGAAGTGTTCGAGCGTCGAGAGCAGGGGTTCGAATGAGCCTTGGTTCGACGGGCTGACGAGTACGGCGCCTAGGTCGTTGTTCAGGATGACGAGGACAAAGGTGAGGTATTGGAACTTTAGCTCCGTGAGCTGGATCTCGTCGTCGGTGCCGGTTGTCGGCTCCGAAAGGCCGGCGAAGACACGCTGAAGGAGCGGCGAGAGGAGCTCGTCTAGGATCGAGTAGATCTCGGTCTTGAAGCCAAAGACTATTTGGTCGAGAAGACGCAGAAAGGTGGCCATTTCGTCCTTGGTTGATGTTTCGGCCAGGAGTCCATTGATCCACCGCGGAAGCTGTTGCAGGATGTGTGATCCGAGTACGCCCAGCATTCGGGAGAACGCGAAGCGGGCAGCTGTCCGGATCTGCATAGACTGCTTCAGTGCTTCCAACGCCGTCAAGATGGCTTCGCTTGCTGGCACAAACTCGGCGGAAACCTCGCTCGGAGGAGCGGATCCGCCGTGGGTCACTCCGGGCATCCAGTCACAGAAACCCTTTGCAAGAGTACCGATCGCCATGATGAGATGATGAACTTGGAGGATGGCTCGCTCGTCGCCACCAGTTGCAGACGCGATGTGCTCGTTAAGACCGGACAGTAATGGTTCCAGCATAGATCTGGCATAGAATGTCTGATTCTGAACAGGTATTTGTGATGTGGATGCGACGCTGCCGACAGCCTCGAAAAGGTATAGTTGCGCTGTAAACACTGCGTCCGCTGACTGCTCATTTGCGTCCGACGATTCATCATCGTCACCGTTTTCTTCTGGTACTTCGGCTTTTATGGTCAAAAGGTTACCGATGGCTTGGATGACAGTCTGTGCCACATTTCCAAGGTGTCTGCGCAGCAGCTGCACGAAACGGTAGAACAGATACCATGATCGAGTCCTGACCTTGACGTGGTTGCTGTGAATAAAGGACACGAAGTTCTCCAGAGCTCTAGGAATGCTTCCGGTGTTTTGCTCGAAGAACTGCCAGTACCGAACACAGATCTCCATATACTGAAGCTGTATCGATGGGTGAGGATGAGACGCGAGGTTTGAGCTGATCAGCTTGTGCATCATCTGGATAAGATGCTCTGCTGCCTCGTTCGAGGGGGTTTGTTTCTGATAAAGACCATTATTCTTGACCGCCAGCTCGCCGAAAAGATACATTTCGTAAAGAGCCAAGTCCAGATCTCTCCAGGTCATTTTGTTGTTCGAGGACTCGAGGCCACTGAAGGTGTCCGCTACTAAGCGACTAAGAGTCTCCAGATATATTGGTTGATTGATAGCGGCGATCATTTGTTGGAGCACGTGTAGTCGCTTCCGGAGCTCCTGAAACTCTGCTTCGTCGGTTTGATCATCTTCTGCTCCCCATTCTGCTGTGTCGTCATACTTCATCTTGTTGATGATAGTATCCAAGATTGGCTGAAGCAGCGCTGTGTAGTGTTGGGGCAGAGCACCAGACTTCATCTGCTTGCGGAACATGCCAAGAAGATCAGTGACCGATGGAACCACTGTTGAACATATCTCATCATATTCGTCGGAGAAAAAGCGTAAGAAATGTGGCATGCAGAGCTGCAGAAGGTTGTCTGCTTCTGATCGAATGCTACCATCAATCGTCTCCGTGTCCAGAACTTTGACGATATCGAGGACGACCATGTTTGTCAGTCTCGCCACGGTCTCTCCCAAATCCGTATCGTAGTTCGATGTTGACCTGAATTGAGACAGACCTGGGGAGGCCGTGAGCTGCGCTAGCACTTCCGGTAAGTTCAAAAACTTGATCAACTGAACCTTGTCGCCCGGTGGCATCTTCTTCGCCACGATCTCGGTGAAGGTATCGATTGCAGAGTCCCGTACCTTGCCTTCTCGTGATTCTGAGGATGTCACGCCTTGTTGACCTGCAAGATCCCACAGATATTGCAGCATGTCGGGGTTTACGACAAGTGATATGTCAATCCAACTAACATAGCGACTGACACACCGTAAACAAAACTCCACGGTATCAAGATCAATGTTCCGCCATCTTGACAGTATCTCTTGCCACGATGTTGCAATCTTCTGTGCGTCTCTTGCTCTTATAAGGTCCTTCAAATCGTTGCAGCGCTTCTGCTCATCCTGTGTCCGGGGAATCATCACATCCGCAATCTCATCATGAACGGAACGGAGGATCCTAAGATAGAGAATGGTCGCAGGAGGATTCGTGATACCAAGGGACTCGCCGGCCAAGTTTCGAAAATCGTCCAGGAAAGAAGTCCATGAGTTGGGGTAAAGAGATGTGAACAGGTAGGTAAGAGTTTGTGTGAGCTTGTTCTGAAGAGCCGCCGAGTCTATATCACTTGACCCTGTGCCGTATCTTTGCTGTGCATACCTCAATAGGTGTTCCCTGACGTACCCTAGACTCTCTTCATCCAGCTTCTGTGATTGCACCGCATGGTTGACTACCTCGAGACTGACATGACGCACTACCTCCGATGGTGGTGGAGATCGGGCAAAAAGTGTAAGACAGACCTGCCAGCCTGTGGGTTCTGTACGGAGCTGGTTGAGAAAGTCATATGCTTGCGATTTGAGACCTTGATCTGCGGTAGGACTGAAGGCGATCTCAATGGCGCTTTCTACCTGTGTTTAGGCGTCAGTCGCAATGGTTCTTCGATCGAATGGATCGACCGTACCTGTGCGTCCATCCTCCGCCAGCAACACTAACGAGTCGCTTTAAGGACTCCAGTCTGATCGTATCGTCAAAAGAGAAGATTATGAGCGTGTTGATTCAACTCTGTCAGTCAATAGTATGTCGTTTTGGCTTGCTTGAGTCACAAGTAGGCACTCTGTTTGCTGAGCGCGAGTGCCGTGCGCCAAGGTTCTGGTGTTGCGACACGAGTGTTTGGTGTACTGTGGCTAGACTACCTAGAACTATGCCGAGCAGTCTGAGGTGAGTACGGGAACAGCGAGGAGCAGGTGATGTACGAGGTAAAATCTAATGGTCGTGTGCTTCACGTGTGACTTTTTTGTCGGTCAATTTGGGCCCGTCCCCGCATGCTCGTCACAATCTCCACGTTTCTTAGGGCATGAGACAGACCAACTAAACAAACATGGGCATTACTTGGTGACATTATTGTCGCTACGTATGTACAAGATCTTTGCATGTGATATCGCCGGACCAGTCCTCTATTGTCATGTTCTCTATTCACAGTTTTTGTCTGTTGTTCGCTTCGCTTCTGGTAGACTTAGTCGGAGGATTCTTTTGACAACAACCGGATCTAACTCACTACACTCCGAGGTGCTTCGCTGCGTGGTCGATATGCTCGTCCGCAAAAGATGCCATGAAGTAGTAACTGTGATCGTAATCCGGTTGCATTCTCAGCTTGACGCCGTCAGCGTGGCCAGCCTCCTTTGCTGCTTCAACAAAATTCTCTGGCAGAAGCTGGCCTTGCTTGTAAAAATTGTCGCCAGTACCCTGTACAGATCAGTATACCACCAACACTCGTAGCATCGGCATCCATACCACGTCAATGAGAACGTCCAGGGGACCCTTCCACTGCTTAATCAGCTCGGTCGCGTCGTGCTCTTTCCACTTTTGCTGCTGGTCCTCGCCAAAGTATCCTTTGAACGCCTTCTGACCCCATGCGCAGTTGATTGGGTTAGCAATTGGCGCAAATGCGGAGACGGACTTGTACATTCCAGGGTTCTTCAAGAACTGTACTGACTGTCAGCGTGGTTCTCAATACGAGAACAAAAGGCCTCCTTACCAGTGTCAAAGCACCATGTCCTCCCATGCTGTGTCCAGTGATACTGATCTTGCTGCCATCAAGCTGTGAAAAATGCTTGAAGAGTGCCTGGGGCAGTTCTTTTGTCAAGTAGCTGTACATGTTGTAGCCCTTGTTGTATGGCTCTTTCGTCGCATCCACGTAGAAACCAGCGCCTGAACCAAAGTCGTACGACTCGTCTTCGCCTTCAATGTTCAATCCTCCTGTGGTCATACGGTCAGTTCCCGAGGTGTTGTTGCTCAAGAGTAGAAGTACGAACTTGGGCTTGTGTCTGGGAAGACAATGGCAATACCCTTTTGGCTTGCACGGTGCTGGAAGAACCCTTTCTCGGCGCCATTGTCTCCGGTACAAGTGAGACCAGCAAGGTAGAAGAGGACCGGGACTTTTCCGGAGTTCGCCTGAGGTGGTAGGTACAGGTTGAGCTTCATCTCACAGTTGGTAGTCGAGGCCTTGTGGGCAAGCTTCAAGAGCTTGCCTCCAAAGGATGCAATGGTAGCAGTTGTTTCGAAAGACATTGTGCTGTTATATGACTAAAGTGGATGATGTGAAGGAGGAAGAGAAGAGCTCGGAGAAGAATCGCATTTATTGTTGATCTACTCCAATTGACCATGTCTAATGTTCCCCCGCGCTTGAATAGGTAGTGGGGCATTGGATGTGACGTCGCCCTCCTTTCGGCAATTATTTGCGCCCTCCATCAGGCAACTCTGCTCGGCATAGCTCGAGTCCTGCCAAAAGCGATAATAATGTCGGACTGCCTTTAAGATTGGGTACCTAGACCGCGAAGGGTTCGAAAAACCAGATCATTTGCTTTCAAGTGGATAAAGCTCTGAAGTCAATTGCTTCATCGTAAGGTAGGGTATCTCTTGTCCGTCCTTCTCTATATCTTTGTGCGACCTGTGTCCATCACACTTTTCCTGATTCATTGCCCTCGTAAATCGATTCGCTATCCTGCCAGTAAACTCCGAAGAATGCTCGCTTGTTGGGGTAGACGCGCCTGCATTGTGAAATATCTTCACATCAGCTCCTCGCAAGTCCAGTCCTCGTACCTGTAAAAACCATATTAGTATAGTCAGAAGCGATATAATGATCACGTATGGGCTTACCATCCATCTGGAAGATATCTTCTCACGACAAGAGGAATCTTTTTCTCCCGTAGCTCCTTGATCGCGATTTGAAGGGGGTCGGTCTCGCCTTCGACGTCGACAAGTACTGGAGCGTTCATGCTGCGAGATAGTCAGACATTCACTGGTGCCCACTGATACGCTACCAGGGTGTAGCCATACCTGATTTGCAATGCTCTTGTGCCCAACACGCGCGCGCGCTCGTACTTTGTCATGTACGGCGTTGTCGTGCGTTTGTCTGTCGCTACCTTCTTCTCTTTGATGCCTCTCACTCCAGTCGCTCCTTTCTGCGCCGCACCGCTCGCATCTCCAGACGTAACAATGTTCATGTTTTGGTCAGGATCCTCAGCTCCGCCATTCTCTCCATCCTCGTCATCTCTGTCCGCATCCTCCGGTTCGATCTCCTCGTCGTAATCGTCTCCGATCATGTTGTCGCCATACTCCCTGCAGAGCAAAGCATGTGAGCAGACACTTCGATCAGCGCATGCATCTGAACGTACTCTCCATTGCCATACTCGGCCGCATCATCTCCACCGTAGTCCTCCATGTTGTTCGACCGGTTGTGTGTTCACACTGGAAGCGTTGGAGATGCGAAAGACTCGTGTTGATTAACGTAATTTGTGTGAGCTCTGAGTCGATCTTCACAGGAGATGTACAAGTGCAATTCACAAAAAGTCCTACCATATTTGCGGAGATTTCCGCTGTCAGGGTCCACTTTTCAAGGTTGCGCGCTGCCATGTGCACTTGCAATTGATCATTTTATCTCCGCAGGCTCATCCTTCAACTTTTCGACATGCCTGCTACGACCATGTGTCCGGCGTAATGGCGACTGTCACCGGCTCCAAAAGGAAAGAGCCTTGGGCAGATACTTCGCTCTCTATCAAACGGTCAAGAGTGGAAGAAGTGCCAACCTCGCTGAACGGTAAATCATCTTATTTTTACGTTAGTATCTTGACCACTGACATGAGTTGCAGCTAGCACGACTACTCTCACGGAAGACACGGAGTCTTCAACGACAACAGCGTCACTAAACGAACAGCTGTGGACTGAGCTGAACACTCCCTTGTCAACACCGGCCAGCACACCAATTGGCAACTTTCCTTGCCGCGAGAAGAATTTGGTATGCGACTTTCCAGGTTGCGGTAAAACGTACAGCAGACCTGTGAGGCTGGCGGAACACCAAAGGTCACACACAAACGAACGACCCTTCAAATGCGAGGAAGAGGGCTGCAATAAGGCGTTCCTCCGGGACAGTCATCTCAAGGCGCATATCAAAAGTCATCATGAAAATCGACGTGATTGGGAATGTGACTGGCCAGGATGCGGTCAGGGATTCGCTACTGGTCAGCGAATGCGAAATCACAGAAAGAGGCACGAGGAGAAGGAACAGCTGAAATGTACTGGATATCCACCTTGCGAGCAAGTCTTTCGAAAACCGGAAACTCTACAGCGCCACATTGCAAGCGTACACCTGAAGGACAAGCCTTATGCTTGTGACCACGTCGACCAAGAAACTGGAGAGTTTTGTGGACGCAAATTCAACCAACCGCATTCTTTGAGCCAGCACTTTGAACGCGAGCACAGCGGCAACCGTTTCTGGTGCACCATCTGTTCGCCAAACGGGACTGAAAGCGTGACTGACGACACCGGCCCGGTCGGAGTGCAGGAGATTGGAGTCGGCTACGCAACCTATGGTCAACTTCAGGAGCATATCAAGATCGAACACCCACCGACGTGTACTGAGTGCGGCTATATGAGCACGTCTGCCGCACAGCTACGTGCACACATCGATATCGAGCATGGCACCCTCGAAGAACGTCGTAATTTCGTCTGTGATAGCGCTGATTGCGGACGAAGCTTTACCAGCAAGGGTAATCTAATGGTACACAAGAAATCTGTTCACGACAAGCTCAAATTTATCTGCGGTGAAGTCGATCTGTCACAATCGAAGACTGCGCTGGGATGGGACGGCCATGGAGCTTGTGCACGGGAGTTTAGCACCAAGGCGACATTGGAACGCCATGTTCGATCACAACACTTGCATCTACCGGAACTGCCTAAAGGCAAAGAAAAGCGAAGACAACGAAAGGAGAGAATGGGTGTCACTGCGCACGATTCTTCCTCGTTCGACATGGGCGTTACAGACTATGCCGGGAGCGGGTTTACGGAGATCCAATACCCCTCAGCAGATGGTCTTCTGGCTTGCGTTGTGTTTCCTTGTCCTCATCGTTTTGCGGGACCCTACGATCTCGAAATCCATCTGGAGTCAGCTCACGGTTACAACAGTCTCGCCGCTTTGGAGGCAGCCATCGAGCAAGACGCCACGTCAGGCGGTCAATTCTGGATTGGCGGAAGTGGTAATGAGCAGGATGGAGGTGACTATCTACTGGCTCAAAGATGACAGGAGATCGAGCGCATGGGGCTATGAACGACAGGTGTTTGCGTCGACTCGCGACCCCACAGCTTCATACGAACATTTAATCTAATGATAAGATGATTTATGGCATTCAATACTCGCCCTGTCGTACCTCGACGATCTAAAGCAAAGATTGCCGAATGTCGCTTTTGTATTGTTTGTCGATCTTGTATTGTTTGTCGATCTTGTATAACCCATGAGTGGCATGCTTCAGACCGCGTGCTTTGTTCTACGAAGCTGCGCCGGAATTTGTCTCGATGCCTCACGTGGGGGGTATGTGGTTGATTGTTTTAAGATTTAGTGTGGTTCCTCGGACGAGTCTGGCGGCGGGTGGCTTGAGAACTATTGACCGATAGGCATCGACTTTCGTTTCTTTCTCTTGACATATACCTCCTGTTCATGTCGTACGCAATCAATGTTTCAACGGCAAACGGCTGTGATAGCCAACGAACTCCACGATCCCTTTTTATCGCCGTTGCCTAGTCTGAGATAAAACTCCATCAAGCTGTCTGTAGACAAAAGTACAAAGAAGTATAAGAAATCAGGGGGACTGCTCAATCATGGCCGATAGCCGAAATTTGGCGATGAGTTCTTGCAGTCGAGTGAGCTTCCACCATAACCTTGCATTACGCTAACACCAAAGACGGGTCAGGCATGTCTGCTCCTGTGCGAATCTGGAACAAATATCCCACTGGTCTGCGTACATGAATCCCCGAAAGATTCTGAATTTCTTCATTTCCTTTGCCAACTCCGCAAGGCTGCAGCATCGTTCACCGGTATTGTCAACCATGGCTTCGCTTGTCGGCTTCAGCCCAGTGTCCACTAGAGATTGATGGCGGCGGGAGCCCCACACCACTGGGTAATCATGGTTGCTCATGCAATAATCAGCAATATGGGTCTTTCCATGGTCTCAACGTCTATTTCACCCTGTCTTTACTCTGCCTTGTGGCTGCACTATGGGGTGATAGTTTGGTACTGGTCAACACTTGCTGGGGCTCCGTACACGAGCCGTTTTTAGGCGGGACTCATGGACAGATTGAAGGTAATGCATATACAAAGCACGGGTAGGTCCTTCTACTTTTCATATTTGCCCAATCGCTAGCACTACCAACGATCTCTGGAACAGTCGACGTTGCGACAACGCTGGTTCGCTCACAGAACGACTATAGCACTACCGGACATAGTTACATACGCCTAAGACGAGTGCAATCCATTGTCGACCTCTATTATCTGGAGCTCATGGTTCAGGATCTCGACGCCACATAGGAAGGGCTGATTATATGAATGGCGGAATCACAGCAAACCCCTAGGCCAATGCGGGATTCTGCCCTTGCCCGAGATGGCTCAGCAGTCTTTGACATCGTTTCAGCATCAATGGATAGAACGCAGCTATGCTCGCCAAGAGACAAGGCGACTTCACGACTCGTGAAATCGACTAATAATTCACGGCTACGTGTGTTGGTTTCCATGGTCCTACTATTGATTCTCATTCCATCCTCGACCGCTTCAGTCATACCTTCATCAAACATCTGGGCAACTACGGACATTAAACTCCTCTTCGACACTCGATCGACACCTACTCCTGTCGGACACCTTGCTAGAAGGCAGGAACTCGGCCATGCCGCTGTAAAGAGAGCCGTGTCCACAACGGCATCAGCGTCATCATCCAGCACTACCGCGTCGAACTTGACAAGTTCGGGTCCATCTGCACTCCCTCAACCATTCGACGGTGGCCTGGGCAACAACTTCACCTCCCCAAGCTGCCCGGCCTTCTTCAACAACTTCCTCAATAACGCCTCTTTCACTGCCTGTCTCCCACTCAGTCTGCTCCTCCAGACATCCTACTCTTTCGTCACCTCGACACGTTCAAACTCGACGCTCTCTGCAACCCTAGATGCGACCTGCAACGTCAACGCAACACACTGCAGCAGCCTTATGGCCTCTTTCGCAAGCCAGATCCGCTCTCCCTCGAATTGCGGCGCAGACTACACATCTCAAAACCCCACAGTCCTGCAAGCCTATGCAGGCTTCAATGCGTATACACCACTCTACCAAGCCGGGTGCCTAAAGTCCAACCAGACAGGCAACTACTGCTTCGTGGACGCTGCGACCAGCCTCTCTAATCCTGCGGGACAGTATATCTACTACTTACCGCTGGGCGTGGACTTGCCGTCGGGTGCCAAAGTCGGGTGCACACAGTGCGTCAAAGACATTATGACGGTGTTCGCTCAAAGTGCGGCGGGTCAGAGCAGTGCCTTGGCAGCGGACTATCTGCCTGCAGCCACACAGATCGACCAGATGTGTGGGAGCGACTTTGTCAGTACCAGTGTGGCTAAAAAGAGTGCTGGCATTCAGACCAGGAGGAGGGCGAGCGCCTGGTCCTGGATGGGGCTCTCTCTCGTGTTTGCATTTGCACTATTGTCTTAATGGTTTGGGTTCTTGATCTAAGCGAGGCGTCCAGGTATACATGGGTACTTCGATGAGTATCTGGAAAAAAACATGGACCTCGAGGGTTGATCATGGTCGGCTGACCAGGTAACGAATTATGATTGAAAGCATATCCTAGATGAATCCACTTGTTATGTATATATCTTGCAAACCACTTCTGTGCCGACAACACACGATAAATGGCGAAAAGAAATGACTCATCTCAATATGTGAATGAATACCAAAGCTGTGTACTTGCGAGATACGCATTGCAATCTCAGCGCCTCGCTTCAATGCTTGGCTAATAAGCGATCCCATGCCACGTAGCACGGATGGACAGGCCTCAGAGTTGGTGGTTTGAGATCAATCCCGTCAAAAGACGAGTCATTCTCTTCCTATCATGAATTAAAAAGTGTTCATCACCGGCCATGAAGAGGAAGAAGAAAGCAGAAAACAATGTGACCGACAACAAAATCTCGAAAATGCGGACACGCCAAGTCTCTGGCCGAAAGCAGCGTAGTTCCCGGTCGATGGTCCAAGCGGCACCAGGCACCTCCAGTATATATTCCTCTCTTCCCTTTCAATCCTCCTTTGAAATTTTCGTGCGGCGGTGTCTCTCTTACAGTTTCCCAATTGTTGCTTTAGCATCTTACAAATTCCCTGATGACTTGAGCGTCAAGAGCACCACAGACTAAAAATATTGCATAACTGGTTGCGCACCTTCTCCGCCGGTGCCTGTTGAGTGGTACTGGTGGCGTGTCGTGCGATCGGACAGACAAGAGTTTTCTCTCATTATCTATTGATGTTGAAACCGTCATATGGACGGCATTATACTCTACTGAATTACCATGTAGGCGCCAGTCGATGTTCCCTTGACTTTGCTGTTTCTTATTCCTGTGTTAGTCCCGTTCCACCTGCGCTTCTTCGTTCAATCATGTCTGGTCTAAAAGTTGTTGCTCTCATTTCTGGAGGCAAGGACTCGTTCTTTTCCATACTTCATTGTCATGCAAATGGGCATGATGTCGTTGCTTTGGCGAACTTGCACCCTGAAGACGATGGTGTCGCTGATACAGAGAGCTACATGTACCAGACCGTGGGTCATGCCGTGATACCGCTCTACGAGACTGCACTTGATCTTCCGCTCTATCGCCAAGCAATCATGGGAACCGTCATTGACCAGAACAAGACATATGGTCCGCAAGCTCCAGAGCACAACACGTCGAGCCCAGATGAAGTCGAAAGCATGTTCACCCTCCTTCAGCGAGTCAAACAATCTCAACCAGAAGTCAATGCCGTCTGTACCGGCGCAATCCTCTCGGACTATCAGCGTACCAGAGTCGAATCTATCGCCTTACGTCTTGGCCTCACACCTCTATCATACTTGTGGCAGTTCCCTTTTTTGCCGCCGTACTTTGAAACCTCCTTGTTGGACGATATGGCAGCTGTGGGTCAGGACTCGAGAATAATCAAGGTGGCTTCTGGAGGTCTCGACGAGTCATCGCTATGGAGAAATGTCGCCGGTGCGCAGACTAAGCAACATCTCCTACGAGCCATGAGTCAGTTCGGTGAAGGCAGTATCGGGTCGGCGTTGGGTGAAGGTGGTGAATTTGAAACGTTGGCACTGGAAGGTCCAGCTCCTCTCTGGAAGGGACGCATACAGATCGCCCACGAAGATCGGATGGTGGCTGTCGGTGATGCTGGTAGCGCTGCAGTCACTATCAAGAACCCCAAGGTGGTGCTAAAGACAACTCCCACGGTCGGCTCGATCAAAGTTCGCGGCCCGCCGCTATTCGACGACAAGTTTCAGACTGTACGTGACGACGTATGTGGAAGCATGGAGTCATTCCCACCGGCGTATGTTGACGGCACAACTCACACAGACACTGCGGAGCAACAATCTATATCAAACGGGTCGTGGATCAAGCGCTCCTTGTCAGACAACGACCACTTCGTACTCAACATGATCGGCGAAGGCGTAGACGCTCACGAGCAGATGAAAGATATAATGGACTCTTTGACCCATGCAAAGATGGAAATTCATCCTCAGCATATTATCTTTTCGACAATATTGCTCAGCTCAATGGACGATTTTGCAGAAGTCAATGCTGTCTACGGTTCCTATTTCAAGCATCCATCTCCGCCAGCACGCGTTACCATAGCATGTCCAGATCTCAGTCGAGTCAGCACTTTCTCGAATACGAAAGTCGTTCTTTCGGTTGTCTATATTGACCAGAAAGCAGTCACAAGGAAACAGGGCCTGCACGTCCAGTCCCGGTCCTATTGGGCTCCAGCGAACATTGGCCCTTACTCACAAGCTGTGACTGTGCCGCGAACCATGCCAGTGGGCTCACTCGTTTACATTGCAGGTCAAATACCTCTGGTACCTGCATCAATGGATTTCTCCCTCCCTTCGGACGGCCTTTCCGACAGGATAGCAGCTCAGACGACACTTGCTTTACAACATCTATGGCGGATCGGTCAAGTCATGAACGTCAATATCTTCCTCGGCGCCACTGCTTTTCTTTCACGGAAAGCAGTCAACGAGTCATCCCAATGGATCAATGCGGCGCTCGAAGCATGGAGACTAGCCCACCAACTGCCCCCCGACCAAGAGGAAGACAGCGATGAAGAAGCAGTCGACGTCTGGGATCTTACGCATGGCCGGCACTCGATGCAGCACAACCTTCCCGTAAAAGAAGCATCGACTTATCGCCAGTGTATTCAGACCAAGATCATACCTCCTTGCTTCGTGTGCGAAGTTGAGAGTCTGCCACGAGACGCGCCGATCGAGTTTGCGAGTTTAGGTCTCCTATGCGCTGGCGAATGTAGGCTTGAAGGTATGTTCGGTTTACTCCATGATGCTGCATCCTATACTGACATCGCAGATCTGTCCACGCCATCCCGCGGCCACAAGATCATGGAATTGCCAGGCAACAGCGGGCGCAAATGGGGCTGGTTGTCCTTCGAGCAGTCGCAAGACATTGCAAATCTTTTCGAGGAGAACGAGGACGTCCAGCAAGCGGTCGTGTCGGCATACATTACTCGTGCTGTTCCTGGAAGCAGTGTTGCAATATTGAAGGCGCAGGTGATACCGTGTCACAGGATCTGGGACTGGAACGGGAGGGCGGTCTCAGCGATTGTTGTTTACAGGGTTCGGTTAGAACATTCGCCAAGGTCATTTGTTTAGCAATATCAGGCCTGATTGCCTCTGCATAGTCAGTCCGAAAAGTTGTGGTGACTGTCTCTAATCACGAGTCGTATACCAATGATGACTTGTGCAAAGAGTTTCACCATGACTTCGGCGACATGGTCGAGAGACCCGGCCCGCGGTGTGTAAAATAACTGGCCGCACCAAATCTTCGGCCATAGTAATTTTTAGCGGAGAGCTCGATCTAACCATGTAAACATACGCCAACTTATAGTCATAAAATCTCAACAAACTTAGCTATTTGATACCTAAAAATTGGAGTAATAATATTATAACAGACCTTAAGATGACTAGCAGTGAAATTAGCTATATACGACCTTTGTACGTTGCGTAACAATTGATTATGCTACATACGACGTCTTTACTATGGGCCACTTATTTTGCACACAGGGAGCCGGATCTGCAGCCCCGCAGTTGCCCCCGCACTTTCCCCGCACCGATTGAGTGCAGTCCGTCCTTGGTTGACTTTGGTTTCGTTTGTAATGCATTTCACAAGTATACCACGGTCAAATGCACAGTATACGATAGACAAACACGTCAGACATGGTCCCAGTATGCGTGACACCGGAGGGTTGCGTTCAAGACAAAAGGAAGTAAGCACAAACACTACGCATTGAAGCCAAGCCATCCCTGCGGGCTACGAGAGACGGGAATCTATGGTATTACTCAAGTTTTGGTCATGTCAATCATGCTTCTGGGACGTGCCGTGCTAAATGTTGTGCTACTCCGACAGTGTTTCGAGACACCATGGGCATTGGGCCGAGGATGCTACCACTTCCGCTTGGAGTAGATGGTCCATATATCTTGCTCATGTATGCCGGTCTATGATTTCTACTTCCTCTGTTAACGAGCCGTCCTCTGCCCTTTTTGCCTGATTCACTATCGCTCGACCAAATATAAGAAAAGCAACGATGGCGCCGGACTTGAACTCGCTGGAGAAGATCGATTACTCTACACCCGGCTCAGATGGCTACACTGTACCAGACACTACCTTTCAGGTACGCTATAGCGAACGATTGCTGAACATTGAGTTCTAACAGATGTAGGACCCTCAAAACCGCAAGCTCAAAGTCTTGACCATAGGCGCCGGTGTCTCCGGCATTCTTATGGCATATCAGATCCAGAAACTTTGCGAGAACGTCGAGCATGTCATCTATGAAAAGAACGCCGACATTGGAGGCACTTGGCTTGAGAACCGCTATCCAGGATGTGCTTGCGATATCCCTTCCCATGCATACACATACAATTTTGCGCTGAACCCTGATTGGCCACGCTTCTTCTCCTACTCGCCGGATATCTGGAAATACCTTGACAAAGTCTGTAACACGTTCGACCTCCGGAAGTACATGACTTTCAACACCGAGGTCAAAGGTTGCTTCTGGGATGACGATAAGGGCGAGTGGTTGGTCAAGCTACGCACCACAGGACCTGGCGAGGAGCCAAGAGATTTTGAAGAGCGCTGTCATTTGCTCTTGCACGCTACTGGTATCCTTAACAACTTCAAGTGGCCAGAAATCCCCGGACTGAAGGACAAGTTCAAGGGCAAGATCTTTCATACCGCTCGATGGGATCCTGCATACCAGAAAGAGGAGTGGAAGAACGACAGAGTCGCCGTTATCGGCTCAGGAGCCAGTTCGATCCAAACAGTACCGACCATGCAACCGCATACCAAGCATCTCGACATCTTCGTCAGGACCAGGTCTGGTTCGTACAGATCGCCAACAACTACGGTCAGAACAAGGAGTATACCGCGGAGGAACGAGAGGCTTTCCGCCAACATCCAGACCAGCTCGTGGCGCACGCCAAAGATATCGAGGACCAGGTAAACGGCCTCTGGGGATCGTTCTACCAAGGCAGTGATGCACAGGCCTTCGCACAGGACCTGTTCCGTAAGCGTATGGCTGAGTTCATCAAGGATGAGAGACTCCTGAAGGGCTTCACGCCGGAGTGGGGCATTGGGTGTCGCAGGATCACGCCTGGTGATCCGTATATGGTAGCAATCCAGAAGGAGAATGTCGACGTGCATTTCACTGGCGTCAAGGAATGTACCGAAGAAGGTGTCGTCGGCGAAGACGGCGTGGAACGCAAGTGCGATACCATTGTCTGCGCGACTGGATTCGATGTCTCCTACAATCCTCGGTTCCCGATCGTTGGCAAAGCCGGTATCGATCTCAAGGACAAATGGTCTGTTTGTCCAGAAGGATATCTTGGATTGGCAATTCCTGACATGCCGAACTTCATCACGTAGGTTGCCTCCGCTAGAGATTTTGAATGCCTCGATGCTAACGATGCTCTAGATACATCGGTCCGACATGGCCAGTAGAGAACGGTTCGGTCATGGGACCTCTTGGTGCCGTCGGGGACTACGCCATCCAGATCATCAAGAAGATGCAGAGCGAAGACATCAAGTCGTGGTGTCCTCGACAAGACATCACCGACGCCTTCAACGCTCATGCACAGGAGTGGGTCAAGCACACTGTCTGGAAAGAAGAGTGTCGTAGTTGGTACAAGAACAACGACACCGGTCGTGTCAATGCCATCTGGCCTGGATCCTCGCTTCATTACATCAGAGCCATTGAGCATCCGCGCTATGAAGACTTCGAGATCAAACATTTCAGCAAGAATCCTTGGGCATTCCTGGGCATGGGCTGGACCAAGGAGAACCGGATCGGAGTTGACAACGGAGCGAATTGCAGTCCATATATCAGTATGGAGAATGTCGATCCAAAGTGGCTGAAGGCGATCGGAAACACAGCTGCTGCGAAGGAGAAGGAGGCTGCTGACAACAGACCACAAACAGAGGTGTAAATAGAAGACATTCATGCCGAAACCTTCTTCCTTGGTTCTGGTTTAACCTGCCTACCAGGTGATGTAGCCCCAGACTACTGAGCTGACCGCAGAGATGATAAAGTCATAACCCAAAGTGCTCACTGCTGGGTGATGATGGATTCCATGGTAGTTTCTTACAACTTCCGGTAAGACAGTACCCACTAACCCTCCAGCGATAGCCGTAAATATGTAAAAAGGGGAAATCCTGTTAGCAGGCTGCTGAGTGCTTCCTCGATCCGGACCCGCGACAAATCGGATTGGCGAGGGCAGGAGCAATGGTAAGATCAGGAGCAATCGTGCTGCAAGGATCACCGTCATGAGTCTGGACCCAGACTGAGGTGCATAATCCAAGCAGACTTTGTAAGCATACGTGTAAGCAAAGAACGGCAGCATCCTGATCCACGAACCATTCATTCTTCTGTTGCGTCGAGCCATAGCTCGAGGCAGACACACCAGATGGAACAAGTTCTGCGTGAAAGAAATCGGCAAGATCTCTGCCAGGACGAAGAAGATCCACAGTCGAGGCACGGCGAAGAGATGTCCTTCGAAACTCATCGTCATCATCTGTACATTCGTCAACGTCAGCGCAGCGTGACTCCAGGCCCACCCAGCTTTGTCCGCAATGATCGCTTGGCCAAAGTCTTGGAAGAGCGTTGACGTCGTCGACCAGTGCCAGAGCCGTCGAGCAATCTCCAGCGGGCTGAGCGATGATGAGGTGGTTGTGAAACGAAGTGGGATAACTGGCTTGTGAACAGTCTCCCATTCCAGGTAAGAGTGAATCAGAACGTGAACCATGTTGTAGGAGAGACAGATGAAGCTGACGGTCGCTAGAATGACGAACGTGACCTTCTCCGAGCGCAGACGAGACCTGTTGAAAGGGCCATCGTTGATGATCGTGTAGATTATCACACCAGTGAACGTTAGAGCTGCCACGATGTAGGACCAGAAGATGAGCGCGCCGCCGACGTTCCCTGTCGACATCGTGTTGCAGCAACGTATGTGCCCTAGGAATCAAAGAGCACAAAGGTTCTGTTCGTAAGAGTTGTTTCCGATGCTCGAAGTCCTGAGTTCGTGTTGGTAACGGCGCCCCAGTGTTGACATTATGACATCAGTCAATCCCCAGAAACTGCTATGTGGTGTCCCGAACTCCCGATGCTCACACTTGAGTCTCGACTCATGATATTCGGAAACTGACGTGATAGTGTTCATGTTGTACAGTGCATGACCATTCTCTACTGTCTAGGCTTCTAAGACCTAGATGATTATCAGCTATGGCCTGGTGGCTGATCGCTGACCTGACTGTCCTTGACCAGTGGGCCACTACAGTGCCGCAGATCAAATCTGTCAAGGATGCAGCTTAGTCTAACTAACTCTGTCTTGACATTTAAACCAGTCTGAGTGTTGGACTAGGGATCCTCAAGTCCTCATCCCGTGTTGGTACTTATGGTCAGACTAGACCCCACTTCGAGCAGCGAGCGAGCAGGAGCTGCTCCTAGCTGGAAATCGAGCAGGATATCGAGCTGCTCAATTTCGAGCAAGCGCGAGCAGCTTTTATATAGATCGAGCCGCTCGATTTTGAGCCGCTCGAATTCGAGCCGCTCGATTTTATTGAATAGCTATAAATATAGGACATAAAGCTATGTAGTAGTAGCGTAGTAGTAGTATAGCTACTATAGTAACTAGAACTTGTATTATATAGTGCTATAACGCTACTTATATAAATATCGAGCAGCTCGTAAGCAGCTCGATGCTTGATTTAAGCAGGATATCGAGCTGCTCGATTTCGAGCGAGTAGGAGCTAAGAAATCCTGCTCTCTAAGCTAGCGAGCAGCTCGATTTTCGGCTCGAATCGAGCATCGAGCTGCTCTCGAGCGGCACTCGCCCGCTTGGGTTTGGCCGCTCGGCATCGAGCCGTATGGGGGCGGGCGAGGGCAGCTTTTGGCCATAGATTGAACGGACTTTCAAGCCGCTCAAGATTGGGTGAGCAGGGGCAACTTTTGACTACCAAGCCCGCTCGATTTCATGAAAATAGCTATGAATACAGGACATCGAGCTTTGTGGTAGTAGCGTGGTAGTAGTATAGCTACTATAGTGACTAGAATTTGTGTTATATAGTGCTATAACGCTACTTATATAGATATCGAGCAGCTTAATATCGAGCGGCTCGAAATCGAGCAGGTAAGGGCACATTTTAGCTATAGATCGAGTAGAAAATCAAGCTGCTCGATTTCGAGCGAGTGGGAGCCGAAAAATCCTGCTCCCTGAGCCGGCGAGCAGGAGCAGCAGGAATCGAGCATCGAGCTGCTCACGAGCTGCTCGAAGTGGGGTCTACATGGGACGGGCATGGGCGCGACCGATTTTTAGCTGCCTGCCCATTGGGCGGCTTAGTGTCGAGCAGGCGGTCTAAGCCCAATGTAGGGTGACTAGGGTCGACTCCTGACTTTCTTCTACAGACATCACAAAATCTGCTTATGAAGTGATTACTAATAAGGTGATACTAGACCCCACTTCGAGCAGCGAGCAGCTCGCTAAGCAGCTCGTCGAGCAGCTTTTAGCTAGAAATCGAGCAGAAAATCGAGCAGCTCGATTTTGAGCGAGCAGGAGCTGAAATATCCTACTCCGCGAGTCGACGAGCAGCTCGAGATTGAGCTGCTCGATTTAGGCTGCTCGCAATTTTGAAATAGGGGCCATATAGGGCTATTTTGAGGATTTAACTATAGCGTGGTAGTAGCGTAGTAGTAGTATAAGCTTTATAACTATTATAGACACTACTTAGACCTTCTATTAGGTAGTATATAGC